>Ga0209573_1005859_pt1 | contig 10684 bp, 9 predicted proteins | sample TNRBio252014_DNA_FD_185870 | JGI IMG/M metagenome (GOLD analysis project Ga0209573, IMG submission 185870) | Wastewater treatment Type I Accumulibacter community from EBPR Bioreactor in Madison, WI, USA - TNR Reactor_6/25/2014_ DNA (SPAdes)... | ecosystem: Engineered > Bioreactor > EBPR >...
ACGGTGGATCTCGCCATCGGCCTCCGCGCCACGGAAAACGAGCAGATCGACGGCCTCGACTTCTCCGAGCACAGCGCCAACGCGTATCCCGACTTCCAGACGACGGAGCAGGCGTGAGGCAATCAAGGTCATGCCTTGCGCAAGATCGGCGGGGCAACGGCATGGCCTCCGTGCGTTGATACGGGGTCATGATCAACCTCACCCGCCTTTACTGTGATGTCGCCCAGCCCATGGACCACCTGCGTTATGGTCGCGGCCACGGCTCGCCAACTTCTGCAGCCGAACGCCGCCCGATTGTCGTCTGGAACATCACCCGCCGTTGCAATCTGAAATGCGTCCATTGCTACCAGGACTCGGATTCCAAGCACTACCCCGGCGAACTGAGCTGGGAGCAGTGCCAGGGCGTCGTCGATGATCTGGCGGACTACAAAGTGCCCGCGCTGCTGCTTTCCGGCGGTGAGCCGACGATTCACCCGAAGTTCTTCGAACTGGCCGAATACGCCACCAGCAAAGGCCTGCGGCTCACGCTTTCCACCAACGGCACGCGGATCAATCCCGAGTGGGCGCAGCGCATCAAGGACATCGGCTTCTCCTACGTCGGCATCTCGCTCGATGGCATGGGAGCCACGCACGATCATTTCCGTGGCAAAGTGGGCGCGTTTGACAAGGCGGTGGCCGCGTTTCGCAACTGCAAGGCCGTGGGGCAGAAAGTCGGCCTGCGGCTCACGCTTTCGCGCCACAACATCGCCGATCTCGACGGCATCCTCGACTTCATCGAGCGCGAGGACATCGAGCGCGTGTGCTTTTACCATCTCGTCTATAGCGGACGCGGCTCCGAGCTCATGGAAGTGCCGCACGAAGAGACGCGCGGTGCCATCGACAAAATCCTCGACCGCACGGCCAAATGGGCCGCCGAAGGCCGTCCGCGCGAGGTTTTGACCGTGGACCAGCCTGTGGACGGTCCCTACCTCTACATGCGCCTGAAGCGGGAGAACCCGGAGCGTGCCGCTCGCGCGATGGAACTCATGAACTGGAACGGCGGCGGCGCGAACAGCAGCGGCACCGGCATCAGCAACATCGACACCCAGGGCAATGTGCATCCCGACCAGTTCTGGCACGAACTCACGCTCGGCAACGTGAAGGAGCGCAAGTTCAGCGATATCTGGAGCAACCGTGACAACGCCACGCTCAACGCCCTGCGCAATCGCAAGGAGCACCTCACCGGCAAATGCGCCGAATGCAGCTTCCTGGATGTCTGCGGTGGCGGTTTCCGCGTGCGCGCCCTGCAAATGACCGGCGACCTCTGGGCCCCTGACCCATCATGCTATCTGAATGACAGCGAGCGCAGCAAAGTCCTGGCCGCCTGAGGGCCAGACCGGCAGATTTGACGGCCTGCGACTGACTCCAAGGGTAAAAGCCGGGGATCATAGCCGGGCATGCCAGACCGGGAAACCGGCGCAGCGCCGTATTTGGTCTTGATTCGACCTTGATCAGTGGAACTCTTGCCGCCCTCAAAACCGCAAACGACAACCGATCCAATCCATCATGGGCCAGCAACTTAACAAAATCGTCAAACGCCGCCGCCGCAAAAAATACCTCGAACGCAAGAAGGCGCTCGTCAAAGCCGGCGTCTCCCGCAAGGCCCGCGCCGCCAAGGCTGAACCCAAGGGCGTCAAGAAGACTGCCGCCAAAAAGCCTGCCGCCAAAAAATCCCCAGCCAAGCCCAAGGCCGCCGAGGCTGCGGTCGCGGTCGAAGTCGCCGCAGAAACCACCGCGCCTGTCGAGGCCGCCGCCCAGGAGTAATCTCCGGCTGACAGCACCTGTTTAAACCAAAACACCGTCACGGCCATGCCGCGACGGTGTTTTGATTTTCAACGGATCAGCGGAACCACTGGCCGCTGGTTCCAGAACTGGATGACGAGGAGCCTGCGCCGAAGGCGTCATGATAGCCACGCTCAAAGCTGGAGCGGTAACGCGGATCATAGCGCCCCACATGCGCCGCAGGATCGGCCACCCGGCCGCTGGTGCGATCCCGCAGGCCGTAGTCGTAACCCTGATTGTAGGCCGGATCACGCTGTGGCTGCGGTTGTGGCACTGGATTCACGGGCGCGCCCGCGCCAGGCCACTGCAAGCCGCCCGGGCTGCCTTGGTGCGCCTGGGTGTAGCCCTGGCTGTAGCCATCCCGGTAAGCCAGCACCGTGTTGCGGTCGAAACGCGTGGTGTGGCGGCCATAATTGTTTGCCTGACGCTGCTGCGCGTCCATCTGGCCGTCCTGCCAGCCGCGCTCGTAGGCCATGCGGTTGAGGTCCGTGCCACGCTCCCGCATCTCCAGGCGCTGGTTCGGGTCTCCGTATGGATAAGCGCCTTGCGGGCCATGCATCATCGGGTCAAGGCATTGCGTCAGTAGCAGCGGCAGGGTCAACGAGGCGAGAAGAGTGGCTTTCATATGAGATGAGCGTAAAAGCGCCCCGGTGCGCTGGCAACCGGGCAATCGACCGATAAATCCAGATGATAAAGTGCGCTCCCACGCCGTTATCTTCAGGGTTGCACTGCCAGCCCCCTTTCGGCCATGCCTACCATCCCATCCCTCCAGCGCCGCGCCTTTCTCGGCAAAACCTCGCAAGGTCTGGGCGCGATTGCGCTCGCTTCATTGCTCAAACCCGCGCATGCGGCACCGATGCGTGGCGTTCTTGGCACTCTGCCTCTTCCGCAGAAGGCGAAGCGGGTGATCTGGCTCACGATGGCGGGCGGACCGTCTCATCTGGAGACCTTTGATCCGAAGCCGAAGCTGACGGAGATGGATGGCAAGCCGATGCCGGAGTCGTTCACGAAGGGGCAGCAGCTCGCGCAGCTTCAAGGCAAGCCGCTGAACTGCTTCGGACCGCAGCACAAGTTCGCGAAGTTCGGGAAGAACCAGGTCGAAATCTGCGAGCTGTTTCCGCAGATCGGCAGTGTGATCGACGACATCTGCCTGATTCGCTCGATGACCACGGACGCGATCAATCACGATCCGGCGCACATGTTCATGAACACCGGCTCGCAAATCGCGGGGCGGCCGAGCATGGGCTCGTGGATCACCTACGGCCTCGGCACCGAGGCGGCGGATTTGCCAGGCTTCGTTGTTTTGACCTCACTGGGAGTGGGCGGGCAGAACCAGCCCATCGCCGCGCGGCAGTGGAGCAGCGGCTTTTTGCCGTCGAAGTATCAAGGCGTGCAACTTCGCGCCAAAGGCGATCCCGTGTTGTATCTGACAAACCCGAACGGCATCACGCGTGATCGCCAGGGAGCCGACGTGGCGGCCATCAACGCACTCAACAAGCAGCACGACGCGCTCGTCGATGATCCAGAGATCGCCACACGCATCGCGCAGTATGAGATGGCCTTCCAAATGCAGGCCAGTGTGCCGGATTTGATGGATGTGAGCGCTGAAGGGACCAAGACACTCGAACTGTATGGCTGCCAGCCTGGAGACGGCTCTTTTGCCTCAAACTGCCTGCTCGCACGTCGTCTCGCGGAGCGCGGCACGCGCTTCATCCAGCTCTATCACAAGGACTGGGACCACCACGGCGGCGTGAAGCTGGGCGTGGAGCAGAAGGCGAAGGAAATCGACCGCGCCTGCATGGCCTTGATCACGGATTTGAAGCAACGCGGCATGCTGGATGAGACGCTCATCGTCTGGGCGGGCGAATTCGGCCGCACGCCGATGTCGCAAGGCGGCAGCGGGCGCGATCACCATAACAAGGCCATGTCCGTCTGGCTGGCTGGCGCAGGAATCCAAGGCGGCATCGTCCACGGCGCGACCGATGATCTTGGCTACGCCGCCGTGGAGAAGATCACCACCGTTCATGACATCCACGCCACGATGCTCCACCAGCTCGGTATCAAGCACGATGCGTTCAGCTTCAAGTTCCAGGGTCTTGATGCGCGATTGAGCGGCGTGGAGGGTGCGAAGGTGATCAAGGACATCCTCGCATGAGCTTCCGCACCCTTGAGATTTCGGACACGGCCCTGCTGGGCGGCGGCATTCATCACGTCACGGTGAAGTCAGCGGCGCTGCGTCGGCGTGCGGATGTGAGTTTTTATGTGCCGCCAGAGGTGACGGCCGAAAAGCTGCCGCTGGTGATCTTGCTTCACGGTGTTTACGGCAGTCATTGGGCCTGGTTGTTCAAAGGCGGCGCTCACCAGGTGTTGGACCGGCTCATCAAGGAGGAGAACCTCCCGCCGATGATGCTGGCGATGCCTTCGGACGGTTTGTGGGGCGATGGATCGGGCTATTTGCGGCATCGTGAGGCGGATCATGCGGCGTGGATTGTGGATGAGGTACCGGACGCGGCCGCAGAGGTCGATGCGCGGTGCAAAGACGCGCCGCGCTTCATCAGCGGGCTGTCGATGGGCGGTTATGGCGCGCTGCGGCTGGGTTTGTTGAACCCGAAGCGTTTCCTGGGCATCAGCGCGCACAGCAGCATCACTCATGTGGCGCAGATGCAGGGTTTCGTGGAGGAGTCGATGGCCGATTCGGACCCGCTTTCAGTGATCGACTGCGCGAAACTGACCACACGCCTGCCGCATCTGCGCTTCGATTGCGGCCAGGAAGATGCCCTGATCGAGCACAACCGCACACTGCATCACGATCTGGAGACGGCGGGCATCCCGCATGTGTATGAGGAGTTTCCCGGCGGCCATACCTGGGACTACTGGCACGCGCATCTGGCGGACACGCTGCGGTTTTTCAGAGCCTGTCTGGCACGTTAAGGCGCCGGCTTCCGGGTCACACGCGCTTTGTCGGTGTAAAAAACCATCGAGAGACTGAGGTTCTCTTTTTCACCGATCGGCGTGCCGACGAGCGGGATGGGCACTTTGTAGGCGAACTCGGGACTGGGGGCGAAGTCACGGTCAAAGGCGAGCATGGGGCCGCGCATGATGAGGTCACGCCACTCATGGTAGGGACCGGTGTAAATGTCGGTGACGCGCTCCACCTTGGCGGAGACGGGAGTCATGACGAATCCGGCCAGTTTCACACCACGCTCGGCGGCCCTGGCTTGCATGACCTCATAATCGGCACGCTGGGTGGGAAGATTCACACAGGGCACGTCGGCATACCAGGCGACAAAGGCAGGAGAGTCGGAGATGACGAACTCGTCCTTTTCCAACAGCAGGCGCAAGATGTAGGCGCGCTCCGGCAGGAAAGGCGGCCAGTGCGGCGGGATCTTGCTGCCCATCGTAAGGCCAAATTTCATCAGCACCGGCAGGTTCACCATCAACGGCAGCGCGGTCACGATCAGAGCAGCCAAAGGAGCGCCCCAGCGGGCCATGAACTCGCCACCGGCCAATTGAAAACGCGACCACAGGACCACCAGCATCGCGGACCCCAGGACGGCCATGGCGGGCATCAGCACGATGTAGAGGGCGTTGTCATCCCTCTCTCCACCTGCCAGGCCGAGAAGGCCCATGCCGAGCGCCACAAAGCCAAACACGATCGCGAGCATCCAGCTCGCTGCGGCGGCCTCCGCTTTGCGAAAACGGTGCATGAGCGTGACGAAGAACAACCCCGCAGGCACCACATAACCAAGATGAGCATACAAGTGGGCGATCTGGTCCTGCCAGCCGAGGCCGACACGGCGCAGCAGATCATCCACCTGAAGCAACGGCACCGAGGGCGTGAAATCACGCAACAGCGAATCATGCGCCACCGAAGAGGACTGCGACTGGAAAAGAGCGCGGATGCCGCCGAGCGGATCACCGCAGAGCTGCATGTTCCACCAGCCCCATGCCACCAGCGCCAGCGCTGGAAACAACGCCACCACGACGACTCCCGCCTTGCCTCGCGGCAAAAAAAACGCCACGCCGACGAGGATGCCAGGCACCATCCACAGCGCCATCCAATGCGCGAGCACCATCAGGGCGCACACGACGCCCAGCAGCGCCTGTGGCACGAACGCTGAGCGACTTTCCACCGCACGGCATGATGCTGAGGCGTAAAGCCGGAATGCCAGCGCAAACAGCGGCACCAGCAGCGCCCTGGGGGAGCCGCTGACCATCAGCTCCCACGCCGGCTCGCAGACCAGCAGCGCGAGAGCCGCGATGCTGGCCACTTGCTCATCAAACAAGCGCCGTGCCGCGCCGTGGGTGAAAACGATGGTCAGCAAATACCAGGTGACGCCAAAACAGGCGATCACACGGTCCAGCAGGTAGATCGCCCCGCCAGCCTGCGGGTCGTAGATCTGCCAGGGCTGAAGCACACGAAACACACCCGCCCACAGCAGCGGCTGCAGCGGCGGCTGGACGGTTTCCGGCATCACGGCCGGAGAGGGCTTCTTCTGCGCTTTTTCCATCTGCGCCCAGGCGTAAGGCTGCGTGACGAGGGTCTGATACGAACCCGTGCGCGCGATCTGCCGCGCCAACTGCGCCTGGTTCATGCCCTCCGCGCTGCTCAGACCGCGAAATGTCACAAACACATGCAGCAAGGCCATGATGAGGGCGGCGGCGTAAAACACCAGTCGTAGCAGGCCGCCGGGGCCGGAGGAGTTGGGAGACGACATGCGTCCACCATTCCACACTCAGGGCACGCGTGCCAAGAACGATCTCGCGTCACTCGTGCGGCTCAAAGATGACACCCCCGCAGGACTGCCGCCCCTCGGCTCCGGCGCAGCGCCAGTGCCAGCGCACCGCCGGTTTCACGAAAGAGCCGAGATCGCCCTCCAGAATACGGAACTGGCCCAGCAGCTCGCCGCCATCGCGCACGATGAGCGAGCGTGCCGCCACGTTGCCAGAGAGCGTGCCTCCGGGCTCCAGCGTCACCGGCCCCTCGCAAACGAAATCACCGCTCGCCTGGCCGGAGATGGTGATGGACCTCGCCCGCACCTCCTGCAAAAACGTCACTTCGCAGCCTCGGATGACCTCCAGCCGGTCACACACGACGGAATCAGCGATGAGGCCGTCCGTGTCGATGGTGCGCGAAGGCAGCTCCAGCGAATGCTGCTCCACACGCATAAGTTTTTTGGTGCAAACGGGACACGACGGTGTGGAGAAATCCCCCGCTGTGGTCACCACGAACAAGAAATCGCTTTTGTCACCCGGCAGGGCACGCAAGGCGGCATCCAGCGCCGTGGCGTCCACCGCCTCGATCCGCAGTTCCTGCGCCTTGCGCAGCGCCGCCGGGCTGAAGCCCGCAGGGGCGATCAAAATCCCGCGTGTGTCACGCGCGGTGCGCACCTCATCTGCGAAACGCATCACGGTCTCCGGCGTGGCCCCCCATTCGTTCCAAGGAGCGATCTTGACCATGGCCCGGCGTGGTTTCGACGACTTCGGTTGCTCGATCATGCCGAAATGCACCGCGCCATCCGGCAGAACGCGCGAACCGACCAGCTCACAACCCGCCTCCGCCACCATGGCCCGGGCCAGCTCGGACATCCGTGCCCAGTCCAGGCTGGCGATCAGCTCCGGCGACCAGCCGGCCAGCCGGTCCGCGCCCCCCTGCGGCTTCTTAGAGAAGCCGGCTTCTTGGAGCGTGACGAAAGGATCGAGCATGGGACTGGATGACTAGATACTGGTTGCTGGATGGAGCGTCATTAGCGGCACCAAAGCCGCGCTCACCCAATAGTCCACCACTGCATTCATCCAGTCTCCAGGGTCGGGCATCCAGTGATCCAGCTTGCCGCGTCTCCAAAACCCTGTTTCTTCCGCGTCTCATGTCAAAGGCAGCGAAAAACGAAGAAACCAAGTTCTTTAACACCGGAACCACGAAAGACCCGTTTGTCTTTGCCTCTGGGAACACGCTGCCCGGCATCACGGTCGCCTACGAAAGCTATGGCAGGCTCAACGCCGACCGCAGCAACGCCATCCTGCTCTTCCACGCCCTCTCCGGCAGCCAGCACGCCGCCGGAGTCACCACAGAGGTGCCGCACACCGATGAGCGCTGGACAAAAGACATCCACCACGGCTGGTGGGATCTCTTCATCGGCCCGGACAAGGCGCTGGACACCAAACGCTACTTCATCATCTGCGCGAACTACCTCGGCGGCTGCTATGGCTCCAGCGGCCCCGCCTCCATCAATCCTGCCACCGGCAAGCCTTACGCCGGCAGCTTTCCGCCTGTGCGCACCAGCGATGTGGTGCAGTCCCAGCTCGCCCTGCTCGACCACCTCGGCATCCAAAAACTCCACGCGGTGATCGGCGCGTCCGTCGGCGGCCTTTTGGCGATCAATCTGGCCACGCTGCACCCGGAGCGCGTGAAGCTCGTGGTGCCGATCGCCAGCGGCTGCCGCACCACCGTTCTGACGCGCCTGACCTTGTTCGAGCAGGTGCTCGCCATCGAAAACGACCCGCACTTTCAGGGCGGCGACTATTACGAGGGCAAGGCGCCTGAATACGGTCTCGCGCTCGCCCGCATGATCAGCCACAAGACCTTCGTGCATCTCGACGCCATCGAGCGCCGTGCCCGCCAGGACTTGAAGCAGGGGGGCGACACGCTCTCCTGGTACCGTGTGCAGCACAACGTGGAGAGCTACATGCTCCACCAGGGCAAAAAATTCGTGAAACGCTTCGATGCGAACACCTACCTGCGCATCGCCGACATGTGGCTGCGCTTCGATCCACTGCGCGACGCGGGGGTGTCCTCTTATGAGGAGCTGTTCGCCCGCAGCGCCGCCGCCGGACAGCACTACCTCATCTTCAGCATCGACAGTGACTTCTGCTTCTACCCCGAAGAGCAGGCCGAACTCGTCAGCCATCTCGAAAAAGCCGAGGTTTCAAACATGCACATCACCGTGCATTCCGACAAAGGCCACGACTCCTTCCTCCTCGAGCCCCAGCTCTACACCCCGCACCTCGCCTTCACCCTCGACGGCCGTTGGAACAAAGCCTCCGTGGACCGTACGGTGCAGGAGGTGGAGTAAGCTCCTGCCGATTTCGATTCCAAACCGTCAATCAGAGTCGAGCTGACTTCAGATCATAATGAAAGGCTGTCAGTCCAAGTTGGACAGCTTGCTGCCGCAAGGATTTGACGCACAGCAGAACTTCCAATGCTCAAACCTGCCACGCTCCCGATTCCACGCCTGGATACAGCCGCTCCAGTAGTGACACCATGCAGTCGTCCGTGAGCTGATGCGTCTGGCGGAACAGGAGGGCGGGCTGGGTTTCTTTTTGCACACCGGTCTTCCAGAGATGGTCTAGCGCGTCGGAGTGTTCGTCGATCACGTCATCCACGGCCACCCGCCAGTGCTGCGGCTGCTCGCTTTCCTGCCACTCGCCACGACCACGACCGAAGTGGCAGACAGCGAGGTAAGTCAGCAACGCGAGGCGTACCTGCTCGCGGAAATGCTCGCGTGACCAGCGCAGGCGCTGATCGCTGCCTCGCACCAGATTGTAACTGCGAATCAACGCATACGCGCCGATGCCCGACGCGATGCCGCCGAGCAAGGCACCACCGCCGAAGGTCATGCCGCCGAGTTTGAGATCGGCGATGAGTCCGCCCATCGCGCCGCCGGCAAAGCTGCCGACCACGCCCCAGATGCTCTCGGAAACGCCCTCGGGCAGATGAAAATGATCGCGGGCCACCTGACTCAGCGCATGACCAGCCGCGCCCTGCAAGCCGTGGGCCTCGATGAGCTTGTTCGTCGCATGCTCCACGCGGTCGGCGAGCTGCGCGGCGAGTTTTTGCCGCGCGTCGTTGTATTCGCGGTTCAAGTCCTCGCGCTGCCAGCCCACGCGCTCCAGCAGTGTCTCTCCGCGCACCTCCACACCGTCCAGCAGCGCGGCGGTGAGTTGTTCGGCGATGAGGCTGCCGGAGTTGCGGAAGACCTCGATGTTGCGCTGCGTCCAGGCGCGTTTGATCTGCTGGAAGGTCGGAATTTTCGAGCCTTCCATCAGCGGCGCGAGCGACTCCATGAGCTTGTCCTCCTGCACCCAGCAGCGGGCGAAGGCATCCAGCGGCAGCACCGTGCGCACGATTTCATACGGCTCCAAATGCGCGCGCCAGGCGTCGATCTCCGCCGCCTCAAACTCGGAACTGCCGGGCGTGCCGGTTTGATTGAGCAGCACGACGACCGGCTTGCCCACCCAGCCGAGGATCTCCATCTCCGGGCCGATGTAACCGGCCGCCTCGGGCGGTTCGGCGGCGTTGACGAGGTAGAGCACCACATCGGCCTCCTCGCGCACGTTTTTGAGCGCCTGCTGACTGCACCAGAGCGGACGATCCGTGATGCGGTCCCAGGTTTGCGAGAGAAACCACAGCACCGGATTGCGCTCGCGCTTCAGACGCTTCATCAGGCGGGCGCTGTCGCCAAAGCCCGGCGTGTCCCACAGGCGCAGCATGAAGCCGCCGGTTTCGAGCAGCAGGTGCGACTCGTTGAACAGCGTCACATGCGGCGCGTCGCGCACCTCGCCCACATCCTTGCGCAGCAGCGTGCGTGCCAGCGTGGTCTTGCCCGCGTTGGTGTGGGAGATGAGGCTCAGCGTGACGATGTCCGAGGCATCGCGCACACCGCTCTCCCCGCTCTGCGTTGGCGGAGCGTCCGAGGCTTTGAATCTGGAGAGCAGGGTGGGCACGAGCGTGGAAAACTTGGAAAACATTACGACACGGCGGCAGGCATGCGTGCGGATTCTTTGCGCAGGGCCACGATGACCTCGGAGGCGAGACCTTCGACCATCTGCGTCCACAGGTGCTCACGTCCGGCGATTTTATCCG
>Ga0209573_1005860_pt1 | contig 10684 bp, 11 predicted proteins | sample TNRBio252014_DNA_FD_185870 | JGI IMG/M metagenome (GOLD analysis project Ga0209573, IMG submission 185870) | Wastewater treatment Type I Accumulibacter community from EBPR Bioreactor in Madison, WI, USA - TNR Reactor_6/25/2014_ DNA (SPAdes)... | ecosystem: Engineered > Bioreactor > EBPR >...
GCGCGCCGCTTCCCCCGTGCATGCGGGGATAGACCCCAGCCTGATGACTGATTCCACTATCGGATATAGCTTCCCCCGTGCATGCGGGGATAGACCCGTCGTCTGCTGCCAACGACGCACTCGATTGCCGCTTCCCCCGTGCATGCGGGGATAGACCTGCCTAAGCACGGCTTAAATCTGCTACGGCCTGGCTTCCCCCGTGCATGCGGGGATAGACCCTGTTTTTCGGATGCACTGAATCAATGCACCCTGCTTCCCCCGTGCATGCGGGGATAGACCTCCCTAGTCCTGACTCACATCGGCAACCGGCAAGCTTCCCCCGTGCATGCGGGGATAGACCCTTGATCATTTCCGCCAACAGGTCGGGGTAATCGCTTCCCCCGTGCATGCGGGGATAGACCTGTGAGTATCGTTGCCACAAATATCAAGACTGAGCTTCCCCCGTGCATGCGGGGATAGACCCCTGCTGCAAGCCGCCGGCGGTCTTCAGTTCCAGCTTCCCCCGTGCATGCGGGGATAGACCTCTGATTACTACGGATGCGAGCGTCATTCCACAGCTTCCCCCGTGCATGCGGGGATAGACCCGCCTTCATCACCAGATATTTTTCACCCGGATCGCTTCCCCCGTGCATGCGGGGATAGACCGTCATACGGGAGTTCAATCCAGTAGTGCGGCGTGCTTCCCCCGTGCATGCGGGGATAGACCCAGGGTCTTGAAGTAGTTGCCGCCTTTGGGCGTGCTTCCCCCGTGCATGCGGGGATAGACCCGCACCACAACCGCAAGACCAAGACTGCCAGCAGCTTCCCCCGTGCATGCGGGGATAGACCGCCTCTCTCGTGCGCTCACCCGTGATCCCCGCTGCTTCCCCCGTGCATGCGGGGATAGACCCCCTTTTTTCTTCGCCTGCGTGGGTGTAAGTCTGCTTCCCCCGTGCATGCGGGGATAGACCCAAGTCACCTGACAGCATCGACGCCTCGTCCACGCTTCCCCCGTGCATGCGGGGATAGACCTGATGCGGACTTCTTGAACACCGCCGGACGTCTGCTTCCCCCGTGCATGCGGGGATAGACCCCCCGACGCCTCGTCCACCACCAGCACCTGATAGCTTCCCCCGTGCATGCGGGGATAGACCCAAGGCCGTCCGGGTGGTGAAGTCCATGCTCGAGCTTCCCCCGTGCATGCGGGGATAGACCTTATGCTGAATCCGCCATTGGCAGCGCCCTGTTGCTTCCCCCGTGCATGCGGGGATAGACCTGCGCCTTGGTCTTGGCCGCGCAAGCCGGGTTGGCTTCCCCCGTGCATGCGGGGATAGACCCCGATAGGTATGTTCATTGCCGTCCTGCGTCCCGCTTCCCCCGTGCATGCGGGGATAGACCTCCGACGGAGCGGTTGCGCTATCTCACGGCGCTGCTTCCCCCGTGCATGCGGGGATAGACCGCCGTCGCGCTGCTGCAAGAGACCTACAAATTCGCTTCCCCCGTGCATGCGGGGATAGACCCGGCTTGCCACGCTCGCACAATCAGCGCCCGTGGCTTCCCCCGTGCATGCGGGGATAGACCCAGGTCATCGGACAGCATCGACGACTCGTCCACGCTTCCCCCGTGCATGCGGGGATAGACCTCGTATTGACCCCGGCGCAGCAGGTCGCGTTTGGCTTCCCCCGTGCATGCGGGGATAGACCTGGCGTCTCGTATTTCGGCGCTCGTGATGTGGCGCTTCCCCCGTGCATGCGGGGATAGACCTCCTCGTTCGGGTTGGGAATGGGTTCCGGCTTTGCTTCCCCCGTGCATGCGGGGATAGACCCGCGCGAAGATCCAGATTCGGATAGGCGCGCTGGCTTCCCCCGTGCATGCGGGGATAGACCTGAGCCATCCCGTGTGTGGTGCCTGCCGGTTAGGCTTCCCCCGTGCATGCGGGGATAGACCCCAGGGCGACCGAGCGCGCGGCAAAGGCAGCGGGCTTCCCCCGTGCATGCGGGGATAGACCCTTGGCTCCAAGTAAGCTGGCATACGTTTTTTTGCTTCCCCCGTGCATGCGGGGATAGACCTTCCTGGTTGCGGACTATGAGCGCCGCAGCAGCGCTTCCCCCGTGCATGCGGGGATAGACCTGGCTGTGTCGCTCCAGCCGGCTTTCCGAAGTTGCTTCCCCCGTGCATGCGGGGATAGACCCCGCATCATGTGGATGTCCACCTGCCGCCCCTCGCTTCCCCCGTGCATGCGGGGATAGACCCATGTCGTTCTGGATGATCGACATGACGGCTTCGCTTCCCCCGTGCATGCGGGGATAGACCCATCTCCGATTGCACCAGCGACATGACCGCTTCGCTTCCCCCGTGCATGCGGGGATAGACCCGCGGGCGCTCTGGTCACAAACAGGGCGGCTTGGCTTCCCCCGTGCATGCGGGGATAGACCTCCGAACAAGCACTCAGCGAACTCACTTTTTGCGCTTCCCCCGTGCATGCGGGGATAGACCCGCCCCGCACCCCGCCCAACACCCCACCGCCCCGCTTCCCCCGTGCATGCGGGGATAGACCCCGGGTGTGCCAGTGTTGGGCTTGATGTACCCGGCTTCCCCCGTGCATGCGGGGATAGACCCCCTAGTCTATGTTTGTCCCCATCCAGAGTTTCGCTTCCCCCGTGCATGCGGGGATAGACCCAGCATTGCTCAAAATGCCGACATTGGCATTTCGCTTCCCCCGTGCATGCGGGGATAGACCCCTGCTGCTGCAAGAAATCCCCGGTGATGGCTGGCTTCCCCCGTGCATGCGGGGATAGACCCTGCCCGATGTGTTCCTGGTGATCATCGAACGCGCTTCCCCCGTGCATGCGGGGATAGACCCCCACATTGTCTTGTCCCTCGTAAGGTTCACCCGCTTCCCCCGTGCATGCGGGGATAGACCTCTTCATAGGCGTCTGGTGCTCACGTAGAGCACGCTTCCCCCGTGCATGCGGGGATAGACCCTCCTGGCTGGCGTGGTTGACAAGAACCGGGGAGCTTCCCCCGTGCATGCGGGGATAGACCCCCTTATCTTTCGGATACTGTCCCCTTAAGCTTGCTTCCCCCGTGCATGCGGGGATAGACCTTCGTATTCTTGCGCCCAGGCGTCATCGTCGTTGCTTCCCCCGTGCATGCGGGGATAGACCTCCATGCACCCTGTGAGTAGATCGATACTTTTTGCTTCCCCCGTGCATGCGGGGATAGACCCTTCCGTGTCCAAAAGCCCCAAGCCAGCGAATAGCTTCCCCCGTGCATGCGGGGATAGACCCCGCCTACGACGCGATTCCCGGCGAGTTCATCCGCTTCCCCCGTGCATGCGGGGATAGACCTGCGGTCGCGGCGCAATTCCCAGTGGCTACCATGCTTCCCCCGTGCATGCGGGGATAGACCTGGCATAGATATGTTGGCATGGCCGTGGCATTAGCTTCCCCCGTGCATGCGGGGATAGACCTTCGCGGCTTTCGCTCTGAAGATGGGTCTGGAAGCTTCCCCCGTGCATGCGGGGATAGACCTCCCTTTTCTGTAGGATTCTCCATGCCCCTCCCGCTTCCCCCGTGCATGCGGGGATAGACCCGGGGCAAAGCAAAGAGAAAACGCCGTGTGAGGGCTTCCCCCGTGCATGCGGGGATAGACCTGCTTTCCGCCATGAACTGCCGGGTATTGGCATGCTTCCCCCGTGCATGCGGGGATAGACCGCGCCCGAAGTCGTTGAAGGCGAGGGTGTCGCCGCTTCCCCCGTGCATGCGGGGATAGACCCTGCCCGATGTGTTCCTGGTGATCATCGAACGCGCTTCCCCCGTGCATGCGGGGATAGACCCTGGAGGAAATCGCCTAACGCCCTCGTAGGGTAGCTTCCCCCGTGCATGCGGGGATAGACCCGACCCTGATGTTTCTGATCGCGGGGGTGCTCAGCTTCCCCCGTGCATGCGGGGATAGACCTTCATGCGGTTTCGCGCCGACCTGCCCACCCTCGCTTCCCCCGTGCATGCGGGGATAGACCCGGAAGAGGAAACGGAAACTGGTAAATGCTTACGCTTCCCCCGTGCATGCGGGGATAGACCTGTGGCATGAGGATGCGGTGAATGGCGATAGTCGCTTCCCCCGTGCATGCGGGGATAGACCCCCCGATTTAGAGTCAGGGACAGTGAAGACATGGCTTCCCCCGTGCATGCGGGGATAGACCCTCGATCCGCGTCCTCAAGCGTTTCACCACGGCGCTTCCCCCGTGCATGCGGGGATAGACCTCCCGATTCCGCGCGGCGGGCGGTCAATGCCGGGCTTCCCCCGTGCATGCGGGGATAGACCCGTTTCCTGCCAGGGCGCGCGCCACCGCTCGAAGCTTCCCCCGTGCATGCGGGGATAGACCTCAGCTCCCGGATCCAGCGCCACGCGCCGACCGGCTTCCCCCGTGCATGCGGGGATAGACCCCCCACCACCCGCGAGCGCCCCGATGTCCAGCTGCTTCCCCCGTGCATGCGGGGATAGACCGTTTTTAAAGAACGCTGCGGCTATGACTTTTAGGCTTCCCCCGTGCATGCGGGGATAGACCCTTGCTAGTCAGAGCCTGACGGCGCCGGCCTCCGCTTCCCCCGTGCATGCGGGGATAGACCTAAAGGCATAACCCGCCTATTGTGGATATAGGCGCTTCCCCCGTGCATGCGGGGATAGACCTGACTTATCTTTGTTTGCACTATAGGAGTGCATGCTTCCCCCGTGCATGCGGGGATAGACCTCCCGCCTCGATAATCCGCAATGAGGAAACGAGGCTTCCCCCGTGCATGCGGGGATAGACCCTCCGGTAACACCTCGTTCAAACCCGGAGATATGCTTCCCCCGTGCATGCGGGGATAGACCCAGCGGGCGCACCAACTCGGTGGCGGGCGCGGCGCTTCCCCCGTGCATGCGGGGATAGACCTTGATCAGCAATGAAGTCTACATTAGCGCCAGTGCTTCCCCCGTGCATGCGGGGATAGACCCGGATCACCACTGCCGGGCGCGGTCCACGCCACGCTTCCCCCGTGCATGCGGGGATAGACCTTGCACGGGTAAGGCGTTGCGAAACACTGTGTTGCTTCCCCCGTGCATGCGGGGATAGACCCGTGGCGGAAATCGTCGCCCAGGCGCGGAAATGGCTTCCCCCGTGCATGCGGGGATAGACCCCCCGCCCGCCACCGGCCCGGACGCCGACCCGCGCTTCCCCCGTGCATGCGGGGATAGACCCCCCCGGAGATTGCTTCAATGTCCAGCCCCAGCGCTTCCCCCGTGCATGCGGGGATAGACCGGTGGTATAACAGCATCAAAGGATTTTTGACCCGCTTCCCCCGTGCATGCGGGGATAGACCGTCATTGTGGGCTTGGTGTCGGCTCTGGTGGCCGCTTCCCCCGTGCATGCGGGGATAGACCCGGCTATTTTAGACGGTCTCCCTGAAACCTAGGGCTTCCCCCGTGCATGCGGGGATAGACCTGCGCTCTATGCCGAGCGCAGCAAGGCTGCTTGGCTTCCCCCGTGCATGCGGGGATAGACCCTGGATGAGGTGGCGCGGCAAAACGCCGTCGCTGCTTCCCCCGTGCATGCGGGGATAGACCTGTACGCGCCGGCTGGGACAATCGACGTGGCTGGCTTCCCCCGTGCATGCGGGGATAGACCCTTAAACACGCTCCCCCGGCAGGGGACATAGGAGCTTCCCCCGTGCATGCGGGGATAGACCCGCCGCGCTGGTAGTGACGTATGAGCGGGAACAGCTTCCCCCGTGCATGCGGGGATAGACCTTAACTTGTCGATGGTGTCTTGCGCAATCTCATGCTTCCCCCGTGCATGCGGGGATAGACCTCAGGTTGGCTGAAAGATCGACCCGTGACCACTGCTTCCCCCGTGCATGCGGGGATAGACCCGCCAGCGAAACCGTGGGCGTGCCCGCACTGTGGCTTCCCCCGTGCATGCGGGGATAGACCTCTAGAGGGTGTTTTTGTGGTGCATATGGCGCTGCTTCCCCCGTGCATGCGGGGATAGACCCGCTGCGCCCGTTACGACCGCTTTGCCGCCGGCGCTTCCCCCGTGCATGCGGGGATAGACCTGCGCGTGGGGCATTGAGTGGTGGCGTAACGGCGCTTCCCCCGTGCATGCGGGGATAGACCTCAGCCTATCCGGACGCTCCCACGACAAGCCTAGCTTCCCCCGTGCATGCGGGGATAGACCTCCTTTGACACTTTATACCACGTTGACTTAGCAGCTTCCCCCGTGCATGCGGGGATAGACCTGAGCACACAGTGAGTGCACGCCAGTGAGCGCCGCTTCCCCCGTGCATGCGGGGATAGACCTGCCCAACTCCAGATCGCTTTTAGCCAGGACCCGCTTCCCCCGTGCATGCGGGGATAGACCCCGTTCCTGTCCGCGCTTTGTGACGAAGACATCGCTTCCCCCGTGCATGCGGGGATAGACCCAAAGTCCGGCGTGTAGTGAAGTCGGCGAAACTGCTTCCCCCGTGCATGCGGGGATAGACCCGCAGCGAGTCAGCGCAGCAGGAAACCGCGAGAGCTTCCCCCGTGCATGCGGGGATAGACCTGCCTGGAGCACCAGACCCGCGATCCGCGCATGGCTTCCCCCGTGCATGCGGGGATAGACCACCCCGGCTATCACTGCCTACCCCCCAAAACCGGGCTTCCCCCGTGCATGCGGGGATAGACCCCGCCCCGTGCGGGGCGGTCTACCGGCGGTGGTGCTTCCCCCGTGCATGCGGGGATAGACCGTTTCAGCAGCGCCAATACCCCGCTCTCGCCTAGCTTCCCCCGTGCATGCGGGGATAGGCCCCTGCTGACCGGATAAAGACGCAGGTCATCAGTGCTTCCCCCGTGCATGCGGGGATAGACCCCGGCTTTGTCGCCAGCGTGAAAAACATCATCAGCTTCCCCCGTGCATGCGGGGATAGACCCAGGGCGGTTGACTGTGAAGCTGGACGTGTGAAGCTTCCCCCGTGCATGCGGGGATAGACCTCGACGACCGCGCGCCCTACCCCGCTTCGAAACGCTTCCCCCGTGCATGCGGGGATAGACCCAGGGCGGTTGACTGTGAAGCTGGACGTGTGAAGCTTCCCCCGTGCATGCGGGGATAGACCCCCTATCGGAACCGGATAGGGAACGGATAGCGCGCTTCCCCCGTGCATGCGGGGATAGACCCGACGACCTGGCGAAGGTGCGCGAAGCCTGGGAGCTTCCCCCGTGCATGCGGGGATAGACCCTGCGAAATATCCGTTACCACTGGCGCGCGATGGCTTCCCCCGTGCATGCGGGGATAGACCTCCAGATCGTGACCGTGCGGGAGATGATCGAGGGCTTCCCCCGTGCATGCGGGGATAGACCTTCGCCGCACTCGTCAGGAAAACGGAAGCATCAGCTTCCCCCGTGCATGCGGGGATAGACCCTTCGTACCCTTCTGGAAGCCCAGCGACAGGCCGCTTCCCCCGTGCATGCGGGGATAGACCCCAAGATAACTAACAGTTACTGAAGGCCCATCAGCTTCCCCCGTGCATGCGGGGATAGACCTCTTATGGGCGCGCTTTTCACGTCCGCTAACCGGCTTCCCCCGTGCATGCGGGGATAGACCCGACATAGATATGTTGGCACAGGTATCGCCATAGCTTCCCCCGTGCATGCGGGGATAGACCCTATTTCTTTCGCCGCTTTGGGATCCGGCCCATGCTTCCCCCGTGCATGCGGGGATAGACCGCTCGACATGGAGTTGGTTGGCGCTCAGATTTCGCTTCCCCCGTGCATGCGGGGATAGACCTCCGGTCAAGGAACGCCCTCCACTGTGGACAGGGCTTCCCCCGTGCATGCGGGGATAGACCTGCACCACGTCCCATTTCGGGCGCATCAAACCGGCTTCCCCCGTGCATGCGGGGATAGACCCGGAGTTCAATACTGACATGAACGCCGCATTGAGCTTCCCCCGTGCATGCGGGGATAGACCCGTGCGGAAGCGGGTGAAATAGAGGGTAGAGAGGCTTCCCCCGTGCATGCGGGGATAGACCCCCAGCGGCGAAGGCGGCGGACGCCCACGAACCGCTTCCCCCGTGCATGCGGGGATAGACCCCCCGGGAAACCGCCGGGAGCGGGCCAGCAGGAGCTTCCCCCGTGCATGCGGGGATAGACCCCTTGATGTTCTCGCCACCCTGTATGAGGTCCAGCTTCCCCCGTGCATGCGGGGATAGACCCGTCCTATGCGATAGCCATTCCGAGCTGATAGTGCTTCCCCCGTGCATGCGGGGATAGACCTGAAAACCACGTTCGATCTGCAACGCTTCAGCGGCTTCCCCCGTGCATGCGGGGATAGACCTGGGTAGCGGGTATCACGGGTGAGCGCACGAGAGCTTCCCCCGTGCATGCGGGGATAGACCTGGGTAGCGGGTATCACGGGTGAGCGCACGAGAGCTTCCCCCGTGCATGCGGGGATAGACCCTGCGCCCCGACCTGCCCTGGCCTACGCCGCACGCTTCCCCCGTGCATGCGGGGATAGACCTTTCTGATCACCGACTACGAACGCCGCAGCAACGCTTCCCCCGTGCATGCGGGGATAGACCCTGAGGGTCAGTGCCTAGGGTCACCGTCCAGCGGCTTCCCCCGTGCATGCGGGGATAGACCCCCCGCCCGCCACCGGCCCGGACGCCGACCCGCGCTTCCCCCGTGCATGCGGGGATAGACCTTTGGGATGATGGAGTTCAATGAACCCGCGTCGGCTTCCCCCGTGCATGCGGGGATAGACCGCATCAGCGCGGAGTGGCTTTCGGAGCAAACGCGCTTCCCCCGTGCATGCGGGGATAGACCCCGAAAACAGCCGATGCCGCGAATGATCAGCATGCTTCCCCCGTGCATGCGGGGATAGACCCTGTCCGGCTTGACAGTCGCTACGCCATTGCCGGCTTCCCCCGTGCATGCGGGGATAGACCTGCAGTATCCAGCGCAAGGTCAGGAAGATCAGCGCTTCCCCCGTGCATGCGGGGATAGACCCAAAGCGCGTGGGATATGCCACCGGCGCTCCGCGCTTCCCCCGTGCATGCGGGGATAGACCCCGCTCCGCAATGGGTCAACGCCGGAAAGATGCGCTTCCCCCGTGCATGCGGGGATAGACCTCCCATCCTGCCATACGCCGCGACGATGCGGATGCTTCCCCCGTGCATGCGGGGATAGACCCGATTTTTGCCCTGTTGCCGTTGCAAGGGCAATGCTTCCCCCGTGCATGCGGGGATAGACCGTCAAGATCGAATGGGATTCTGCGGATGATGTGGCTTCCCCCGTGCATGCGGGGATAGACCTGTCGCGTCCTGACGGTTCCTGACGGTTCCTGAGCTTCCCCCGTGCATGCGGGGATAGACCTCCTGAGTTTTTCATGGCGCTATTGTTCCTGCAGCTTCCCCCGTGCATGCGGGGATAGACCCTGTCCAGCGCGGAAAAGGCGTTGCGCGATCAAGCTTCCCCCGTGCATGCGGGGATAGACCTGCTGAGGATGGCGGGTAGTCCGGCACTGGGGTGCTTCCCCCGTGCATGCGGGGATAGACCTTCCGGCGCGTTTCGGGCTATCGTTTTCCACAGGCTTCCCCCGTGCATGCGGGGATAGACCTGCCAGCATCATCCACCTTGCCGAGCAAGGTGAGCTTCCCCCGTGCATGCGGGGATAGACCTGCGACCGCCCGCGACACCGTGGCTGCCGATCAGCTTCCCCCGTGCATGCGGGGATAGACCCCCCCACATCGCCAGTCCATATAAAACGCTCACGCTTCCCCCGTGCATGCGGGGATAGACCTCTGCACCCCGCCATGCGGCGTCCAAGTGCGCCGCTTCCCCCGTGCATGCGGGGATAGACCCACCCCATGTAGCGGTTCCCCGCCCCGACAGTTGCTTCCCCCGTGCATGCGGGGATAGACCTCATGCCCGCTGGATTCAATCCCGATTGCAGCAGCTTCCCCCGTGCATGCGGGGATAGACCCGCGGTCGGCTTCCTCGCCTGGGTTTCGGCATCGGCTTCCCCCGTGCATGCGGGGATAGACCCAGATGCGCCACCCCGTCCGCGAGGGAGAGGCTGCTTCCCCCGTGCATGCGGGGATAGACCCACCAATGATGCTGCTCGCCGCTGCGCCACGAGGCTTCCCCCGTGCATGCGGGGATAGACCTGTTGCTGCGGCCCGGCCGGCCCGCTCGCTGTTGCTTCCCCCGTGCATGCGGGGATAGACCCCACCCCGCCATCGCTAACGGCGGCAATCCCATGCTTCCCCCGTGCATGCGGGGATAGACCCTGCCGGATTTTAGCGGGGCGCGGGTATTGGAAGCTTCCCCCGTGCATGCGGGGATAGACCCAGGTCAAGCTCACGGCGGCGGTCGTGCGGGAAGCTTCCCCCGTGCATGCGGGGATAGACCCAGGTCAAGCTCACGGCGGCGGTCGTGCGGGAAGCTTCCCCCGTGCATGCGGGGATAGACCCGACGCATCGACTTTGCGCAGGGCAAAGGGGCCGCTTCCCCCGTGCATGCGGGGATAGACCTTCCGATCTGCAAGTCCAGTTGGCGCTGGAAGCGCTTCCCCCGTGCATGCGGGGATAGACCCAGATGCGCCACCCCGTCCGCGAGGGAGAGGCTGCTTCCCCCGTGCATGCGGGGATAGACCCACCAATGATGCTGCTCGCCGCTGCGCCACGAG
>Ga0209573_1005861_pt1 | contig 10682 bp, 12 predicted proteins | sample TNRBio252014_DNA_FD_185870 | JGI IMG/M metagenome (GOLD analysis project Ga0209573, IMG submission 185870) | Wastewater treatment Type I Accumulibacter community from EBPR Bioreactor in Madison, WI, USA - TNR Reactor_6/25/2014_ DNA (SPAdes)... | ecosystem: Engineered > Bioreactor > EBPR >...
CCGGTATTGACCTCTCGCAGAGCACGCTGTTCCGTACTCGCATCCTTTTCCTCCACAATACCACTCACCCTGCCCGAACGATCACGCAAGATGCGTCCATAACCAGATGGGTTATCCAGAAAAACCGTGAGCAGCGTCAGCGCTTGTGGCGTAGCCAGCATTTTTTTAAGTGTGCCAACCTGTAGGAGGGGCACATCGCCATACAACACCAAAGTGACCGAATCATCCTTAAGCTGCGGAAGCGCCTGCTGCACCGCATGGCCCGTACCAAGCTGCGGCTCCTGCAGAATAAAGGCTGCATCATAACCTGCCATCATCTTGGGAACTGCCTCTCCCCCATGGCCATAAATGACGCACAGTTGAGAGGCAGAAAGTCCAAGGGCCGTATCCAGAACATGCTGCAGTAGCGGGCGACCGGCCAGCGAATGGAGCACCTTAGGGGTTTCCGAATACATGCGCGTCCCCTTCCCGGCCGCGAGGATAACGACATTAAGAGCATTCATAATCAATTTTGCACCCTTGACCAACCAATCATCAAAATAATAATACATATAAAAAAAGCGGCCTGAGCCGCTTTCCCTATGCATTCATCAATCTGACCGGACATTTGTCTAATGCGGGATCTGCTTACGCAATTTCTGAATGGCCTGCAATTGGGCAAGCGATTCAGACAACTCTGCCTGGGCAGCAGCATAATCAATGTCGGAAGTACGGTTCTTCATTGCTTCCTCTGCTTTGCGCTTCGCTTCAAGCGCACGAACCTCATCAAGGTCTGCGCCACGAATCGCCGTATCTGCCAGAACGGTAACCAGATTAGGCTGTACTTCCAACATGCCACCCGAAACGTAAATCAGAACAAAATCTGCTTGATCCGGCAACTTGATACGAACCGATCCAGGTTTAATACGGGATAAAAGTGGGGCATGTCGCGGATAGATCCCGAGTTCTCCAACTTCCCCCGGAACAACAACCATTTCCGCAAGACCGGAAAAGATGGACTCTTCCGCGCTCACCACATCAACATGAACAGTCATTGCCATAATTTTCCTTATTACTAAAACAATATTGCCAAATACAGCAATCCGGACTTATTGAATTGTTTTAGCCTTCTCAACCGCTTCATCAATCGTTCCGACCATATAGAACGCCTGCTCCGGCAGATGATCGTAATCCCCATTGACAATCCCCTTGAAACCCTTGATGGTCTCTTTCAGCGTCACATATTTTCCCGGACTTCCGGTAAACACTTCAGCTACATGGAAAGGCTGGGACAGGAACCGCTGAATCTTACGTGCACGCGCTACGGCCAGTTTATCCTCTGGAGAAAGCTCGTCCATACCCAAAATTGCAATGATATCGCGCAGCTCCTTATAGCGCTGCAACGTTTGCTGAACGCTACGGGCAACATTGTAATGCTCTTCACCCACGATCAGCGGATCAAGCTGACGCGAAGTGGAATCCAGCGGATCTACCGCTGGATAAATTCCAAGCGAAGCAATATCACGGGACAACACCACTGTAGAATCAAGGTGAAGGAAGGTGGTGGCAGGCGATGGGTCAGTCAAGTCATCCGCAGGTACATAGACAGCCTGGATAGATGTAATCGAACCGGTTTTTGTTGAAGTAATCCGCTCCTGCAAGCGCCCCATTTCTTCTGCCAGAGTTGGCTGATATCCAACAGCGGAAGGCATACGGCCCAGCAAAGCGGACACTTCCGTTCCAGCCAGAGTGAAACGATAAATGTTGTCAACAAAGAACAACACATCCCGTCCTTCATCACGGAAATATTCCGCCATTGTCAACCCTGACAGAGCTACACGAAGACGGTTTCCTGGCGGCTCATTCATCTGTCCAAAAACCATGGCTACTTTGGATTCGGGCAGATTATCAAGCTGGATGACGCCCGCCTCTGACATTTCGTGATAAAAATCGTTTCCTTCACGCGTACGCTCACCCACTCCGGCAAACACGGACAAACCGGAATGCTGCTTGGCAATATTGTTGATCAGCTCCAGCATGTTAACGGTCTTGCCTACCCCAGCTCCCCCGAACAGACCCACTTTCCCACCTTTGGCAAATGGGCAGACCAGGTCAATCACCTTGATGCCGGTTTCAAGCAAATCAACAGATGGGGATAATTCATCGAATTTTGGCGCCTTCTGATGAATGGAGCGGCGTTCATCGCTTTTAATTTCCCCAACTTCATCTATCGGGCGCCCCAGAACATCCATGATTCGTCCGAGTGTGCCATGTCCAACCGGTACCATGATCTGGTTACCGGTATTTACTACCCCCATCCCGCGGCGCAGACCATCTGAGGAACCCATTGCAATCGTGCGGACAACTCCATCACCAATCTGCTGCTGCACTTCCAAGGTCAGGCCTTTTTCAACCACGGAGCTTCCATCGTCCTGTACTACCAGCGCATCGAAGACTTTCGGTATGTGATCACGAGAAAATTCAACGTCCACCACCGCACCAATACACTGAACAATTTTTCCTTGACTCATCTTAAGGTTCCCCACATTATATTATCTGTGTACCCGCCGAGTGCTACTGCGGTTACACCACCTGATTCTCTTTCCATCCTGGCACAGTCCGGATCATGCCACCCGGGTTTGCAAACCAACCATTTTTTGTGAAATACGATTCCAACCATTACATCTACCATGCAGCAGTACCGCATTTTTGCTGCACGTCGATCGCATCAATCAGCTTACCGCCGCTGCTCCACCGACAATTTCTGAAATTTCCTTGGTGATTGCAGCCTGCCTGGCCTTGTTGTAAATCAGCTTTAGATCTCCAATCACCTGCTTTGCATTGTCTGAAGCTGCCTTCATCGCCACCATGCGGGCGCTCTGCTCAGAAGCCTGATTTTCGGTCACTGCGTTATAAACCAGCGATTCAATGTAGCGCACCAACAGCTGATCCACCACCACTTTTGCATCCGGCTCGTAAATGTAATCCCATGTGCTACCGCTCCCGGTTTCCAGCTGATCGCTGGATAGCGGCAGCAGCTGATCCACTCTCGGCTCCTGCTTCATGGTATTCACAAAAGCGTTATAGCTAAGATAGATGGCATCGATTTCACCGGCAACATACGCATTCAGCATCACTTTCACTGCACCGATCAGATTCTCGAGATGCGGAATATCCCCTAACCCAACTATATGCGATTTGACTTGAGCTCCTACCCGGGTCATAAAGCTGAACCCTTTATTCCCAATGGAGCACACCTGAATGCCCTTGCCCTGAACTTGCCAATCCGACATTCTGCCCATGACCATACGCAGAACATTAGTATTCAGTCCGCCGCATAGTCCCTTGTCGGAAGTTACGACTATAACTCCAATGTTTTTAATATCCTCGCGCTTTACCAGGAACGGATGCTTGTATTCCGGATTGGAACGAGACAGATGCGCGGCAACCTGACGGATCTTTTCCGCATAAGGACGAGCTGCGCGCATGCGATCCTGTGCTTTACGCATCTTGGATGCCGCGACCATCTCCATTGCTCGCGTAATTTTTCGTGTATTTTCTACACTTTTGATTTTCGTGCGTATTTCTTTGCTGCCAGCCATTATACGGACCCCAGCTTAAAAGACTGCAGTGGACTTATATTTTTCAATTGCACTGACAAGGATTTTCTCATTATCAGCGGACAAATCCTTGCTCGACGCAATGGCATCATCCAATGCCTTGTATTGAGATTTAACAAACGCTTGCAAGCCGCTTTCAAATGCCAGAGCCTTATTGACAGGAACGTCATCAAAATAACCCTTGTTAATTGCAAACAGGGTTACCGCCATTTCTGAAACCGACAATGGAGCATATTGTGGTTGCTTCATCAGCTCCATGACCAGGCGGCCACGCTCCAGCTGCTTGCGCGTAGCCTCATCCAGATCAGATGCAAATTGCGCGAATGCAGCCAGTTCGCGATACTGCGCCAAGGCCAGACGTACACCCCCACCAAGTTTCTTGATAACCTTGGTCTGTGCTGCACCGCCCACGCGCGAAACAGAAATACCCGCATTGATAGCTGGCCGGATACCGGCATTGAACAGATCAGTTTCCAAAAATATCTGGCCGTCTGTAATGGAAATCACATTGGTTGGAACAAATGCGGACACGTCTCCGGCTGCTGTCTCAATCACTGGCAAGGCAGTCAGCGATCCGGTCATGCCTTTGACTTCGCCATTGGTAAACTTTTCCACGTACTCTTCGTTTACCCTCGCTGCTCGCTCCAACAACCTGGAGTGCAGATAAAACACATCGCCCGGATACGCTTCCCGGCCCGGCGGACGCCGCAGCAACAGCGAAATCTGACGGTATGCCCAAGCCTGCTTGGTTAAATCGTCATAAACAATCAGTGCGTCCTGGCCACGATCACGATAATACTCTCCCATCGTGCATCCAGCATAAGGAGCCAAGAACTGCATTGCAGCGGAGTCGGAGGCGGTAGCGACGACCACAATGGTATATTCCATCGCACCATTTTCTTGCAGTTTGCGAACCACATTGGCAACAGTAGATGCTTTCTGCCCAACCGCCACATAAATGCAGGTCATATCCTGACCTTTTTGATTGATGATCGCATCTATGGCTACAGCAGTTTTCCCGGTCTGACGATCGCCGATGATCAATTCACGCTGACCCCGCCCTACCGGAACCATCGAATCTACCGACTTCAACCCTGTCTGTACCGGCTGCGAAACCGACTTCCGGTCAATCACACCCGGAGCCACTTTTTCGATCTTGTCAGTTATCTTCGCATTGATCGGGCCTTTCCCGTCAATAGGCTGACCAAGGGCATTGACGACACGGCCAACCAGTTCCGGGCCGACGGGAACTTCCAGAATGCGTCCGGTACACTTGACTGTATCCCCCTCGGTAATGTGCTCATAATCTCCCAGCACCACCGCACCTACGGAATCCCGTTCCAGATTCAGAGCCAGTCCAAAAGTGTTACCCGGAAACTCCAGCATTTCCCCCTGCATAACATCCGAAAGGCCATGTATCCGCACAATACCATCGGTAACGCTGGTCACCGTTCCTTCCGTGCGTGCCTGGGATAACGCCTCGAAGTTTTCGATGCGACTACGAATCAAATTGCTAATTTCAGAAGGGTTGAGCTTCATCTATTTTTCCTTAATCTCAATAAATCCGTCTTCAAGCCAAGGCATTGGCCAATTCGGAAAGGTGGGTGCGCGCAGAACCATCTATCACCTTGTCGCCAGCGCGAATAATAATCCCGCCTAACAAATCACGGTCTGTTTTACAGCGAAGCGTAATCTCGCAACCCATGCGTTTTTTTAGCGCAGCGGTTATTTTTTGCTTTTGTTCCTCGCTCAGCTCAAAAGCAGAAGCCACTTCAACATCCAGACTTTTCTCTGCCTCCGCCCGCATTGCCTCATACAGCATTACGATTTCCGGAAGCAGGGTAAGTCGGTTGCCTTCTACCAGCAACCTGAGGAAGTTACCTTGATTATCGTTCACCGTACTTCCGATCAGCGCAAGCATCAGATCGGCAATCTGGCCTTTGACTGCACCTGGACTGGTTATGATCGTATGAACGTCGGCATTCATCACCGCATCAGCAGCAGCCTGCAATTTTTCCGACCAGCCTTTAAGGTCACCCAGTTCACGGGCTCTTTCAAAGGCAGCCTGGGCGTAAGGTCTTGCTACAGTGATCGCTTCAGCCATAATATTCAGATTTCCGCGACAAGCTTGTCTAGAAGGTCACTATGGGCCTTGGCATCGATTTCCCGGCCAAGAATCTTTCCGGCACCGGCCAGCGCAACAGAGGTAACCTGTGTACGCAACTGTTCCCTGGCACGGAATACCTCCTGTTCGATTTCTGCCTTGGCAGCCGCAACAATGCGCTCACCTTCTACCCTGGCCTGCTCTTTGGCTTCCTCGACGATCTCGCTTGCCCGCTTATCGCCCTGTGCGATAATTTCCGATACCTTTTCCTTTGCTTCGCGAAGCATCTCTGCAGAACGCTTGGACGCAAGAGCCAATTCGTTCTTACCCCGCTCCGCCGCGGCCAGGCCATCTGCAATCCGTTTATTTCGTGCATCCAGCGCCGCCATGATGGGAGGCCACACATACTTCATGCAAAACCAGACGAACAGGGCAAACATGATCGTCTGGGCGATAAGGGTCGCATTAATGTTCATGCAAAAACCTTTCCTTGATTAATCGCATGCAGGCTTACTGACCAGCCACCGCGAACAGAACGTACATGGCAATACCGACTGCAATCATCGGAACCGCATCTACCAAACCCATGACCACAAAGAACTGGGTACGCAGCATTGGAATCAGCTCAGGTTGACGAGCCGCACCTTCCAGAAAGCGTCCACCCAGAATACCAATCCCCACCGCAGCACCCAAGGCCCCAAGACCCATCATGATTGCGCCGGCTATGTATAGCAATGCTTGTGCCGTATCCATCTGTTTTTTCTCCTGTCAATAAAAGTTAAGTGTTTAAGTTAAATCAATGCGTTGATTATTAATGATGTTCCTGATGCGCCATATCCAGATACACGATGGTCAGCGTCATGAATATGAATGCCTGCAGCGTAACAATCAGAATATGGAATATTGCCCACCCCAGCGAAAGAAGAATCTGCGAGCCGAACAGCAGGGTACTTCCGAAAGAGACGCTGACCCAGGACGCACCCATGAGCGCTATCAGAATAAAGATCATCTCACCTGCGTACATATTTCCGAATAACCGCAGCGCCAGAGAAATCGGCTTGGCAATCAGGTTGACCCCTTCCAGGAACAGATTGACAGGCAAACCGAACTTGCCAAACGGCTGAAGCGTCAGCTCCCCGATAAAACCACCCAACCCTTTGACTTTTATACTGTAAAACAGAACCAGCAGGAACACGCCTATGGCCATCCCCATGGTTGCATTCGGATCAGTCGTTGGAACCAGCTTGAAATGACCAATTCCCAACGGCTCCGTGATCAGGGAAACATAATCGATCGGCACCAGATCCATCAGGTTCATCAGGAATATCCAGGCAAATACGGAAAGCGCAAGCGGTGCAACCATTGCGTTCCTGCCGGTAAAGGATCCGCGCACGCTGCTGTCTATAAACTCAACCACCCATTCCACGAAATTCTGCATGCCCCGAGGTTCGCCCGGACTAATGCTTTTCGCCACCCTGCCAAAAAGAAACAGAAACAGCAAACCCAGCATCAGCGACATGAACAGGGTGTCCATATTGAACGCCCAGAACCCCATCTCCTTCGCCTCTTCGGCGCTGTGCGCACAATGAAAATGCCCATCCTGGATGGTACAGGTCAAGTTTTGAAGATGATGCTTGATATAGGCGGAGGTCGTCAGATCTTCAGTACTCATAAACTTTTTACAAAAATTAATGCTACCCAATACACTAATAACGTTGCAATATATGTCGCAAACAGCGGCACAACCTGCACATCCTTGAATTGCGTAAAGACCAGGGAGAACAACAGAATAGTGTACGCAAGCTTGTATGCTTCGGCTCGGTAATGCGCCGAAAGAAATGCTTTTGGATCGCCACCATTCGGCGCCAGCATTTTTCTTGCATACACCAAGCTTGCAATGAATCCGACCGCCCCGCCTGACAAGGCCGATGCCGCGCCAACAGAGCTCCCGCTTACCAGCAGCAACAGTGCTATTGCCATAGTTACCGCTACCTGAGCAAGTATGATCCGGCTAACCGCGCTGCCCACAACCATCCTTAATCCTTCCAAGCCTACTAGTATAAACAATCTAGTTTGCTTGCGTCAATGACTTATTTGCTCAGCTATTTTTTCCAACGAGCGATCAGCTCTGCCAGGTGATCGTGACTGGTGTAATGGATTACCACTTTGCCAGCGCCTTTTTTCCCTGCCCGGATCTGAATATCCGTTCCCAGCTGCTGGGAAATTTCTTCCTGCAACTGCAGGATATCATGACTTACTTTGACCTTGACATTGCGGGAAACAGGATTCAACATGTCCTGTACCAGCTTTTCTGCCTCGCGCACCGACAATCCTTCAGCGGCAATCTTGTTGGAAGCGGCCACCTGTTGCGCACCGTTCAGTGCCAGCAGCGCGCGCGCATGCCCCATGTCAATCCGGCCCTCCATCAGCATATCCTGTACCGTCCGTGGCAACTTCAGCAAACGCAGCAGGTTGCTTACCGCACTGCGCGAGCGGCCCACTGCATCCGCAGCCGCCATGTGCGTCATCTTAAATTCATCAATCAGCCTCTGAATCCCGACAGCCTCTTCCAGAGGATTAAGATTCTCGCGCTGGATGTTTTCAATCAGCGCCATGGCCAGCACGGCTTGGTCGGCAACCTTGCGCACCAGCACCGGTACACTGTCCAGCCCCGCAAGCCGGGCTGCCCGCCAGCGGCGTTCACCGGCTATAATTTCATAACCACCATCCTCCAGCGAACGGGCTAGAATGGGCTGCATGACTCCCTGCGCCTTGATCGACGCAGCCAGTTCCCTGAGTGTAGCCTCGTCCATCCTGCTGCGCGGCTGATACTTTCCGGGCTTGAGCGCATCGATTTCCACCTCGCTTAAAACATCGCCCTGTCCTTTAACATTACCCGAAAGCAGCACATCCAGACCACGCCCCAATCCCTTGCTCGGTTTTTTCAAATCACTTTCTCCCGTTTCGGTTTGCGCAGATTTCCCTGACTTTTCAGCAGTTCCCTTGCCAATGCAAGATAAGCCTGTGCCCCTTTGGATGTCCTGTCGTAATGCAGTGCCGGTGCTCCGTAACTGGGTGCCTCAGCCAGCCGCACGTTCCGCGGAATAATCGTCTGGTAAAGCTTCTCGCCGAAATGCTGCTGAAGCTGATCTGATACCTGCTGGGCCAGGGTATTGCGCGGATCGTACATGGTGCGCAGCACCCCATCCATTTCCAGGAGGGGGTTCAGTCCGGACCGAACTTTGCGGATGGTGTTCAGCAAATCGCTGAGCCCTTCCAGTGCGTAATACTCGCACTGCACCGGAATCATGACCCCCCCCGCTGCACACAATCCGTTCAAGGTAAGAAGGTTTAACGCCGGCGGGCAATCCAGCAATATATACTCATACTCTTCCGACACGCCACGCAACACATCCTTGAGCCGGGTATCGCGCTGCGGCAGGTCAACCAACTCGATCTCGGCTCCAGCCAGATCGCGGTTCGAGGGCAGCAGATCATATTTTCCCGTTTCTGCGCGGACGAGCACCTCCTGCAATGGCCTGCTTCCCAGCAGCACATGATAAATGGTTGCCGGCAAACTGAGCTTATCGATTCCGCTGCCCATCGTTGCGTTCCCCTGGGGATCCAGATCGATCAGCAGCACACGTTTCTTCAGGGCAGCGAGGCTGGCGGCCAGATTGATGGAAGTGGTGGTTTTGCCAACCCCCCCTTTCTGATTGGTAATCGCAAGTATCTTGACCATATTCAGTTACGTTTCAACACAACGAGACTACGTGCCGCAGCCAGTCCCGGCACCTGCAAAGGAACCACCTGCTCCACCAGAACGGTATCAGGCAACCTTTCCAGCTCCTGCCGCGCATCCCCCTTCATCGCAGCCCAGCGCCCGCCCGGCGCCAACAGATGGCCGGTTTGCGCCACAAACTTGGCCGTCTCGGCAAAGGCGCGGGAAATAATGCCATCGAACCGTTCATCCATCGGCCAGGTTTCAACACGCGCACAACAAACACTCAGGTTCCGCAATCCCAGTTCAATTTTGGCTTGCTGCACAAAACTTGTTTTCTTGCGATTGCTGTCCAGCAGAACAAATTCCCACTCCGGCCGCATCAGCGCCAGCACCAGGCCGGGTAAACCCGCACCGCAGCCCACATCCAGCCAGCGGCCTGGCCACAGGTGAGGCAGCACGGCCAGGCTGTCCAGCAAATGATAACCTACCATCTGCTCCGGTTCCCGGATCGCGCTCAGGTTATACACCCGGTTCCATTTCTGTAGCAGTTCCAGATAGCGCAACAGCTTGCCCTGCACATCCGGCGGACACTCCAGCCCCAGCTGGGCAACTCCAAGTACCAGTTCCTCAGCCTGATTCACGCGCTTTTCTGCTCTTTACCGCGCCCTGCTGGCAACGGCCCGGATTCCGCATCTGCAGTCGGACTGCGAAAACCCCGTTTCAGATGTACCAACAGCAGAGAAACCGCCGCCGGAGTAATTCCGGAAATGCGCGCCGCCTCCCCCAGGGTTTCCGGCATATGCTGGTTCAGCTTTTGCTGCACCTCGATCGAAAGGCCCGGTACCCTACGGTAATCCATTGCTTCCGGCAGCCGCATGTTTTCATGATGCGCATTGCGCTCGATCTCATCGCGCTGACGTGCAATATACCCCTGGTACTTGGCTTGAATTTCCACCTGCTCGGCAACCGTTTCATCCGCCACCCCATCCCCCGCTCCAGGCAACGTCATCAGGCTGACATAATTCACATCCGGGCGACGCAACAGTTCATACAACGCATACTCCCGGTCAATTCCCTTGCCGAGTACCCGCTCCGCTTCCTCCGCAGGCAACAGCTTCGGATTCACCCAGGTCGATTGCAGCCGTGTCTCCTCCCCTGCAATTGCCGCGCGCTTCATTTCAAACGCCTTCCACTGGACATCCCCCACCACCCCAAGGCGGCGACCGGTTTCCGTCAGACGCAGATCCGCGTTGTC
>Ga0209573_1005863_pt1 | contig 10680 bp, 11 predicted proteins | sample TNRBio252014_DNA_FD_185870 | JGI IMG/M metagenome (GOLD analysis project Ga0209573, IMG submission 185870) | Wastewater treatment Type I Accumulibacter community from EBPR Bioreactor in Madison, WI, USA - TNR Reactor_6/25/2014_ DNA (SPAdes)... | ecosystem: Engineered > Bioreactor > EBPR >...
GGCGCCGACACCGCCGACCAAGCAGCCAGCCGATGCAACGCCGCCGGCAGTGCCGCCCCCCGGACCGCGGACGCCTGCGCGGACTGCCTTGCCGTCGCGTACTTTGCCGGGACCGCTGACACAGACCGAACTTGACCAGCTGCAGCGATCGGTTGCCGCGGCGCGCTGGCGCTTCGTATCTGCATTGTCCGGACGCCTTCCCGGCCTGACGCCGCAATCCACCGATTTCAGCTCAGAGCTCGATCGCTTGAGCGGCAATCGGCTCGCGCTCGCCGTGACCGAGGCTCAGGACATTGGCGGCGGTGGGCGTCTGCTGGCAGCCGTCCGCGAGCAAAACGACTTGATCGGTTGGCACATGCCCATTGCCAGCGCCAATCGCCGTCGCGCCTTCCTGATTTTTCACGGAGCCATACCGTTCGGCCTCGGCCCGGCCGATCATGTCCGGTGGCTGCGAGCCGAGGGGACGCAGCTCCTTGAGCAACTCTACGCGCGCGACAATTATCACTTCCGCGCCATTCCCTGCGGCATCGGCGGACCGACCGGCAGTTGGTTCCGGCGCGAGATTCGCTCGCCGGGCGACTTTCGCGGCTTGAAGGTTCGCTCTGTCGGTTTGACGTCGAACGTGCTGCAACGCCTGGGTGCCGAGGGAACCGGTAGCCAGGTGACTGACCTCGGCGCGGCGTTCGCTGCCAATACGGTCGATGCCGCCCTGTTCACGACGGCCTTGACCTCGATCTTCGTCAAGACGCCGCCTCCCGCTCAGGTGTTTCATTATCCGAGCTGGCAATCACCGGCCTACTTGTTCGACTTGCTGATTGGTGCCCAGCTCTGGACCGCCATGTCCGAGCCGCAACAGCGGCTGATCGACGAAGCCTGCCGCCGCAATCTCGATAAATGGGCGGTCCAGTTTGACAGTAGCCAGACGGAGGTCCTGACGCAGGTGCGCAATCAGCGCATCCTTGTCAGGCCGTTCACCCGCCCGACCCTCGAGGCGCTACGCAAGGCGACCGACGAGGTGCTGGCGGAGGAAGCGGCCCGGGACCCGGAGTTCAAGGAGGTTCTGGATAGCTACAACCGGTTCCGCCGCTAAAGCGCTTCCGGAAAAGTGGGAACCGGTTTTCCGGTGAGAAGCGCGAAAGAGAAAAGAGCTGGAGCCGGTCCGAGAGTCCGTCTGAAGCGAAACGGCTCTAGCTGGCCGGCCTGCCGCCCGGGCCCTGGATTGCCCGGTGAGGTCACAGTGCAGCGCGAAATAAGCGAATCTTTACCGTATGTTGCAACTTCTGGCCTAGAAACGGACCATCGACGTCCTACATAACATGCGACGTTTTGTCCAACTCTTGGGCGGGAACCTCCAAATGTCACACATCCTAGGTTGGATTGGCGGAGCCGGAATCGCTGGTATCCTCCTGATCGCTTTCGCCGTCATCGTGTTGTGGTCGACTGTAAAGGTGGTGCCGCAAGGCTACAACCTAACGGTTGAGCGCTTTGGTGAATACACGCGGACATTGACGCCCGGTCTGGCGATCCTGATCCCGTTCATGGAGCGCGTCGGCGCCAAGATAAACATGAAGGAGCGGGTGATCGACATCCCCTCGCAGGACGTCATCACCAAGGACAACGCCATGGTGCGGGTCGACGGCGTGACCTTCTTCCAGGTCATGAGCGCCCCGAAAGCCGCCTACGCGGTCGAAAACCTCGAGATCGCCATCGTCAACCTCACCATGACCAACATCCGCACGGTCATGGGCTCGATGGACATGGATGAACTGCTGTCCAATCGCGACCAGATCAATGCCCGCCTGCTCCGTGTCGTCGATGCCGCCACCGAGTCCTGGGGCGTGAAGGTCACGCGCATCGAGATCAAGGACATCGCACCGCCGCGCGACATCGTTGACAGCATGGCTCGCCAGATGAAAGCTGAACGCGACAAGCGCGCCCAGATCCTCGACGCTGAAGGCCATCGTCAGGCCGCGATCCTGGCCGCCGAGGGTGAAAAGCAGGCTGTCATGCTTGCCGCGGAGGGCCGCAAGGAGGCCGCGTTCCGGGATGCCGAAGCCCGCGAGCGTGCCGCCGAGGCCGAGGCCCGTGCCACAAAGTTGGTGTCGGAAGCGATTTCCAGCGGCAACGTACAGGCCATCAACTATTTCGTCGCCAACAATTACATGAAGGCTCTCGAGGCCATTGCGAAATCCCCCAATCAGAAGGTGCTGATGATGCCGCTCGAGGCTTCCTCGATCATCGGCTCGTTGGCCGGCGTCGCTGAGATTGCCGGTGAGGCCTTCGGCAGGGACAGGTCGCAGGGACGCGTCAATGGCGGTACCCTGCCGCGGGTTTGATCCGGTAGCGTCGGGCGCATTGGGGAGGCTGTGCAATGGCTGACTTGGTTCTTGGGCTCGGGCCCTGGAATTGGTTGATCCTGGCCGCCATTCTGTTTGGCCTCGAAATGATCGTGCCGGGCGTCCACTTCCTCTGGTTTGGCGCCGCTGCAGTCCTCGTCGGCATCCTGGCACTGGCAACCGGAATATCGTGGCAATGGCAACTGGTGGTCTTCGCCATTCTATCCGTCTTGAGCGTCTTCCTGGCGCGTCGCTGGGCAACGGTCGACGGCGCCCGCAGCGATCTTCCCGATCTCAATTTGCGCGGCTCGGAGTACATCGGTCGCGTGGTCGTCGTCGGGGAGGCGATCCGGGGCGGCCGCGGCAAGGTCATGGTCGGCGACACCGTTTGGATCGCCGAGGGACCGGAAACGCCGGCTGGCGGTCGCGTCAAGGTTGCGGGCACCAACGGCACCGTGCTGGTGGTCGAGCGCGACTGAGGGGGCCGATGTCGCGTGAGCCCTCCGGCAAGGGCAGTGCCTCGCGCTATCGCCTGTCCGCGCGGGAGCCCTCGCTGTTGGTTTGGCTCTTGGCCGGCATCAGCCTCGTCTTGCCTTGGATCGGTCTCCCGATGGCCTTGGTCGGCGTTCTGGGCCTGACCAACGGCTGGCCTTACGGCTTGGGCCTCCTGATCGCCGGTGTCTCGCTCGTCATCCTCGACGTCGCCATCGATTTCGTCTGGGCCGGCCTCAATGCCGGCGCCAGCGACGATCCCACGTTGAACCGCGGCGGATCCTCGCTGGTTGGCCGCAGCGTCGTGGTCGCGGAGGCCATCAGCAATGGCCGAGGCGCCGTGCGTGCCGGCGACACCGTCTGGATCGCCGAGGGTTCCGATGCCGCGGCGGGAGACGTGCTGCGTGTCGAAGCCGTGCACGGCACGGTGCTGGTCGTCGGACCGGCGCGCGCTTCTGGAGCCCGCGACACGCCTTGACGGCACCACGATTTGCCGCGATCACCACCGCTCCAACGCCACCGGAGGCCTAGATGTTCGCTGTCGAAGTCCGCGATCGGATCATGATCGCACATTCGCTGCCCGATCCATTCTTCGGCCCCGCGGCCATGAAGCATGGCGCCACGTTCGTGGTCGACGTCGCGTTCTACCGCGAGCGGCTGACCTCGAAGAACGTCGTCGTGGATATCGGCGCCGCCCTCGACGTGCTGAACAGGACGCTGAAGCCGCTCGCCTACAAGGATCTCGACACGCTTCCGGAGTTCAAGGGCAAGCTGACGACGACCGAATTCCTTTGCCAGCACATCTTCGAGGCCATGGCCAAGGCCGCAAAGTCGGGTGCGCTGGGCGAGGATGGCAAGGGCTTGGCGAAGATTCGCGTCACGCTGCACGAGACCGATCTCGCCAGGGCCTGGGTCGAAGGCCCAGTCGTCTGAACCGGCAAGTCACCTGCCCCGGGAAGCGGCCGGCCGCCATCAGATCGGTGGCGCCGGCTTCCTCTTCAATGCGTCCACGACCCCATGCGGCCGAAGCGGAAATTGTCGGCGTAGGTCTTCTTCACCGGCTTGCGGCCTTTGGGCTCCGTCACCGTGTAGGGAATGCCGTGGCGCTCGGCATAGGCGATCGCCTCTTCCTTGGTGTCGAAGGACAGCTTGATCTGGGCGCGCGTGTCGGTCGATCCGGTCCAACCCATCAGCGGATCGATCTGTCGGGGCGCAGCCGGCTCGTACTCGAACAGCCACTCCTTGGTGCGCGCCTGTCCCGACTGCATGGCGGTTTTGGCGGGCCGGTAAATGCGGGCTATCATCGTCGGTTCCAGATGCGCGTCCAAAATCCGGATGGTCGGGGCGACGAGATTCGAACACGCGACCCCCTGCTCCCAAAGCAGGTGCTCTACCAGGCTGAGCTACGCCCCGATTGACCGGATGCCCGTTAAGTGCCGCGTTCGCTCGCGGCAGTCAAGCGAAGCTCTACTTCTTCGCGAAGAGACTGTGCTCGACCGTGTCGCCGGGCTTGATTCCGAGGCGCTGTGCCGTGCCGGCGATCACCTCGAGAACCGCCGCCGCATCGCCGTTCGACGAAATGATCGCCTCGGAGAACGGCTCGGTGCCTTGCGCCACGCGCAGCACGATCCCGTCCTGGGTGATGAACACCATGTCGAGCGAGATGTAGGTGTTCTTCATCCACATCGTGATTTCTTGCGGCGGACTGTAGGGGAACAGCATGCCGTCGTTCTCCGGCAGCGAGCGGCGGAACATGAGTCCGCGCTGCTTCTGCTCGTCCGTTTCCGCGACTTCGATCGCGAAGGTATGCACGCCCGTCGACGTCTTGATCTTGAGCGTGTCTTTCCGCAACGGCGCTTGTGCTAGGGTCATGGAAGCCATCTGCAGCACAATGGCGCAAAAAAACAGCAGGGCCGCGAAGCTGGCAGCCCTGCTGAAATGGATGTGATTGGTTGGACGCATGCCGCTTTCGCTGTTTGCGACTGCTCCACTTAGTGCGAGGACGGCAGTCCGCTGACGAGACCGTCGGGACGTAGCTCGGCGGCCATGCAGCCTTTGCTACCATTCCCCCAGCGAACTTGCACGATCTGTCCTGGACGCAGCTCCGTGAAGCCGAACCGGCGCAGCGTCTCCATGTGCACGAAGATGTCGGGCGTGCCCTCGCCCTTGGTCAGGAACCCAAATCCTCTGATGCGGTTGAACCACTTGACCATCGCGCGTTCCCACTCGCTCTCAGCTTCGACGACGACGTGCGTCCGCTGTGGCAGCTGCGAGGGATGAATGGCTGTGCTTTCGTCCATATTGAGGATGCGGAAGGCCTGCATCCCCTTCGGCCGCTTGAGGACCTGGGCGTGCACCCGGGCTCCTTCGTAGGCTGTCTGGTAGCCGCCGGCCCGAAGGCAAGTGACGTGCAGCAGCACATCCGGCAGCCCGTTGTCGGGTACAATGAAACCGTACCCTTTGGAGGCATCGAACCACTTGATCGAGCCTGCAATTTCGAAGACCTCGAGCCCCCCGGTCTCGTCGATCTTGCGTAGCTCACGCTCTGGGTCAGGTGCGCCCGCAACCTCGGGCGGCAACTTGGCGTAGTCCCCCATGTTCACTTTCCCCACTTACATTACAATGTTCAACAACCACAGGCTGCAACTCCATACTTGGAGCACTGCTGCCTGACCGTCGAACCCGGCGCTCGATGCAGTTTGCCCTCTGACATCGCGTGTCGTGTTCGACGACGAACTGGAAAATACACGGGCCGACTCGCGCGTCAACCCCGCGCGGCGGGCGCGACAAATTGGTTAACGGGATCGCGGTCTGGATTGTAAATTCTTTGCGTCATGGTAACACTATGAAAATAATAAAGAAAAATCACTTATCCTCAAGCCGTCGCAATTCCCGGTCGAACGCCAAATCTGCTTGGGATAGAGAAGTGCTCAGTGCACGAAGATGGGTCATGAGGCGATCGTAAGTCGATCCAAGGTCGCACTGATTCGTGTCTTAAACGGGACCTGATTCGGGCATCAATGATGCGGTGCGAAGATTCTTGTTCGGTGTTCGAGGGCGTCCTGTGGATATACATGATTCAATCTATGGTAGCGCATTCGGCTCCCGCTTGAGGGGTAGGCGGCGACCGGTCGGGGAGGACCTTGCATCCACGGCGCGCTGGGACATACTGGCGGAAAACGAGCCCCCGCCGGCGTCCTCCGCCCCGTCGCAACCCCTGATCGCCCATGAGGCAACGATGCGCTATCTCCACACCATGGTCCGTGTGACCAACATTGAGCAGAGCCTGGATTTTTACTGCACGAAGCTCGGCATGAAAGAAGTCCGCCGCGTCGACAACGAGGCCGGACGCTTCACGCTCGTCTTCCTGGCCGCTAACGAGGACGAGGCACCCGCCAAGGCCAATCGAGCCCCGCTCGTTGAGCTGACCTACAACTGGGATCCCGAGGCCTACACGGGCGGCCGCAATTTCGGTCATCTCGCTTACGAGGTCGATGACATCTATGCGCTCTGCGACAAGCTGATGAAGGCCGGCGTGACCATCAATCGCCCGCCGCGGGATGGGCGCATGGCCTTCATCCGCTCGCCCGACAACGTCTCGATCGAGCTGTTGCAGAAGGGCGAGCCGAAGCCCAAGTCTGAACCTTGGGCATCGATGCCGAACACCGGCGTCTGGTGAGCGCCCCTGTCGCAAGGCCGCCTTGCCGCGTCGTTGTCGTCGGTGCCGGCCCTGCCGGGCTGATGGCGGCTGATGTCGTGTCGGCGGCAGGTCATTCCGTCGTCGTCCTCGAGCGCATGCCAACGGCCGGCCGCAAGCTGATGCTGGCCGGCCGCGGCGGCCTCAACCTGACGCACAGCGAGCCTCTGGAGGCCTTTCTCGGCCGCTATGGTGCGGCGCGCGACCGGATCCAGCCGTTGCTCGCGGCATTCTCGCCATCGGATCTCATTCGGTTTGCCGAGGACCTCGGGCAAGCCACGTTCGTCGGCTCGAGCGGCCGGGTCTTTCCCAAGGCGATGAAGGCGTCGCCGTTGCTGCGCGCGTGGCTCGCGCGTCTCGCCGCACGCGGGGTCGAGATTCGCACACGGCACCGTTGGACGGGTTTGGCTCCCGATGCTGCCATACTGGTCGAGGACCGAGGCGGAATGACAGTCCGGTTGGAGGCTGATGCCCTTGTGCTGGCCTTGGGAGGCGCGAGTTGGCCACGTCTCGGCGCCGACGGGAGTTGGCAAGAGATATTTTACCAATGGGGTGTGGCGCTGGCGCCGCTGCAACCGTCTAATTGCGGTGTTCTGGTTCCGTGGTCGGCGCATATTGCTGAGCGCTTTGCCGGCATGCCGCTGAAGCGCATCGCTGTCTCGCATGAGGAGACCCGCGTCCGCGGCGAGGCCCTGATAACCGCGACCGGCCTCGAGGGCGGCGCCATTTATGCCCTCGGCCCCAGCCTGCGGCAGGCACTCCAGACAGCCGGCAAGACTCTCATTCATCTCGACCTGCGGCCCGACGCCACCATCGCCGAGCTTGCCGCGCGATTGGCGAAGCCGCACGGCAAGGCGTCCCTCGCCAATCGTCTCCGCAAGGCACTGGGCCTCGATGCCGCGTCGATTGCGTTGCTCCACGAAACCGGGGGCCGCACGGGTGGGGTCAGCCTGCCTGCCGACCCTGCAGTCCTCGCCGCGCTGATCAAGGCCGTACCCGTCACCGTAACCGGGCTTGCCGACCTGTCGCGCGCCATCTCCACGGCCGGCGGTGTCAGCTTCGCCGAGGTCGACGAGACCTTGATGCTGCGTCGCCGGCCGGGCATTTTCGTCGCCGGTGAGATGCTGGATTGGGACGCGCCCACGGGCGGTTACCTGCTGCAGGCGACATTTGCGTCGGGGGTCGTCGCCGGCCGGGGCGTCATCGATTTCCTCGCGCGTCACCTGTCGGTGCGTCGGACAGCCACTCCTTGTTGACCGTTGCCGGCCGGAATGATCTTCATGTGCCCCGAGAGTGGCCGCCGATCGACGGCGGCCAAGGGTTCAGCCGAGGGATGAGTACCGATGCCGATTGTCAATCGCATTGCCGGTATGACGGATGAGATTGCAGCTTGGCGGCAGGACTTCCACGCCCATCCGGAACTGCTTTACGAAGTGCATCGCACCGCCGGCGTCGTTGCGGAAAAGCTCAAGGCCTTCGGCTGCGACGAGGTCGTGCCCGGGATCGGCAAGACCGGTGTCGTGGCCGTCATCAAGGGCCGCAAGACCGGTTCGGGCAAGGTGATCGGCATTCGCGCCGACATGGACGCTCTGCCCATTCACGAGCAGACCTCGGTCCCCTACGCCTCGAAGACGCCGGGCGTCATGCATGCCTGCGGTCACGACGGTCATACGGCCATGTTGCTCGGTGCCGCCAAGTATCTGGCCGAGACGCGCAATTTCGATGGCACCGCGGTCATCATCTTTCAGCCCGCCGAGGAGGGCGGTGCCGGCGGCAAGGCGATGGTGGATGACGGCATGATGGACCGCTTCGGCATTCAGCAGGTCTACGGCCTGCACAATATGCCGGGACTCCCTGTCGGCAAGTTCGGCCTGCGGCCGGGACCGCTGCTGGCGGCATCCGATATTTTCGAGATCTCGATCAAGGGGCGTGGCGGCCACGCATCAAAGCCGCACGACTGCAATGATCCGATCATGATCGGCTGCCAGCTGCATGGCCTCCTGCAGACCATCGTCTCGCGCAATGTCGATCCGATCCGCTCGGGCGTGATCTCGGTGACGGTCTTCCAGGCCGGCACGGCCAACAACGTCATTCCCGAGACCGTGCGGCTTGCGGGCACCGTCCGCTCGCTCGAGGCCCGGGTGCGCGACCTGCTCGAGCGGCGCATGAACGAGGTGTGCGCCGGCCTGGCCCTCGCGCACAACGCCGAGATCAAGCTCAACTATCGCCGCGGCTATCCCGTCACGTCGAACCACGCGGACGAAACGCGCTTTGCGGCCGCCGTGGCGCGCGAAGTCGTCGGTCCCGATGGCGTCAACGACGACATGGCGCCCGTCATGGGCGGCGAGGACTTCTCGTTCATGCTGGAATCGCGCCCGGGCGCGTTCATCTTCATGGGCAACGGCAAGACAGCGGGTCTGCACACGCCCGATTACAATTTCAACGACGAGGCGATCCCGGTCGGCGTCTCGTTCTGGGCGCGGCTCGTCGAAACGGCGATGCCGGCCGGCTGAGGCGACGCCGATGCTGCAGGCGCGCCACGCTCTCCTCGCCGAAGGCTGGCGCCGCGACGTGCGCGTGCATCTCGCGGGCGGTGTCATCGCGGCAATCGAGTGTGACGTTCCCCCCGGCCGCGGCGACGAGGTGGTCGAGGTGCTGTTGCCCGGCATGCCCAACGTCCATAGCCATGCCTTCCAGCGCGGCATGGCCGGCCAGACCGAGGTGCGCGGCGACACCCCCGACAGCTTCTGGACCTGGCGGGAGGCGATGTATCGCTACGCCCTCACCATGTCGCCGGACGATACGCAGGCCATCGCTGCCGAGCTCTATGCCGAGATGCTCGAGGCCGGTTTCACCCGCATCGGCGAGTTCCACTATCTGCATCACGATCGCGACGGCCGGCCTTATGCCGATGTCGGCGAGATGGCGGCCCGCATCTGTGCCGCAGCCGCCGAGACGGGGATCGGCCTGACGCTGCTGCCGGCGTTCTACGCCCATTCGAACTTCGGCGGTGCGCCGCCCGCCGCCGGCCAGCGCCGCTTCATCAACGATCTCGATACTTTCGCGGCGCTGGTCGCCCGCTGCCGCTACCATGCCGCGCGTATCGAGGGCGCCGTCGTAGGCGTCGCGCCGCACAGCCTGCGCGCCGTGACGCCGGACGAACTGAGCGTGCTCGTTACGCTGGAACCGCGCTCGCCACTCCACATTCACGCGGCCGAGCAGATCAAAGAGGTCGACGACTGCCTCGCCTGGTCGAGCCGGCGACCGGTCCAGTGGCTGCTCGACAACGCGCCGGTCGATGCGCGCTGGTGCCTGATCCATGCCACGCACATGACGGTTGCGGAGACGGAAGCACTCGCTCGCACCGGCGCCGTTGTCGGCCTCTGTCCCGTCACCGAAGCCAATCTTGGCGACGGCATCTTCAACGGCGCCGTGTTCGCTGCTGCCGGTGGCCGCATCGGCATCGGTAGTGACAGCAATATCCTGATCGCGATTCCGGATGAGCTGCGCCAGCTCGAGACGACCCAGCGCCTGAGAGACCATGCCCGCAACGTGCTGGCGATCGCTGGCGGCTCGACGGGCCGTGCACTCTACGAGAGGGCACTCGCCGGAGGTACGCAGGCGCTTGGCGCGCCGGACCCTCAGTTGTGCGTCGGCGCGCCGGCAGATCTCGTATCGCTGAGCCTTGCCGCGCCCCAGTTCGCAGGCCGTCGCGCGGAGGAGATTCTTGACACGTGGATCTTTACAGGCGCCCGCGCGGTCGATGGCGTCTGGGTGGGCGGCAAGCGGCGTGTCACCGGCGGCCGGCACCACGACCGTGACGCGATTGAGCGCCGGTTCCGGACCGCGATGGCGAAGCTCGCGGGAGCCTAAAGCGCTACGTCTTGGCAGGCATCAATGTGCGGCTGCCCTGCCTTTCGTCTGCTGTGCCAGGCGATAGGCCGTGATTTGCTGCAGGGCCGGCAGGATCACCAAAGCCAATCCGACCAATTCGGCCTTGCGCGACGGCATCGCCATCAGCACGCCGCCAACGCCGAGCATGAGGCGCAACGGCATCGGCATCGCCCCCCAGCCGTAGCCGACGAAGGCGATGCCCAGCATGAATGTGCCGAGGCCGGCGGTGATGGTCGTCTCCAGAAAATCCGGCCAGTTCCA
>Ga0209573_1005864_pt1 | contig 10677 bp, 13 predicted proteins | sample TNRBio252014_DNA_FD_185870 | JGI IMG/M metagenome (GOLD analysis project Ga0209573, IMG submission 185870) | Wastewater treatment Type I Accumulibacter community from EBPR Bioreactor in Madison, WI, USA - TNR Reactor_6/25/2014_ DNA (SPAdes)... | ecosystem: Engineered > Bioreactor > EBPR >...
CAAAAAAAAGTCCCAAAGCGTGCCTATTCCTCCTTAGATCGTGGACTTTCAACCCCTTTTATCATAACTTTGACCCGCCTTTATCCTGTACCAGCTTCAGGAGCCGCTTTATCCGTCCAAAGTCCAGGACTGTACGACTGTACGACTGTACGACTGTACGACTGTACGACTGTACGACTGTACGACTGTACGACTGTGAAATTGGACAGATGAAGGTACGCGAAGTTCCCTGATCGTATAGTCGTAAAGTCTTAAAGTCGTAAAGTCACCTAAAACGGCAGTTCCCCCAAATCCACATTGCCACCGGTGAGAATAAGCCCCACCCGTTTGCCGCGAAACACATCGGGATAGCTGAACACCGCTGCCAGTGGCACCGCGCAAGATGGTTCAATAATGATCTTCATGCGCTCCCAAACCAGGCGCATGGCGGCTATGATAGCCTCTTCCGATACGGTGTAGATTTCATCCACGTTATGCCGGATAATGTCAAAGGTCTTTTCGCCCAGGTTAGTGCGTAGCCCGTCGGCGATAGTCTGGGTGGTGGCATTGGAGGCGATGTGGCCGCTGTGCAGCGATCGCCAGGCGTCGTCGACGGCTTTGGGTTCGGCGCCGAATACCTGTATGCCCGGAGAGGTATACCGCACCGCCAACGCCGTGCCGCTCATCAATCCGCCGCCGCCTATCGGGGCCATCACGATGTGCAGCGGCTTTGCCGCGGTGTCTTCGAGCAACTCCAGGGCGGCCGTGGCCTGCCCGGCGATGACGTTGTAGTCGTTGTAAGGGTGGATGAAGGTGGCGCCGGTGCGCGCTACGACTTCCTGCAGCGCGGTTTCGCGCGCTTCCACAGTGGGCGCGCAAAAGGTGATCTCGGCGCCGTAGCCCCGCGTGGCCGCCTGCTTGATGGCCGGCGCATTGGAGGGCATGACGATATAAGCCGGCACGCCCAACTGCTGTGCCGCCCGCGCTACTGCCTGCGCGTGGTTGCCCGAGGAGTGAGTGGCAAGTCCCCGCGCCGCCTGCTCGGCGCTGAGCCTCAAGGCCGCACTGGCCGCGCCCCGCATTTTGAAGGCGCCCACTTTCTGGAAGTTTTCACACTTAAAATACAATTCCGCCCCCGTCATTTTATCAATAGTCGAACAAGTCATCACAGGCGTGCGGTGTATGAACGAAGCGATGGCCGCGTGGGTGGCGCGGAGGTCTTCAATGCTTGGAATGGTATGTAGTTGGTGCATGATTTTGATGTGCTGATGTGCTAATGGGTTAATGTGCTGATAATTAGTTAATTAATAATTAAAAATGAATAATTAATAATGTTTTGCATATCAGTTTTATTACAAAATTAATTCAAAACATCAGCACAACTTGTCCCGAATGAAGTTCGGGATCAGCATCCCGACCTCCTTCCAGTCGGTACGGGACTCCCCCGATTTTCAATCGGGACTCACTTCGTTCGCCTTCGGTCGCATCAGCACATCAGCACATCAGCACATCACTTCCCCCCCACCACAATAACCACCTCTCCTTTCACCGCATCTTTCTGCCGGTAGTAGTGCAAAATGGCTTCAAGTGTATCGGTACGGAGGTCTTCGTGCAATTTACTCAACTCGCGTGCCACGCAGGCGGGGCGCTCAGGGCCGCAGTATTCGATAAGTTGCTCCAGGCATTTGACAAGCCGGTTGGGCGACTCGTACAACACAAAGGTATTCGGCAAGGCAGCCAGGTATAGCAGCCTCGTCTGCCGGCCCTTTTTGTGCGGCAAAAAACCCTCGAAATGGAAGCGGTCGCAGGGCAAACCCGAGGCCGCCAGGGCCGGCACAAAAGCCGTGGCGCCCGGCAGGCACTCCACGCGCACACCCGACTGCACGCAGGCGCGCACCAGCAAAAAACCAGGATCGGAGATGCCCGGCGTGCCGGCATCGGTGACCAACGCCATGTTGGCGCCGCCTTGCAATTGCGCTGCCAACGAAGTCACCGTGGCGTGTTCATTGTGTGCATGATACGAACGCAAGGGCGTAGCAATACCGTAATGGGTAAGTAATCTCTTGGAAGTGCGAGTATCTTCGGCTAATACCAGATCTACCTCCTTGAGTATCCGTATGGCCCGCAGGGTCATATCTTCGAGGTTGCCGATGGGGGTGGGGACCAGGTACAACATGCGCACCGTGCCCTAAAGGGCTTTTATCTCGTAGTGGAAGGTCTCCATGATGAGGTTGGCCAGCAATTTGCGACAAGCAGTTTCAACCTTCTCTTTTGCTTCCGCTTCCGAGCCTGCTTCGAGCTGCATTACGATGTGCTTGCCGATGCGAATATCGGAAATACCGGCAAGGTTGATGTTTTTCATATTATTAGCCACCGCTCTGCCCTGCGGATCCAAGAGTTCTTTGTGTGGCATGATGTTTATTTCAGCGATGAAGTTCATGTGCTTGTCTTTCCGGATGTAAAATAAATAATGAGGTTGACTAATAGGTAGAGCAATATGACCGCCGCCGGCGCCGCCCATCCCAGGACGAATACCAATAGCAGGCTTACCGCCGCAAAAATAAGCTTTATCTCGTTGCCTTTCCAGCGCAGCCCGCTGATTTTAAGGCTGAACATAGGTATTTCGGATACCAGCAACCCACTCAACAGGGCAATCATCACGTATAACAGCCAGGGCTGGAGCAATACGCCGCCCAGCCCAAAGCTATCGAAGTGCGCGACAAGCGCCAATCCGATTACAAAAATAGTGCATGCGGGCGTAGGCAAGCCCAGGAAATGCTTCGTCTGCCGGGTATCGATATTGAATTTGGCCAGGCGAAGCCCCGAAAAAACCGATACCACAAAGCCGGGAAATGCCTGCCAGGGAGGAGCCTCGAATACCGCTGCTTGCCCAGGAAAAGCCTGCCAAGCCGGCCCATCGGGCATGAAAATTTGGTTGAGCAGCATAAAAAAGATAGCCCCCGGCGCAACACCAAAAGATACCATGTCGGCCAGCGAATCGAGCTGTATGCCTATCGGCGATTGCACGTGCAACGCCCGGGCCACCGCCCCGTCGGCAAAGTCGGCTACGGCAGCCGCCGCAAGCCAGGCTACACCGGTCAGTATATCCCCGCCCAATATGCTCACGATCGCACAGCAACCGCAAAACAAGTTGAACAAGGTGATGGCATTAGGCAAATGTTTAGTCATGGTATTAATATTTGACTGTACGACTATACGACTATACGACTGTACGACTGTACGACTATACGAGCGTACGTACAGTCGTACAGTCGTACAGTCGCAAAGTCACCCCCGATCCGCCCCCACCGCCACTCCCCGCTCCGGGTCATTAATCCATTCGCTCCACGAGCCCGCATACAGCAGCGCGTCGCCCAGTCCCGCATGGGCATAGGCCAGCAGATTGTGGCAGGCAGTCACGCCCGAGCCGCAGTAAAAGACCGTATGGTCGGCAGGTTTTCCTTCCAGCAGTTTTTCAAAGCGCAGGCGAAGTGCCTCGGGGTCTTGAAAACGGCCATCGGGGCTTAGGTTGGCCATATACGGGGCGCTAACGGCGCCGGGTATGTGGCCGGCTATAGGGTCTATCGTTTCATTCAGTCCGGCATAGCGCTGCGGATCGCGGGAGTCGGCCACTATAAAATCGGGGTCGTGGCTTATTTCTTTTACAAAATGGGCATCGACAACGCGTTCAGGGCGTAGGTGGGGGGTAAACGTTGTGGGATTGCGCTGCGGTACCGCATCCGTTTCGGGGTAGCCGGCTGCTTGCCAGGCTTGCCAGCCGCCGTCGAGTACGTAGGCGTGGTCGTGGCCCAGCCATCCTAGCAGCCACCAGAGGCGGGCGGCGTGGCCGCCGCCGGCATCGTCGTAGGCTACCACCGCGGTATCGGCGTCGATACCCCATTGGCCGAGTTGTGCGGCCAGTACAGTGACATCGGGCAGGGGATGGCGCCCGGTGACGCCGGGAATAACCGGCCCGGAAAGGTGCTCGTCGATATGGGCATACACTGCGCCGGGTATATGCGAGCGAGCGTATTCGCGGCGGCCTCGCTCGGTGTCAGCAAGCGAAAAACGGCAGTCTACGACAAGCCAGTTTGCCGCACCCAATTGCGCCGACAAATCGGTGGCGCTGATCAACGGCGATGCGCTCATAACAATTGCGTTTGTTGCCAGGCGTAATAGGCCGCGCCTATGGCGCCGGCATTGTTTTGGAGGCGCGCGGCTTTTACCGGCGTATCTACTTTAATAAACGACGCGTATTCGTCAAATTGCTTGCTCACGCCGCCGCCCAGGATAAATAAATCGGGCGACATGATGCGCTCCAGGTGGCGCAGGTATTCGCTGAGCCGGGCGCCCCAGTCTTTCCACGACAAGTCCAGTCGCTTGCGCACCGAATCGGCCGTATATTGCTCTGCCGGCATATTGTGCAAAAAAACGTGCCCCAGCTCGGTATTGGGCACCAATTGGCCGTTGTGAAACAAAGCGCTACCGATACCGGTGCCGATGGTGACTACAAGCACCACGCCCAATTCGCCTTTGCCGATGCCGAAACGCATCATGGCTAAACCCGCAGCGTCGGCATCGTTGACGGCGGCGACAGTGCAGCCCGATTTGCGTTCGAAAATATCGGCGATATCCACGCCTATCCAGCTTTTGTCGATGTTGGCGGCGGTGAGGGCCACGTTGTTTTTGACGATGGCAGGAAAACCACAACCCACCAATCCCTTCCACTGATGCATCTCCACCAATTGGGCAAATGTATCGGCTACGGCCTCGGGAGTAGCGGGTTGGGGGGTGGTCAGGCGGAGCCGCTCGCCCAGCATTTCTCCCGAGCGAATGTCGATGAGCGATCCTTTGATACCCGAACCTCCAATATCAATGCCCAATACGGTGTGCTGATACATAGTATGTTTTTATCTGATCACTTTCATCTTCATGCGAACGTCCTTTTTGGGCCGGTCGAAAGAATCCACCTTGGTGGCAGCTATCTGGTCCAGTACGTCGAGCCCTTCTATTATCCGGCCAAAAACGGTGTATTCTTTGTCGAGGAAGGGCGTGCCTCCCGATTTGAGGTAGATTTCGCGCTGGGCAGTGCTGTAGCGAATGTTTTTCTGGGCTTCCAGCAGGTCGAGTTGGGGCGCCGTCAGTGGGCGGCCCTGTACGATATAAAACTGGGATCCCGAAGAACGCTTCTGCGGGTTCACCTGGTCGCCCTGCCGGGCTGCGGCCAGGGCTCCTTTGGTATGCACCAGCGTATCAACGAATTCGGCGGGGATAGTAAAGCCGGGGCCGCCGGCGCCCAGTTGCTGACCGGGTTTGGCGCGCTTCGAATCGGGGTCGCCGCCCTGTATCATAAAGCCTTCGATGACGCGGTGAAACATCAGGCTGTCAAAGAAGCCCTGATCGACGAGTTTGATGAAGTTTTCCTGGTGTTTAGGCGTGGCGTCGTACAATTCCACGAGCATGTGCCCAAACTCGGTTTCGATATCCACCAGGCATTTGCTGGGCGGCTCTATGAGCAGGCGGTGTTCTTTGATCCTCTCCTTTTTGTCTTTCATCGCTTTGAGCTTCACGGTGTAATTGCCAGAAGACAAATACCTGTGCGTTGGAGAAGCTTCTGTGGATTTGTTGCCGTCGCCAAAATCCCATTCGTAGGTTTCGGCTTTCTCCGATTGGTTGGTAAATTGCACCAACGATGGCGCTTTTTGGCCGCCGGCATGCGTAAACTGCGCTACCGGCCGGGAGCAGGCGCCCAATAAGCCCGCTATGGCTATGATGGTCAGTGTTTTTAGTTGAGTCATGTTGTAGGTTGTAAGTTGTGGGTTGTAAGTTATAAGGTGTAAGCTAAAATCAACCTACAACCTATAACCTACAACCGCATCACTTCAGAATTTTTATCGTCATCCTCACATCCTGTTTGGGGCGGTCGTTGCTATCCGTAGGCTGGGAGGTGATCTTGTTAATTGTTTCAAAACCCTCTACTACTTCGCCAAAGACGGTGTAGTCGTTGTCGAGGAAGGGGGCGCCGCCTTCTTCTTTGTAGAATTTGCGCTGTTCGGGCGAATACTTGATACCTTTTTGTTGTTCGATGGTATTCAGGTAATCGTCATTGATGATTTGCCCTTGCACGATATAAAACTGGGAGCCCGAGGACTGCTTCAGCGGGTTATTGTCGCGGGCGGCAGCCAGGGCGCCGCGAAGGTGGGGTGCGCCGATTTCGGGGTCTATCTTGTATTCGGGACCTCCCATGCCCAACTGTTGGCCGGGAGTAGCCTTGCGCGAATCGGGGTCGCCGCCCTGGATCATAAAACCATTGATAACGCGGTGGAAGAGCAGGCTGTCATAGTAGCCCTCATTGACAAGTTTGATGAAGTTGTCGCGGTGCTTGGGCGTCGAGTTGTACAACATCACCTTCATGTCGCCGTATTCCGTATGGATAAGCGCGTAGGTGCTATCGTCGGTTTGGCAGGAAGTGAAACCACAACAAAGCGCAATTGCGACAATTGCGAGGGTGAAATGTCTGATCATATGCTGCATTTTAATTGATTTGGTGTAGTTAGAGCCCATCGGCTTCTGTCTTAAAATAGGATATAATTTTGGAAATAATAAACTGCTCCTGATCTTCCAGCCCCTTGGTATTTAGGTGGCGAATTGTGCGCCAATGCGGCCAACCATCGGCATCGCGGCCGATAAATTCGTAATAGCCGTCGTCGCTCAGCAGGCGGCAGACGGCTATGTGCATCAGGTCTTGTTTTTCTTCTTTGGTAAAAGCAGGTTTTACAAAACCCAGCTCCTGAATGCCGATGAGAAATAATACGGCATTCAAATCAGGCAGCGCATCCCTGTGGAATTGCTCCTTCAGGCGATGCCTCAATTGCACCCATTCAAATTCTTGTTCCCACTTTTCCATGAAATCGATCGCAAAGATAATAAATGGACGCTATGTTGTCAGTATGTTCCCAATTGCTCCATGTAATAGATGGCAATATCCCGGATGTCGTTGCGCACGGTAGCGGCATTGACGGTGAAATTCGGCTTTTGCGAAGACGCAAAATCTTTCAAAAAGCCCAGATTGGCTTCTTTGCCCGTCGCCACAAAATCGGGTAATACAACGGTATAGGTTTTTTCGTTTTTCAGCATCTCGCCTTTGATCCACCACTTGCCGTCGCGTTGCTCCACGTGGCGGACTTGCATATAGCCGCCTTCGCCGACATTGGTCACGAGGCCGGCCTGCAATACGCGGCCCAGCGCTTCGCCGGGCAATTGCAGGGTAGAAATGGCGCCGCCGAATGGGAAGGTGCGCAAGATGTCGTATTCGGTAAGCGTACCCAGGATGTCGTCGTCGAGGCGCATGGAGCCGCTGTTGAGCAGATATACGTCGGCGCCGGGGCTTACGGTTTCAAAACCCTGCAGGGTGAGGGCGCCCATATTGGTTTGTTGTGCGCGCACTTTGTATTCTGTGCATTCCAACTTTGTTTTGGCTACCATGATCTGGCGCTGGGGTTGGTAGCCCTGCTCTTCCATGATCTTAAAAGCGTCGCGCTGCCACTTGTCCGCTACGGCTTTGGTGGCGGGGTCGTCGGCTATTTTGTCGTCGATGGTTTTGAGCGTGGAGTTGAGTACGGTTTTTTTGGTTTTGGGGTAATAGGTGAAGCGGTGTATGTACACGGTTTTGACGTTGGCGTCGGCTTTGGTGATGGCTGTGCCGCCCACCTGGTATTTCATATTGACATGGTCGTGTCCGCCGATAAACAGCGCAAAACCGGGCACGTCGGCAGCCAGTTGCTTGTCTTCATCGATGGCGAGGTGGGTGATGGCCACATTGACGTCGGCCTGCGATTGCAAAATGCCGAGCACTTCTTTGATAGATGCGGTGACGGGGGCATAACTCACATAGTCCTGCTTGTTGAACGGCAGTACCACGCCCGTCAGGCCCACCCTGACTTTAGCGCCGGCGGCGTTGCTGAATTCGTGTACCACGTATTTGGGTATGTCGCGCAACTGGCCGTCGATTTGCTGCTGGAAGGGCTTGATTTGGTCGCCGGCCCTCCGCATGGCGTTGCAGGTGATATACTTGAATTTGCTCTGGTTGATCCGGTTTTGGAGTACACCGGGATCTTTGAGGTCGAATTCGTGGTTGCCGAAGGTGGCGTAGTCAAGTCCGGCGGCATTCAGGGTTTCTACCATTTGCAAGCCGGAGATGCGCTCGCCGTTGGCCATTTTGAGGTTGGCCAGCACCGAAGGGCTCAGGAAATCGCCGGCCAGCACCGCAATGGTATTGGGGTTTTCGCGCAGCAATTCTTTTTTGACGGTAGCCACCCGGGCCAATCCGCCCGATTTGCCGCCTTCCAGCGGCGCTATTTCGTAAACGTCGTTGTATTGAAGAATGGTGAATTCAATAGGCTGGGCAGCCTTGCGGGCGGTCTGGCAAGCACTCAGGGCCACCACTGCCAGCACGATCCATAGTTGACGATACATACGCATAAGGTTGAAATTTGACGGCAAGTTAGCAATTGCCCATCATAATCTAAACGCTTCTGCGTTTGTACGGTGAACGTTTACCGTTCAGCCCCCCATCATGGTATACTTCATCATCACCAACCCCGAGTCATAAGGCGTGGCACTTAACAACTTAAGCGGAATGCGTTGTTCGAATTGCGGAAACAAAGGCGTGCCGCCGCCCAGTAAGATTGGATGTACGGCCAGCGACAACTCGTCAACAAGACCGATGGGCAGGAGCGATTGAATGAGGCTACCGCCGCCAAACAGCCAGATATCTTTGCCGGGCATAGCTTTGATGCGCCGCACTTCGGCGACCAGGTCGTCGCCTCTCACCAGCGTCGTATCGGGCGGAGCCTCACTGAGCGTGTTGGAAAAAACATAAGACTGCAAGTCCGGCATGCCTTCCATCTCGGGAGCGTCGGCCATCGATTGCACCAGTTCGTACGACTTTCTGCCATAGAACGCGGCGTCAATACGCTCGAAGAATTCGCCCATACCGTAATCCTGATCGGTGAAACACCAATCGAATGCGCCGTTGCGGTCTTCAATGTAACCGTCGAGGCTGATGGCCAGGTTGAGGAGGAGTTTTCGCATTGTTTTTAGACTATGCGACTGTACGACTGTACGACTGTATGACTGTACGACGAAAATACACTCGCGCCGTCGTACAGTCGTAGAGTCGTACAGTCTTACAGTCCCTAATTTACAGGGATTGCGGGTTCGGCGCCGTATTATTAATCGGCTTAATCGTTTGCAGGTAGGCGAAAAGTGCCTTCAGGTCTTCGTCGGTCATATTCTTGTAGCTGAAAACGTAAAATTATACTTCGCGCCGCTAAGTTTTGGGCATGACCCAGGCTCGGGCGCGAACCCCGCCAAAAGCGGGGCGCTAAGCCGGAAAAGTTATGCCTAACTTGTCCCGTACCGATAGGTCGGGATAACTTGACGGCGTGCGGTATAAAAATGAAGAATGTCAATAGTGCACGGCTACGTAGGTATACCAGGCATTTTCCTTCAATTTGAGCAAGCAGCAAAATAAGGGCATTACTGCTTGTGTGTAAATAGCCCAGCTCCAAAGGTATGAATTTAGGACTGAATTGGGGAATTGACTGGCTGAAGCGTTGAAATTATTCAACGATTGGTGTGTTGCAAATACCAAATCGATTACCGATATTGAATGCAGAAAATAGAGGGTTTATGGAAAGAACAATCATCAAAAAAGGAGTAGACCTGCTCAAAGACCGAAAGCATTATAATCAAACTACCATTGTAAAAAAAATGCGATACCTCGGATATAACATTTCCGAACCAACTTTCAGCAATATACTCAGCGGGAAAACTGTAAAACCGGGTACCCTCGATTTGGTTTGCCAGGGTATTCAGGAATTAGTGCGCCTTGAGTTGGGTATGAAGTGGGGCCGCAATGACTTCGAAAATATAAATGAGCAAGAATGGTCCCGGGTGGATATACCTGCACTTGATGCTAAAGACCCATCCCTGGTAGTCAGGCCGGGATTTGCTTTTTATGAAAACGGCAGATTATCCATCGAACAGAAAACCGATTTTTTTTCTGTAGCGCAAAAAGAAGTAATTGAATTTGGAGTAACACTACACACTTTTTGTTCCTATTTTTTTAATAGAGCCGAATGGGAGTTTCAGGAAAAAGTGGAAGACCTGCTCAAAAAAGGCGTCAATTTTAAATCCTATTTGCTGGACCCGGATTGCAACGAAGCCAGGCTTTATTTTGAAGACAGAAAACGTTTTCAACCGGGAGAAGCAAAAACCATAGAAGTTATCAGGGACGTTATTCGTCAACTGAGCCGGTTACAAACCAGCTTAGCCCAAAAAAAATTTCCAGGCACTTTTGAAATTTTTACATACAAACATATTCCCTACAATTATTTTATGGTAGTAGACGGACAAACCATAAACGGCAAAATGATGGTCTCACATTACATATACGGAGAGTCGAGGGCTAATTGTCCAGTTATCGAATTTACCAAAACTATGGATTCGCCGCTTTATAAACGCTATTGGGCTTCGCTTCAAAGATTAGTTAAAGACGCTAAACCAATAACACTAGACGTTGAAGCTTAGGAACGTGTCGTAAATAACTTACCTGTTTGGGCGGTCTCTTTTTCCACCATGCGGCGTTGCTTCGTCGGTCACTTAGCTTTGGCTAAGCTCCCTTCTCGCGCCTTG
>Ga0209573_1005865_pt1 | contig 10677 bp, 12 predicted proteins | sample TNRBio252014_DNA_FD_185870 | JGI IMG/M metagenome (GOLD analysis project Ga0209573, IMG submission 185870) | Wastewater treatment Type I Accumulibacter community from EBPR Bioreactor in Madison, WI, USA - TNR Reactor_6/25/2014_ DNA (SPAdes)... | ecosystem: Engineered > Bioreactor > EBPR >...
GGCGGGAAACCAGTGCCGTATTTTGAAATATCAAAAGCAAAAAACCGATTTTGGACGATGTTATTCACCCTTATCGGGAAATTGTAAAAAGTCGGTTTCGATGACGAATAAAAGGGTAGTTTTAATATCATTTACCGACTTTGAGAATCCTGTTCTATCCGGATTATTAACAAAAATGAACGGCCAGGCTAATGCTTTCCGGGAATTGGGATATGAAACAGAATGTTTATTTGTATCCGGCAAAAAAGTCGTTAATGACCGGGGAGATTTTGTCAAATCGCTTTCAGGTTTTTGGCTCAGAAATTCTTTTTTTTCGGCAGTTGAGAACAGATTAAAATCTTCTGACAAATCACCGGAGATGTTGTATATCCGGTATCCTTTTTCGACGCCGGGTTTTATCCGGTTTTTGAACGCCGTCAGGACCCATTTTGCGGATATTAAAATAGTACTTGAAGTTCCTACCTTTCCATATGGCCGGGAATTTGTTTTATTTCAAAAGTGGAAACTTTGGATTGACAGTTATTACCGCAAAAATCTGATAAAATATACAGATCTCGTCGTAACTTTCGGCAATGAACTGTCTTTTGAAGGTATCCAAACCCTCAATCTTACCAACGGAACAGAAATCCCGGACCTTACCACAGACAAAGTTGAAAAAGAAGAGACTTTTACGTTTGTTGCCGTGGGAAACTGGCGGTTTTGGCATGGTTTGGAACGGTTTTTATACGGAATATCGCAATATTTGAGTCAATCACCGGAAAAAGACATCCAACTTATGGTCATCGGTGAGGGTAAGGATCTTGCTAAATATAAAGACATTTCGGAAGAACTCAGGCTGACCCGACACATCCGTTTTTTGGGCGAAAAAACAGAAAAAGAAACCAAAACAATTCTGCAAAAGGCACATGTGGGGGTCGGGGTTTTAGGTTCGTTTCGCAAAGGATTAGTATCCCATTCTCCGTTAAAACATCGTTTGTATGCGGCATGTGGCTTGCCTTTTGTTTTCAGTACAGACGACCCGGATTTTAGCGGTAAAGCCGGATTTATATATCAATTTCCACCAAACGAAGAGGCTGTTTCCATTCAGGAAATCCTCGATTTTTACAGGAAAGGAAGCTATGAATCAGTTGAAATCATAAACTATGCACAACAACAATTGTCCTGGAAAAAAAGGATGGAAAAGGTGGTTATGTTTTTCATTTCAAACTAAAATATCACAGAACCAGGTGCCTACATATTTTTGGTCAGACTTTGTATGACTTTAAATTCTTTGAGGAATACTTTGCCCACTACCCTGAAAACTGTATAAAGCGGAATAGCGAGCACCATTCCCAAAATACCACCAAGTTTTCCTGCCACCAAAACGATGATAAAAATTTCCAGTGGGTGGGCTTTTACACTTTTGGAGAATATTTTGGGTTGTAAAACAACATTATCGATCAATTGGATAATGGCAAAAACGATCATAACTTTGATGATAATCGGCATTAAAACGGTATAAAACGGTTCGTTGAGGTTGGAAGAAATCGTAATAAGCAATCCGAAAGAAGCACCAAACAACGGACCTAAATAGGGTATGATATTCATAAATCCGGCAAAAAACCCGATCAGGAGTGCATTTTTAACACCCAAAATGCCCAAAGCAACAGATACAAAAACGGTGATGATGGTCGTTTGCGTCAGAATCCCGATCAGATAACGGATTAACAAATCGCTGGTAATACCTACGGCCTCTTTTGTCTGTGCTTCATATCCCGTCGGTACTATTCCGGCAAGGATATTATCAAAGAGTCCCTGTTCTCTGAGAAAGAAAAAACCGATAAAAAAGATGGATAAAAAAGCGACTAAAATATTGCCTAAAGCACCAACGATGCTGCTGAAAACGGATTGAATGAGTTTAGGGCTTAAAAAATCTGACAGACTTTGTTTGAGGTTTTCAAAAAAATCTTCATTTTCTTCCAAACCTGGTTCTTTACCGGCATTTTGCAAAGCCATCATCTCAGAAGCATCTATTTTTACCAAAATAGCTACATTATTTGTGGCAGCTGTGGAGTCTGTATTTTGACCCAAACTATCTAATAAAACCTGATGGGTAAAAATGTATGGTTCTGCGGCTTCTTTTTTTGTTTCGACCAATACATTGGTAGTGCTGTCCGGCAACAATCTTTTATCAACCAACCAGTTTTTCCAATCCCTTACCGGCTCTTCCAATGCATTGATCACACTGGTATAATCAATACTGGCCAGATTTCTTGCCTGATTTATCAAAGGCGGGATAAAAATCCACATCAGCAACATAAAAAATATAAGAAAAACGCCAATGGTCAGCAAAGCAGCAGCATTTTTGCCCATAAACCGTTTAAAAAAACGAACAATAGGAGCGCCAATCATTGACAAGGCCCATGCGAGGATTACATAAGAAACAATATCAGACAGATAATAAAAAATCAAACCTGCAATAGCTAAAGGTATGATGTAGTAAAAATATTTATTGTTGATATTGATCTGCATTTTACGGACATTTTAATACGCAAAGATACAGTTATTTTAAAACCCAAAATTTATTGACTTTTATAATATAAATAGGCTTCTTCCATTCTATTGTAAAAATCTTCATTTTTATACCTGATGATGGCATTTTTTAAAAACCGAAAGACCGGCATTTTCTGTTCTGCTCCCAGTGTACAGGCAGCGCTACATATATCCCAACGGTCATAATTCCAGGCTTCAAACCCCAAGTCTTTGTTTGTCGTGACCCTGATCGGGTACAAATGACAGGACATCGGTTTTTGGTATCGTATCTCACCGGCAAGGTATGCCTTTTCTATGCCACATTGAGCAAATCCGGTGGTTTCGTCTTTTTGTAAATAAATGCAGGCGCCATCTTCATAACATTGGGTAGCCCAGGTTTTTGCCTTTTTTTCATATACATATCCGGGAGTTTCTTTTAATAAATCCACGGTTTTTTCCGGAATAAAACCAGTCAGTTTGTCCTGAATTTTATCCAGAATTTCTGTTTCTTCGACGGATAAAGGTGCACCGTAATCTCCTTCCCAACAGCAGGCTCCTTTACACTTGTCAAGATGGCAAATAAAGGACTCTGTGAATATTTCTTCGCTGATTAAAACATCATCCAATACCAACATAATCTTTATTTTGGTAGTGTCGGTCTGACTTCAATTTTGCTCGGTAATGTCCTCGGATTCATTTTTAACAAGTCCAAAACCATTTGACCTATATCTTCCGGTTGGATTTTCCAATCATCTCCTTCATTCGGCGTATGATTGTTAAAATGGCTTGTCACAGAACCCGGCATAATGGTAGTCACTTTTATGCCGTACTTTCTCAAATCCAACATGATAGCCTGAGAAAAACCTACCAACCCAAACTTGCTGGCATTATAAGCAGATCCTCCGGCAAAAAAGTTGGTCCCTGCGAGGCTCGCAATGGTGATTATGTATCCTTGTTTTTCTTTTACATCTTCCAGCGATGCTTTGACCGTATTAAAAACGCCGGTCAGGTTGATGTCCATTGTTTCTTTCCACTGATCAGCTGTCAAATCTTCGATTGACCCAAAATGTCCGATTCCTGCATTGGCGATTACGACATCTGTTTTGCCAATTTGCTGATGAATTTTGTCCATCATTTCTGTCATAGACCGGAGATCGGTTACATCGCAGGCATAACCCAGAATTTTGCCCGTTCCGGATATTTTTCCAAGCAGACTGACGGCCTCATCGACACCTTGTTGGTTTCTTCCCGTGATGACTACATTATAATTATGAGACAAAAGGACTTCAGCAATGCCGAATCCGATCCCTTTTGTACCACCGGTGATCAATACATTTTTGTTTGACATAAAATTTATTTATATAAAAAGAACATTGAGACTTCTATTAAGTTCAGCCGTTTAATTTTTCGTTGTTTTTATGTCTTTCTGAGTCCCGTTTATTTTTTTTGTCAAAATTATTTTGAAGAGCTTTGGTCAGGTCAATCCCGCTTTGATTCGCCAGACAGGTCACCACCCAAATGACATCACACAGTTCATCTTCCAGTTTTAAAAGGTGATTTTCTGCTTTTTCTGATTCTTTGAAGGATTGATCTCCGTGGATTCGGGCTAAAAGGCGCGCTACTTCGCCCACTTCTTCCGTCAGAATGGCCATGTTGGTCAGGGGAGAAAAGTATCGGACACCTACGGTTTGGATCCATGAATCTACTTCTTGTTGGTATTGTTTTATGGTCATTTTTTTAATGTCAAAATTACTTCTTTTTATGAATATCGGGTTGGCAAAATATATTTTTAGGATTGAAAGGCATTATGTATTTAAAAATCCACTTTTATTTGACCAAGCATGTGTGTATTCAGGAGCACATTTCCAAAGATTTGAAAAAACCGACACCATTTCTATAAACTTACAGATAATAAATAGTGTTACCTTGTGGTTTTATTTCTTTTTTTTTGCAAATATTTTTAGAATAAAACCATATCATTCGATTTTGACCCATAGTTGTAAAGTATGAAACAATCTTTTTATTATTTTTTCCTGTTTGGATTTTTGGTGATCTTTGGTTGCAAAGACAAAAATACGGAAACCAATACCAATTCGTCAGGCTATCCGGAAATTGAAAAAGTTTCTCAGGAAATTGTCAATAATCCGAACAAACCTGAACTCTACATGCAAAGAGCGAAATTTTTTTATGAAAAAAATCTATATGACAGAGCTATTCCTGATGTTTTAAAAGCTATTTCTTTAGATAGTCTCAATCCTGTTCTTTATCACTTTTTATCAGATTGTTATCTCGATAGCGGGGATGGTGCAAGTGCAAAAAAAACCATGTTTAAAGTGCTTGGACTATATCCTGAAAGAGTACCATCTCTGTTAAAAACAGCTGAAATTCAATATATTCTCGAAGAGTATGAAAACAGTATTCTTACCATCAATCAGGCCGTAAAAGTCGATGCACAAAACGCTGAATGTTACTTTATGCTGGGTGTCAATTTCAGAGCTTTGGATGATATACCAAGGGCGATCAACAGTTTTCAGACAGCAGTGGAGATGGATTCAAAACTCACAGATGCCTGGTTGATGCTTGGAGAATTGATGGAAAAAAACAAAGATACAAGGGCTCAAAAGTATTATGAAAGTGCCGTATTGTCAGATCCGGCATCACCACAGGCAAAACACGCACTCGCATATTATTACCAAAACCACAACAACATTCCCAAAGCATTGGAATTGTATCGTGAAATCATCATTTCTAATAAAGACTATCAGGACGCTTACCTGAATTCCGGGATTTTGTACAGGGAACTGGATTCTTTGGATCGTGCGTACGAACAATTTAATCTTTTGACGGGTATTGCACCAACCAATGCTAACGGCTTTTATTTTCGTGGATTGACACAAAAGGATAGGGGAAAAATCAATGAAGCTGTCAAAGACCTCGAAACAGCGCTTAATCTGGACAGCAACAATCCTGACATTATCAAAGATTTGGAAAAGCTGAAAAGCAGCAAATAGTTTTTATCTTTGTTTTTCTTTTATAATGATCCGATTTTTTACCATCAAAACGATTAATATGAAGTTTCGTTTTCCCTTGTTTTATGTGATATTTTGTTTTTTTCAAATATCCGTTTATGGTCAAAAACCTATAACGCTTGAAGATATTTATGAAAAAAATGTTTTCCAGACCAAGTCTGTTTCGGATTTTCGTTTTTTGAAGGATGGCATTCATTATACCCGTAAAGAAGGAAATGTCATTAAAAAGTACAATATCCTTGACGGAAGTTTTGTTGAAGACTTGTTGAATATATCAACTTTGGAAAACACAGGAGGCTTCAGCGGAAGAATCGAAGATTACACGTTCAGCAGTAATGAAAATAAAATTTTGATCACCAGTGAAGGGGAACCGGTTTACAGACATTCTTCAAAAAACAAAGTGTTTGTTTACGATCGCAAATCACAAAAAATAAGTGCCGTTTTTCCGGATGGAAAAGTTTCAAATGCTTCCTTTTCTCCGGATGAGTCCAAAGTTGCTTTTGTATATGAAAATAATCTTTTTTACACGGATTTGTCAAGCGGCAAAACTTTGCAAATCACCAAAGATGGTCAAAAAAACAACATCATCAATGGTATGTGTGATTGGGTTTATGAAGAGGAATTTTCATTTACACAGGCATATGAATGGTCAAAAAACGGAAGTTTTATTGCCTTCCTGCGTTTTGACGAGTCGATGGTACCTGAATTTACCATGGACTATTATTATGATGAAATGTATCCGGTAAAAGAAACATTCAAATACCCTAAGGTTGGTGAAAAAAATGCGGAAGTAAGCGTCAGGGTTTATGATGTCAAAAAGAAAAAAGTAAAAGACCTTTCCGTTTCAAACGAAAAGGACATGTATATCCCGAGAATAAAATGGACACAAGACGATAAAAATCTGGTTGTTTATTCGTTAAACAGACATCAGAATCATCTTTCCTGGTACAATTTTGATGTAGTGTCAGGCAATAAAAGTCTTCTTTATGAAGAAAAAAACAAATATTATGTAGATATCCACGACTATACATTTTTTCTGAGTGACGGAAAAAGGTTTGTTACCCTTTCAGAAAAAGAAGGGTTCAATCAAATATATCTCTTCGATATGTCGGGTAAAGAAATTAAAAAACTGACCCCCGGAAATTATGACGTGAGTGAAATATATGGCGTGGACGAAACCAATCAAAAGATATTTTTTAAAGCTTCCGTCAAAAATCCGATGGAATCTGCTATTTATTCCATCAATCCTGATGGTTCGTATTTTACACCGCTATCAGATGAATCCGGAAGTCATTCTGCACAATTCAGTTCGACTTTTGATATTTTTGTTTTACACCAAAGTACGATCAACACCCCACCGGTTTCATCGGTTTATAAAAGAGACAAAACATTGGTCAGGGTTTTGGAAAAAAATGGTGCGCTTACCGAAAAATTATCGGAATACGGCGTGTCTCCCATAGAGTTTTTTGACTTTACCACCAGTGAAGGAGTAAGACTCAATGGTTGGATGTGTAAACCGAAAAATTTTGATTCAAACAAAAAATATCCGGTATTTATGACGCAGTACAGTGGTCCGGGAAGTCAAAGCGTGGTGGACCGGTGGCAGGGTACCAACTATTGGTGGTATCAATCCATCGTCCAAAACGGATATATCGTCATTTGTGTGGACGGAAGAGGTACAGGAAACAGAGGGGAAGAGTTTAAAAAGATGACCTATTTGAAACTTGGACATTACGAAACCCTGGATCAGATAGAAGCAGCCAAATATATGGCTTCATTGCCGTATGTCGACGGATCAAGAATCGGCATTTATGGCTGGAGTTACGGAGGATTTATGTCATCACTTTGTATTTTGAAAGGCAACGATGTTTTTAAGTCTGCCATAGCAGTGGCTCCTGTCACCAGCTGGAAATGGTACGACTCTGTTTACACCGAAAGGTATATGCGCACCGTCACAGAAAACCAGTCCGGTTATGCTGAAAATTCTCCGGTTTATTTTGCTGACAAATTGAAAGGAAATTATCTTTTGATACATGGAATGGCTGACGATAATGTCCATTTTCAACATGCTGTAGAAATGGCCAACGCCCTGATTAAACACAAAAAACAGTTTGATACGTATTTTTACCCCAACAGAAATCACGGAATATACGGTGAAAACGCCAGAATTCATCTTTTTACTAAAATGACAAATTTTATTTATGACAAAATATAGTTTTATAGCATTTTTTTTGATCGTCTTTATGATTGCGTGCAAACAGGACAAAAAAGCGCCTGAAACCACGGCCTCACCGATTGAAAACAGTGATGAGTTCAAAAAAATCAAATCACCTGATGATCTGGCCTGGCTTCAGGGTTCATGGGAAAGTGAAGATAAATCAACTATAGAGTCATGGGCCATACAGGGAGACAGCCTGGCAGGAAATATGTATTCTGCACAAGCAAAACAAATTACAGAAGTACTTTCCATCGTTCGTGTGGCAGGATCCTGGATGTATAAAACCCGGATACTCGATCCGCAAAACCCGAGAGTCATTATGTTGGGTCTTGAAAATTCAACCACCAACAAACTGGTTTTTTCTAATCCGGCTTATGACTATCCCAATAAGGTAGAATATAAAAGATTGGATGAAAAAAGTATGATGATTACCATATCGGGCAACAACAGCAATCCGTCCTCATACAAAACATTTAAGTTGGATTAATGGCTTTTTCCAAATCTCAGGTTTTTGATGTCTTTCGGGAAAAATACGGCGTTCCGGATATGTACGTATTTGCTCCGGGCAGAGCAAACATCATCGGCGAACATACAGATTATACCCTCGGATATGTTTTGCCTTTTGCCACACAACAGGGAGTTCATTTTTGGGTAAAAAAAACAGAAACCAGGGAATTTGAGGTTTTTGCCCTGGATACCCGTGAAGAAATCAGATTTTTGGTATCTGACATAAAAGACGATACCCAAAAATTATGGCAGACTTATTTACACCACTCTTTCCAACAATTGGGTCTGAAGGATGTCTCTTTTGGTTTGTCTGTCGTTTTTGGCGGTGATTTACCAATCGGTGCCGGCATGTCATCTTCATCAGCATTAACCTGCGGATTCCTGTTTTTACTCAATCATGTTTATTCCTGTGGTTTTGATGTGAACGAATTGGTTCGGTTGGCGGTCAAAGCAGAACATGGTTCCGGCGTGTTGGGAGGAATGATGGATCAATACTCCATATTGTCAGGAAAAAAAGATTATGCCCTGCTCCTGGACTGTGAATCAGCCTCTCATGAATATATCCCGGTGCAAACAGATCCTTATGCATTTTATCTCATCAACACCAATGTAAAACATCAACTCGGAAACAAAGTGAAGAGGCATTACAGATCATCCGCCAAACAACAAATCAGCCGGAGTTATTGTATAAAAATATAGAAAATGATGCTGTTCCTGACGGTTTAGAAGATCCGGTTTTAATAAAACGGGCCCGCCACATTATTTTTGAAAACAAACGAACATTACAAATGACGCAGTTTTTGAAAAACAAAAACTTTGTTGCTTGTGGCCAATTATTAATCCAATCCCACGAAAGTTTATCGAAAGACTATGAAGTCAGTTGTGAAGAGCTCGATTTTTTGGTGACTCTGGCATCCGGTCAGGATGGATGGTCAGGAGGAAGAATGATGGGAGGAGGTTTTGGAGGTTGTACCATCAATCTGATGAAAACCGATCAGGTTGAAAATATATTTGAAACATTGTCAGAAGCCTATTTTAAAAAGTTTGGTATTACACCTGATTTGTTGAAAGTTGAACCATCAGACGGTGTTTTTTTGAGCCATTTTGTTTAGAATTTCGGCTTTTTATCCTCACTTTATAAGGTTTGGCGTTAAGATTATGTTAAACTCAAGGTGTTTCAAAATCCTGTTTCAATCTTTGGCGTTTAAGGATTCATAACAACCAACAGAAAATGAAAACCTTTATTCAATTATTCTTTGCGGGAATCTTAGGAGGGCTAGTCGTTTTCTTCTTTACCAAAAAGAATCAGTTTGTTCAGGACATTGCCGGATATACGTACCCTGTCGTTCAAACGGGTAATTCTGCCAATGCGGTGAATACCAATATCAATTTTATTGAAAGTGCTAAAAAAACGACCAATACAGTAGTCCATATTTATGCGGAAGAAAGTCAGCAGCTTATGGCTAAAAAAAGGCAGGAAAGACAATCCGTGGATCCTTTTTCAGACTTTTTTAATTTCGAAGATTTTTTTGGCGAAAACTTTTACCGACCTAAAAACGGAACAGGTTCAGGCGTGATATACAATAAAGAAGGATACATCATAACGAATAATCACGTTGTAGGATTCGCAGACAAAATAAAAGTGACCGACTCAAACGGCAAAGAATATATTGCTAAAAAAGTTGGAACAGACAGCAGTACAGACCTGGCGGTTCTCAAGATAGAACCATCGGGAGATATCAACCCAATACGTTTTGGTGATTCCGATGCGATACAGGTAGGAGAATGGGTACTGGCGGTGGGTAATCCGTTCGGATACCTGACATCAACAGTGACGGCAGGTATCGTGAGTGCCAAAGGGAGATCTCTTGACATCATCAAAGGAGAAAAAACCATTGAAGATTTTATACAAACCGATGCGGCCATCAATCCCGGAAACAGTGGAGGCGCTTTGGTCAATCTTCAGGGAGAATTGGTGGGCATCAATACCGCAATTGCCACGCCGACAGGAGTTTTTGCCGGATATTCCTTTGCGATTCCCAGCAAAATTGTCAAAAAAGTGGTTTCTGATATTATAGAAAATGGCGGTGATATCGACAGATCAACCAATTTAGGCATCGGAGGTTATGATGTAAATGAAGAATTGGTTAAAGAATTTGATCTGAAGCTTAAAACACCATCAGGATTTTATGTCCATGAAGTGGACAAAAGAAGTTCTGCCCAGTTGGGAGGCATATTGCCGGGAGATGTGATTATCGAAATTAATAAAACAAAAATATCAAGCTACGAAGATATAGAGAAGACCTTAAAACTCAAAAAAGTAGGGGATAAGGTTGAAGTAAAAGTAAACAGGGAAGGTAAAGAGGTTATGATACCGTTACTCCTCAAGAAATCACTATAAGTTGGTTTAGT
>Ga0209573_1005866_pt1 | contig 10677 bp, 10 predicted proteins | sample TNRBio252014_DNA_FD_185870 | JGI IMG/M metagenome (GOLD analysis project Ga0209573, IMG submission 185870) | Wastewater treatment Type I Accumulibacter community from EBPR Bioreactor in Madison, WI, USA - TNR Reactor_6/25/2014_ DNA (SPAdes)... | ecosystem: Engineered > Bioreactor > EBPR >...
TGAAGCTGCTCGCCGAGCAGCTCGACGCCGACTTCGTCTTCGTGCTGATGGAGGCCTACAGCCTGCGCGCCGACAAGGTCGCCCGCTACGAGGAGATCCTCGACGAGTACGGCTCGCTGGCCGACTGCCCGGCGAGCTGGCGGATCGACGTGGTGAGCCTGTCGCTCGAGACCCGCCACGGCGTGTGGGTCGCCCAGGTGCCGGTCAGGCCCAAGGGGATCAGCAAGAAGAAGCGCACGATCGGGGCGCCGGAGTTCCGGCATTACACCGACGTGCAGGGGCGGTTCACGGATCTGCTGCCGGTGAAGGAAGGCGAGGGCGGGCCTTCCGGTACGCTGCACTGAGCTTGAGCGCACAATTCTTTCCATGTTCGGGGGCACAGGGAAAACCCCCGGCACCGGAATGCTACGCTTCAGCTTTGCATTTGAGGTGACCTTGATCTCGCGTAGCTCAACCGTGATCGTTAGCACGATCGCTTGCTTTACCCCAACTATCGAGTCGCACCGGAGCCGACTTGTTGCGCGGACGGCGATTGCTGAAGCAAGTTCACCGGCTTGATGCGGTAGACCTCGATGAGGAAGAGGTACAGGAAGGCAATCGACATGAAGAGCACTACCAGTCCAACGATCGACGAAGTGACCCGTACTTTGTTTGTGCTGATTTCAATCTCGTTTGCTGCCGGATCCTTGCCAAGCCTCGTTGCGTGGTAGAGCTGGTAGCCCGAAAAGCCCAAGCCGCAGAAGACGACGGCTAGGACGGTCCACATCAGCACCTCGGACGCGCGTTGCTGCCACCTGAAATTCTCGATCGCCACTTCGATCTGCTGCCCCAGAAAGGCGTAGTACTGCACTTGGTACTTGTCGAAGGCCGCTTGTACTTCAGGGGGCACCAGATGCGACTCCGCTCCCGGTGACCCGTTTTGCCCTTCGACGTACGGCACAAGCGGCTGACTGCTCGGCTCCCGTGGTGAGGATCTAATTTCCGGTACATCCGCCGGTGGCAAGGGCTCGGGTACTGCCACTTGAGCGACACACGGCCAAGCGAGCGCGAACATCAACAGTCCGAGCAGTCGGATTGCAAGCCAACTCACCGAGTCCTCCTTGGCCCCGCTTGGATCGTGCCACCGTGGATCTGGCCACCAGCGTCCTGGCAGGCACACGGGCCACCATAGCGACCCACTTGGGCAGTCCAGTCGCAGTATCCGATTGTCGTGTGGCAGATTACGACTCGCGATGGAAAGGGCGGAGTCGGCAAAGGCACCGGCGGCACGTTCGCCGGCGTAAGAATCATGGGCGCTTGGCGACCCATCGGGTGACCAAGGTCAGCCGGGCGTGGTGACACTATGGCCGGTGCAGGGATCACAGGTGACTCTGATGGGAGCTCCTTCGAACAGACACCATTCGCATCGCAGCGCGCGTTCTGTGCAAAGGCAGTCTGATCGACGGAGGGGCCGGCCAGGGCGGCTAAGAGAGCGAGTGCTGGCCTATTCATCGCGTGCCCTCCGGACAGGGATGCTTACGGTATAGCAGTGGAGGTGAGTCGGGGCAAGGAGAGCGCACAGCAAGCGCAACCGGTCCGCATGGTGTGGCGCGCCGTTGCCTGGCGGCTTCGTTCGGGATGTCGCCGGCACTCACGGTTAACTCATGCCAGGTTCCGCCAAGCAGGCCTCGTGCGATCGCCGCATCTCGGACACCGTCCACGTGGTGACACGGATGTGCATGATGGAACTATTGTGAAGAAATGCAGCCCATCGACCCTCAGGGTGCCCTGTTTGGGGCGGTGGTCGCTCCAAGGTCTTGAGGCAAACGCCAATGTGCGGACGCTATGCGCTCTACGGTCCGGTCTCGCGCCTGCGCGAGGCCTTCGACGCGACACCCGAAGGTTTCGACTTCGAGCCGCGCTGGAACGCGGCGCCGATGCAGTGGTTGCCCGTGGTGCGCCAGCGGCCTACCGGCGAGCGAGTGATTCACCGACTGCGCTGGGGGCTGGTGCCGTCGTGGTCGAAGGACGAGGCGATCGCCACGAAGCTGATCAACGCGCGCGGCGAGTCGGTCGCCGAGAAACCTTCGTTCCGGGCGGCGTTCCGCCGCCGGCGCTGCATCGTGCCGGCCAACGGCTTCTACGAGTGGCAGCAGCTCAGTGACCAGCAGGGCGGCGGCAAGCAGCCGTTCTACATCCATCCGGTCGGGGGCGAATTCTTCGGCTTCGCCGGGCTATGGGAGCGCTGGACGCGTCCGGCCGACGGCGAGGTGCTCGACACGTTCACGATCGTCACCACCGAGGCCAACGCGGCGATGCGGCCGCTGCACGATCGGATGCCGGTGATCCTGGCGCCGGGGGATTACTGGGCGTGGTTGAACGGGGCGACGCCGGTCGAGCGCGTGCAGGCGCTGGTGCGGCCGTGTCCCGAAGCGGCGCTCGCGGTGCATCCCGTGGGGAAAGCGGTCGGCAACGTTCGCAACGAGGGGGCGAACCTGATCCAGCCGCTCTGAGTCTTGTCGCTCGCCTCGGCGCACGACACGATCGTAGCCATTCTTCGTCCGAGGATGCGCGAGCCGTTTGCTCAGACGCAAGCCCTCCAAGAACGGTTTTCCTGGAGAACTCGACTGGATTGCGTGACGCTCAGCTCACTGGCTGATCCGGTCGGCTTGTTGGTTTTACATCCAAGAGCAAGGCCTATAAAGTCTACACAATGTAAAGACAAGGCGTGTGGGGCGCAAACCGATGGCTCGACGCAAGACCGAGGCAATGAATCTCAGGATGTCTTCCGAGATTAAGGAGTTGCTGCGCCTCGCTGCAGACCGCGAGCATCGCACGCTCAGCAACATGATTGAGTATCTGCTTATCGACTACTGCGAGCGTCATGCCATCTCGCCCCCCGCTCAGACCGAAGAGAAGCCGGCCTCCAGCCGTCGCAAGCCCGTCAAGACCCCGTGACTTCAAACGAATCCCTCATCAAGCTGGGCTACCGACTTGGTCGCAGCGGCACGCATGCCGCCCGCACCATGATGTTCGACGAGCTGATGCTCCTTTTTGAACACACCACGTCGGAAACGACGCGAGACGGCTACCGTGACGAGGTGGTGGGTCTCAACGTTCTAGGCAAGCCGACACAGAAATCGCGTCTGCTCACGTTCGGCCACCTCGTCGAACTCTACGGCTTGGACCCTGTCATTCCGGTTTTCCGCATCTTTCGCAAGCTCTGGGCGCTTGATGAGGCTGCCAGGCCGTTGCTCGCCCTGACGCTTGCAATGGTGCGCGACCCGGTTCTTCGGCTCTCGGAGGCCTTTGTGCTCGCCAAGGGCGAAGGCGACGCCGTGCAGCGCGAAGAGGTCGAGGAACTCATTGCCGCAAACGAACCGGACCGCTTCAGTCCGGCGTCGCTCAAATCCATCGCCCAAAACATCAACGGAAGCTGGACCCAGGCGGGGTTCTTGGTGGGGCGTAGGCGAAAGGTTCGCGCCGCGCCAAAAGTCACGCCGAGCAACATCACCTATGCATTATTCTTGGGGCATCTTGAGGGGCTCTCAGGGCAACGGCTGTTCTCATCCCACTGGATGACGCTGTTATGTAGCTCGCCTGACGAGCTGGAAGCCTTGGCAAACTCTGCCTCGCATCGGGGCCAAATCGTTTTTCTGAATGCCGGCGGCGTCAAAGAAGTCCGTTTCCCGGGCTTTCTAACTCCGGATGAGGAGCAATGGTTGCATGAGTAGCAGAGTCGCGAAGCTGGTCGGTGCCTACCGGGAGCACATCTCGGTGCCGTGGGCAGGAGGCCTGGCGGCGATTCAGCGCGTCATCTTTGCCGTGTATGACAAGACCGATGAACTGCGGCTGCGCGCGCACATCGATGAGTTCCGTCTGGCCACGCTCGAGGCCGGTCACGAATGGTTGCTTCTGGATGTCACCAACGCCTTCCCCGAATGGATGGCGGCCCAGGAGTACCGCGACGCCTACTTCGAGTGCCCCGAGGACCTCACCGGTTATCAGGCCGGAGAAGTCGTCGAGTTCGTCCACGACCTGGTCGACCGCATCAAGACGACCATTGCCGCCGAGGCGACGCCGAACACGGTGGTGGCCCTGATGGGCGTGGGCAGCCTCTTCGGACTGGCGCGTGTCTCATCGGTTGTGGAAGGTATCAAGGACGCGGTGGGCGGTCGCTTGGTGGTCTTCTTTCCCGGTGAATACCACCCGGAGAACCACGCCTACCGGCTGCTCGACGCGCGCGACGGCTGGAACTACCTCGCCGTGCCGCTGCTGGCCAAGGAAGCTTGAGCAACACGAAGCTGTAGTCACAACAAGAACAAGGGAACACGCTGTGCTGAACCGAGACATCTACGTCAAATCCCCCGAGCAAAACCGGCTGGCCAACAATGGTGTGGCCGAAGTCTCCGAAGACCACTCCGCCGCCGCTCTCGCGGTGCTGCGCTACGAGCTTGAAACCTTCGTTTGCGATGGTCAGTACGAGAAGGGCATCGAAACCATTCTGTCGACCTTCCTGCGCAACCTCGGTACCAAATCAGAACAACCTGGGGTATGGATTTCCGGTTTCTACGGCTCGGGTAAGTCCCATCTAGCAAAGATGCTCCGCGCACTGTGGACAGACCTGCCGCTACCAGGTGGCGCCTCCGCACGGGGATTGGCGGACCTGCCTGCCGGCGTATCCGACCAGCTCAAAGAACTCAGCACCCAAGGTAAGCGCAATGGTGGCCTGCATGCGGCGGCGGGCAAGCTGGGCGGAGGCGTCTCCAACGTGAGGCTGGCTCTTCTAGGGATTGTATTCCGCTCTGCTGGCCTACCAGAGCTTTATGCTCAAGCCCAGATAGTGGTGTGGATGAAGCGTGAAGGTATCTACGACGCGGTTTGCGAGCACTTGGCGAGCGCAGGAAGAAAGCTAGAGGCTGAGCTAATCCGGCCGTACGTCTCCAAGCATCTGGCAGAAGCGATTCTTCACGCCATACCCGGTTTCGCAGATAGCGAGCAGGCGACGCGGCAGTTCCTCAAGGCACAGTTCCCTGAAGCACGAGATGTGACAAACCAACAGATGACCACCGCGATTCAAGAAGCGTTGGCGCCTGATGGTAGGTTCCCGCTAACTCTCGTAGTGCTTGACGAAGTCCAGCAATACATCGGCTCGGATGCCGAGAAAGCTTACATGGTGCAGGAGGTGACCGAGACGCTCTCCAAGCACTTCAACGGTCTGCTGTTGTTCGTCGGTACTGGCCAGTCTGCGCTGTCTGGTATGCCCAACCTCCAGCGCCTGATGGGTCGCTTCCCGGTGCAGGTCACGCTAGGCGACTGGGACGTCGAAAACGTCACCCGCAAAATCATTCTCGCCAAGAAGTCGACCGCCCTGCCGGATATCGACCGCGTATGGCGCGATAACCTGGGCGAAATCTCTCGCCACCTGCGCGGCACCAAGCTCGAACACGTCACCGACGACGAAGCGGTCATCACGGCCGATTACCCCATCTTGCCGGTGCGTCGCCGCTTCTGGGAAAACATCCTGCGCACCATCGACGCTACCGGTACCGTCGCGCAGCTTCGCAGCCAGCTGCGTGTTGTGCACGAAGCCGCACTGGAAACCGCCGAGCAGCCGCTGGGTCATGTGGTCTCGGGTGACTTCCTCTACGACCAGATTGCCGCCAACCTGGTGTCCACCGCCCAGTTGTCGCGGGAAATCTTCGAGGCGGTGCAGAAGTTCGCCGCCGGCGACGCGTCGTCCCAGCTCAAGGCGAGACTGCTCAAGCTCATCTATCTCATCAACAAGCTCCCCGCAGAGAAAGCGCTCGCCATCGGCCTCAAGCCGACTGAGGACGTGCTGGCCGACTTGCTCGTCACCGACCTGAAGGGAGGCTCGACCGAGCTGCGCCGAACCATTCCTGCCCTGCTCGATGAGCTTCAGGAGAAAGACCACCTGGTGATGGCGCTCGATGGCCCCAATGGCGCCGAGTACCACCTGCAGACCCGCGAATCGAGCGCGTGGTACGACGAGTTCCGTTCCCAGGAATCTCAGCTCAAGGCTTCGCCACAGAACGTCGAGGTCAAGCGCGCGGACTTCTTCAAGGCGCGCTTTCGTGCAGTGATGAGCAAGGTGCGCGCGGTCCAGGGCTCGGCGCCCGAGGTGCGTACGCTCTCGGCCTGCTTCGACGAGGCGCTGCCGAAAGACAACGACAAGGCGCTTTACCTCTGGATTCAGGATGGCTGGCAGACCGACGAGAAATCGGTCGTCGCCGAAGCGCGCGCGAAAAGTGCCGAAAACCCGACGCTCTTCGCATACATGCCGGCGCAGAGCAAGACGGACCTCGCCAACGCCATCGTGACCCTGGAGGCCGCCAAGGCCACGCTCAGCCGCAAGGGCACGCCCAACACCGAGGAAGGGCGCAACGCGCAGCGCTCGATGGAGAGCCGCCAGCGCAACGCCGAGAAAGAAATCGAGACCCTGCTCAACACCTTGTTTGCGGGCGTTCGTGTGTTCCAGGCCGGCGGTCAGGAGGTCACCCAGGGCAACGACCTGGCCGAGCGCCTCAATGCGGCGGTGAAGTCCTCGGTCATCCGGCTCTATCGCGAGTTCGACGTCGCCGACCAGAAGGGCTGGGACAAGGTGCTGGACGAAGCACGCAAGGGCAATGCCGAGGCCATGCGCGCCGTCGGCCACCTGCAGGAACCCAAGTCCCACCCGGTGTGCCAGAAGATTCTGGGCTTCCTGGGTGCGGGCAAGAAGGGCGCTGACATCCGCGACAACTTCGAGTCGCCCCCCTACGGCTGGCCGCGCGACACCATCGACGGCGCGCTCTACATCCTGCTCGCCACCGGTGAGCTCAAGGCGCGCGACACCGTGCACAAAGCGGTCGACGCCAAATCGCTGGAGCGCAGCAAGCTCACCCAGGCCTTTTTCGAGCCGGAATCGGTCAACATCACCCCCATCCAGAAAATCAGGATTCGCGGGCTGTTCCAGAATCTGGGCATCGGCTGCCAGCCGGGGGAGGAACTGGCCAAGGCACCGACCTTCATTGCCAAGCTCAAGTCCCTGGCCGCGGCAGCCGGCGGCCCCGCGCCCCAGCCGGAACCGCCCAGCGCCGCAGTCGTCACCGCCCTGGAACAGGCGAGTGGCAATGGCCTGCTGCTGGAACTCGTTTCCAAGGCCGATGAACTCACTGCCTTGGCAAAACAGTGGGAGCAAACCGCTCAGCTCATTCAGAAGCGCCAGCCGCTCTGGAACCAGCTCGACGCCCTGCTGGACTATGCCAAGCCGCTCAGCCCCTATTCAGACCTGAAGGCCGAGGTTGCGGCCATCTCCGCGCAGCGCAGCTTGCTGGCCGAGCCGGACCCGGTCCGCCCAGTGCTGGAGCGCGCCACCGACACCTTGCGCAAGGCCCTGACTGCCAAGCTCGACGCCTACCGCGCCGAGCATGAGGCCCAGATGGCGCAGCTCGAGGCCGACAGCAACTGGCAAAAGCTCGACGGCGAAAAACACGCCGAGCTGATTCGCGCGCACCACATCGACCCGCCCGTCACGCTCGACCTCTCCACCGCCGAGAAGCTCGCCGATGCGCTGGACGACTGCGACCTGCAGCGCTGGATTGAGCGCACCCAGGCGCTCACGACCCGCTTCGCTGCCGTGCGCATGGACGCTGCCAAGCTCCTCAAGCCCAACGTGGTCCAGGTCAAGCTGCCGCAGCGCACCCTCAACGATGCCGATGAGGTCAGGGCCTGGCTGGCTGAAGTGGAGCAGCTCTTGCTGGCACAGGTAGCCAAAGGCCCGCTGACCTTCTAAACTTGTATATCCAGTATATACATTGCAGGGAGGTCGTCATGCTGACGCGTATGTTCAAGAGCGGCAATTCGCTCGCGGTGCGCATCCCCAAGGAGCTCGCCTTTCTGGGGCCTGCTGATGAGGTCGAAATCGAGCGCGTTGGCAACACCCTGGTGTTGCGCCCGGTGGAGCGTGAAACCCTGGTGGACGTGCCGGCGATTCTTGCCTCCTTCAGCCCCGATTTCATGGCGGGCGGGCGCGAGTTTCACGAGCAGAAAGAGCGCGACTGGGGCGGAGTGTTCGGCAGCGACCCTGCGGATGCGGATGAACCGCCAAAATCGACCGACGGAGCCTGAGCACGATGCCCTACATGCTCGACACCAACATCTGCATCCACCTCATTCAGCGTCATCCGCCGCAGGTGTTGCAGCGCCTGGCTGCCTTGAAGCAGGGCGAAGCACTGATGTCGGTCGTCACCTACGCCGAGCTGCGGGCCGGCCTGGAGATGCAGCAGCGTAACCGCGACCACGACGAAAAGGTGCTCGCGCTGCTGGTGCAACGCATCCCGGTGCTGCCCTTCACCGAAGCGGCTGCCGAGCAGTTCGGCATCTTGCGCGCAGCCATCCGCGACCGCCGCCGCGACGCGCTCGACCGCCTCATCGCCGCCCACGCCATCGCCGCCGGCGCGGTACTGGTCACCAACAACGAAGACGACTTCCGCGACTATCCCGGCCTGCAGCTGGAGAACTGGGTCTAACCCGAGGACGAGACATGCTCGACCACATCAAGCTCGAACGCTTTACTGCCTTTGAGAATTTGAACATGACGTTTTCTCCGGGCCTCAACGTCATCATCGGCGAGAACGGCTGTGGCAAAACGCATCTGCTCAAGCTCGTCTATGCAGCCTGTGACGTTAGCGTCAACCAAAAAGGCTTCGCTGAGAAGATTAACCGTGTTTTTCTGCCGTCTGGTGACCAGATCGGGCGCCTGGTCAAGCGCCGCAGCGCCAGCAGCACCGGCACCGTCGAAATTCAGCGCACGGTCCTGGTTGCGGGCAAGCCCAAACCGCTCTCCCTGCGCTTGTCGTTGTCCAACCACACCAAGGAGCCAGCCAAGGCCACGCTCTCGGGCGCCTACAAGCAGTGGCAGGAACACCCTCTGACCTCGGTGTACATCCCGGTCAAGGACATGATGGCCAACGCACCGGGCTTTCGCTCCCTGTACAGCCTGCGTCATATCCATTTCGAGGAGGTCTACGCCGATATCATCGACCGCGCCTTCCTCGGCACCTTGAAGGGCCCGATCGACAAGGACCGCAAGCGGCTACTCGAGATCCTGCAGCAGTCGATGGCGGGCAAGGTGGTGACGCGCAACGAGGAATTCTTTCTCAAGAGCCCCCAGGGTGAGCTGGAGTTCACCTTACTGGCCGAGGGTATCCGCAAGCTCGGTCTGCTCTGGGTGCTGATCCAGAACGGCACCTTGCTCGATGGCAGCGTGCTGCTGTGGGACGAACCCGAAGCCAACCTCAACCCCAAGCTGATGCGCACGGTAGTGCAGATCCTGATCGAACTGCAGCGTCTGGGCGTGCAGGTGTTCGTCACCACGCACAACTACAACCTGCTCAAGGAGTTCGACCTGCAATGCCAGGCGCAGGACCGTGTGCTGTTCCATAGCCTGTTCCGTGACGCCGATCAGGAAATTCAGGTCGCCTCCTTCTCCCATTACGACGACCTGCAGCCCAACGCCATCGACGACACCCTGGGCGAGCTTGCCGACCGCGAGATTCGTCAGCAGATGGGAGACCTGGGCCAATGAAAGTGCAAGCCGACGGCTTCGAGTTCGAGTTTCCCGGCGCACTCGATGCCTTTGTCTTCGATGACAAGCTGGCCTCCAGCCCGCATTATCACGGCTTGTCGCATGCCATGAAGGCAGTCGATCTGGTGGTCGAGCTACCTGCCGACACGCTGTTCATCGAGGTCAAGGATTTTCACGCGCCCGACGACTACGACTTTCGCAGGGCGATTTCCCGCGATGCGCAAACCGTCCGTCGCCAGCGCCTCAACCACCTGCGCGATGTGCTGGTGCACAAATATCGCGACACCTGGCTCTATCGCTGGGCCGAGCATGCGGCGGGGGCACCGGACAAACCGGTGCGCTACCTCTGCCTGCTGACGCTCGATAACGGCTTGCTCGGTGTGATGAGCAAGGAGCTGCGGCAGTGCTTGCCTGTCGGTTGTGCCGGTCCGCGTTGGCAGCGCGGGCTGGGCCAGAGCTGCGTGGTGCTCAATCCGCAACGCTGGTCCTCTGCCTTTCCCGCCTGGGCGCTGCGACGCGTCTGAATGCCCCTCGCTGTCCATCGGAAAGATCCGTCGTCCCCATCGCCATGAACGTCCCCCTCGCCAAGCCCCTCCGCACCCAACTCGAAAACACCGTCAAGTCCGCCCGCGACATCGCCGAAACCGCCGCCCGTGCCGCCTTGCAGCAGCTCGCGGTGGGCGAGGGCAGGGTGCCGGACTACCTGAACGATGCCCAGCGCGCCCTGCGTCGCCGCCTGCGCGCCCACGGCCGCAGCCTGGGCGATGCCAAGCACGGCGACGACACCCAGGAACTGCGCCGGCTGGTGTGGGAGGTGGCTTACGAGCACTGGCACCGCATGCTGTTTGCCCGCTTCCTCGCCGAAAACGGCTTGCTGCTGTGGGAGCCGGGCGCGGCGGTGTCGCTGCAGGACTGCCGCGAGATGGTCGACCACCACCCCGAGATGGCGATGGGCGCGCGCAGCGAGTGGGAACTGGCGGGCAAGCTCGCCGCGCGCATGTTGCCGCAGGTGTTCAAGGCGCAGCATCCGGTGTTCGAGCTGGTGTTCGCACCCGAGCATCAGCGCGAACTGGAACGCCTGCTCGCTGCGCTGCCGCCCGAAGTCTTCC
>Ga0209573_1005867_pt1 | contig 10677 bp, 8 predicted proteins | sample TNRBio252014_DNA_FD_185870 | JGI IMG/M metagenome (GOLD analysis project Ga0209573, IMG submission 185870) | Wastewater treatment Type I Accumulibacter community from EBPR Bioreactor in Madison, WI, USA - TNR Reactor_6/25/2014_ DNA (SPAdes)... | ecosystem: Engineered > Bioreactor > EBPR >...
GTCGGTGGGCGAGATGGTTGGAATTCTGGTGCAGCAAATGGCCGGAGACGCGGGAAGAGCGTGGACTCGCAATGAGCATCATGAGTTGGCAGAGTCTGACGTGGCAGCCTGGTGGAATGACGCGCGGAAAGCGAGTGAAGAAGAGTACCTGATTCGGGCGGCGGTTCCGGCGCTGCCTGAAGCGACCAGCACCTATACGGCGATTATTGAACGTCTGGTCCATCGCTTCCCACAGCGACTGCCGGATGTCTATCGGCGTCTGCTGGCCGAGCGACCCGACTTGAACAGCTGGGACCTGGTGGCAGCGATCGTGGCGTCCGATATGAATGACCGCGAGAGGATCGGGTTACTCAGGGAAGGAGCAGCCAGCCCTCGCGTCTCGCGACAGGCCGAGGCGCTGGCTGGTTTGGCGAAGGTTGATCAGGACGCTTTTGAAGTCACCCTCCAGCGCAGTCTGGAAGCAATGCCGACTACGACTCCGGGGCGTTTTGTTGAATGTGAGCAGATGCAGCTCGCGCAACTTTGCTGGCAGACCATGAGCCTGGACGTGTGGCACACGCTGCGCGACGCCGTGCAGAAAGCGGATGTCGGAGTGCGGATGGAGATCATCGCGCGAATCGGAGATAACTCCAGCCTGTCAGTGTTCACAAAAAAACGTGTACGCGAGTTTCTCCTTTCCTTCTTCGACGACGCAACCATCCGCGACGTCGCCACATCGCCTGAGAGATACGAGGGATGTGCAGCCCATGCCCGGCCCAAATTGGAGCTTCGCAACGCAGCCGCATATCACCTCGCGAAACAGCTCAGCATCGATATTTCCGCCTACGGTGCCGAGCTAACAGTCTCAGCCGACGATTGGCAGCGGCTGCGAGACGAGGTCGCAATGCGATGCGAGGAGTTATGGATTTCGGCGGACACTCCGAGCCCGGCTGAGACGAGTCGGGCGAAGCAGGCGCTGGAGGCCCTCGGAGCGATCCTGCTGGAAACGGGCGAGTTGCCCGATCGACGCCTGACGAATGTGTCGCTCAGCTATACAGAAATCACGGACTCGGATCTGCGGCATCTTCGTTTCCTGCCGGACATTGATCTGGTCGACCTCGCGGGCACGAAGACCAGCGACGAGGGGATCAGGCATCTGGCGGACTGCCGCGGGATTCGCATACTCGAGTTGCGCGACACAAAAGTCACCGATGCGGGAACAGAATCACTCGCCAGGCTCAGCGGATTGCGCTGCCTGGGGCTCTCCGGCACTGCATTTTCGGATGCTGGCTTCGCCAGGCTGTCGGGTTTGATTCACCTGGAGCAACTCAACCTCGATGATACAAAGGTCTCGGATGCCGGCTTGCCGGCACTCGCAAAGCTCCTCAGCCTCGAGACACTGTCACTCCAGGGCACCGCAGTGACGGATGTCGGCCTTCGTGCGTTGCCACAAGTGCCAAACCTGGCGTGGCTCGACCTGACGGGCACGGCGGTTTCGGACGAGGGCATGTCACCGCTTTGTGATTGCCGCAAACTCAGATCGCTGAACCTGAGCCTGACGAAGGTCACAGACGCCGGGTTGGTTTCCCTGACCAAACTGCCGCAGCTGGAGCGGCTCTACCTTTTCGGATTAAAGATCACCGATCGAGGTGCGGCCACGCTCGGTCGCTTTCCCAGGCTGACATTCCTCAGTATTACAAGCCCCGAGATCACGGACGACGGCATCAGGTCGCTGGCGCAGCTTCGGAATCTCGAAATTCTTTATCTTGCTCAGACCAACGTCACGGATCGTGGCCTGCAGGAACTGATCCCGCTCAAAAAACTTGTGTAGCTCGATCTCAGCGGCACGAAGATTACCAATCAGGCGATAGACAGCCTCCGCCAGCTTCCCAGCCTCGAACGCCTCACGCTGACCGGCACCAGCATCAGCGCCGAAGGCAAAGAAAAGCTGCGGCGCAAAGCCGCGTCTCGAAATCATGGAATAGCCCGCCTGGACAACAGGGGGATTGACGTCTGGAAGTGCAGCAGCGGGTTCACATCACGCAGCCATTTTACATCGGCGTGACGGAGGTAACCCAGGGGCAGTGGAATGCGGTGATGGGAACGCAGCCCTGGGCTGGAGCGGATGATGTTCAGGAGGAGGATGACTATCCTGCGACGCATGTCAAATGGGAGGATGCGATGGAATTCTGTCGCAGACTATCGGCACGGCCCGAGGGTGAGCAGTCTGCCGGGCGGATTTACCGACTTCCGACGGAAGCGGAGTGGGAATATGCGTGCCGCGGGGGCACAACGGGGGCCTACAGCTTTGATACAGACTCCAGTCAGCTGAATGAATATGCCTGGTATCGCGAAGCTGCGAAATCAGGGTCGTCACGTCATGTGGATGGATTCCTGTTCCCCGGCAATGACTCGCCCTATTTGTGCTGCAATCCTGCTGAACTCCGGATGAACCCACAATTCGCCGGTGGATGCGCCGCCACCCATGCCACCTGTAACACCAGTTCCAGCAGGTTTCCGTTCGTAGTAAATGGCTGCTCCCTCATGTTCGTTGCACGACCAGGCTGCGGTATCGAGGTCCATCAACAGCTTTTGCAGGGTGTCGCCTGAACAACGAATCAATCGCGCCGGAATCACTGCATAAATCTGCCCGCCCCAATCGCCCTGCAGTATGGCGACACCGTCATCATGTTGCCGTGCTTCTTCGAGAGTCCGAATCGGATAGAACGGCGTTCCATAACCGTCCGCCATCATGCGGCGAACCCGGCTCTCGTATTCAGGGATTTCGTATGGTTCGGTCATATGGTTGTTCGCATACTCATCCGATAAACGACCGGCATCACCCAACGGCGGGGAAAGAATTTCCATTCCACTCCTGGTGACGACCGCTGCTCCGCAGTCAGACTGGAAGCAGGGAATCTGCTGTCGTGGGGACCTTTGTTGAAGGTGCCATCGTATCGCTCGGCTGCAGCGATCGCCACTCGGGTCGGGCAAACTGCCTGCCTCAAAACGAAGCGTCATCCGCAGCCAGGTCAATCCCAACACGACGGCATTGATGTTGGTTCCCCGTGCCCATCCAGACTATACCGGAGGTCATCGGATATTGCCTCGCGTATAGTTAGTCGCAAGGCGGAGGACGCGTGCGGCGACTCGACCGCAGCACGGGTGGGTTTGACAGAGGGTTTGCGTCAATCAGGGTTGGATGGTCCCGCTGTCGCCACTGTCGCAGCCCCCGGTGGATTGATTTCGAATCCCGAGCAGCCGTTCCGTGCTGCAACGCAAACAGAATAGCGATCGGGCGGTTTACGCCAACCGCTCGCTGAACTGCATTGGTCACTGCCGGAATTGCGTCTGCGACCACCGGTAGTACGCCGAAATTTCTGATTGCGCACGCTCTGCGATTCTCTGAACACCGAAAACTGAAAACTCGCCCCGGGAATCGAGCACACGAACGCCAATGGCTGTTCCCTCCGGTTTTCCAGCGTCCGACACAATCTCAGATTTCTCTATTGTGAAACGCCGTTCAAATCGGCCGTTCCGAGTGTTCACGTGTGCGGCGTTTGTGTCAAACTACGCGTTCCGGGCCGCGAGCGGCTTCGAGAGAGTTTCAGATCACACAGGATCGAAAGGAAGGGGTTAGGTCGATGGTTGCTCCAATTCGTGTCGCCGTGACTGGTGCTGCGGGACAAATCGGGTACTCGCTGATTTTTCGCATTGCTTCAGGTGAAGTGTTTGGTCCCAACCAGCCCGTGATCCTGCATCTGGTCGAAGTGCCCCCGGTCCTGAAGGCACTCGACGGAGTCCACATGGAACTGGATGACTGCGCGTTTCCGACTCTGGCCGGAGTTGTGAAGGCCGACAGCGATCATCTGGAAAACGGCTTCAAAGACTGCAACTGGGTACTGTGTGTCGGCAGCGTTCCTCGAAAAGCCGGCATGGAACGAGGCGACCTGATTCGCATCAACGGTCCCATCTTCACCAGCACGGGTCGAGCGATCGCAGCGGCCGCCGCGTCGGATGTCCGCGTGCTGGTCGTCGGCAATCCGTGCAATACAAACTGTCTGATCGCCATGAGAAATGCGAAGGGCGTCCCGGAAGATCGCTGGTTCGCCATGACCATGCTGGATCAGAATCGTGCGACTTCTCAATTGGCCAACAAAGCCGGAGTTCCCGTCGCCGCGGTCACCAATGTGGGCATCTGGGGCAACCACTCAGCGACTCAGTATCCGGACTTTTACAACGCGAAGATCAACGGGAAGCCAGCGACCGACGTCATCACGGATCACGAATGGCTGAAGAACGACTTCATCTCCACTGTTCAGAAGCGAGGAGCCGCTGTGATCGCCGCTCGTGGCGCATCCAGTGCAGCGTCGGCGGCCAATGCCGTGCTCGATACGGTCAAAGGCATAATTCGCCCGACGGCTGCCGGAACCTGCTTCAGCGCTGCAGTCTGCAGTGACGGCAGCTATGGAATTGAAGCGGGACTTATTACCGGATTCCCCCTGGTCAGCGACGGAAAGAAAGTTTCCATCGTGCAGGGGCAAGCTCAAAATGAGTTCGCGAAATCGAAGATCGACATTACGATCAACGAGCTGCGCGAAGAGCGCGACTGCGTGAAGGATCTGCTGGTTTAGAGTCCGGGGCGGGGCTGACGTGCGTGCTGTGGTCCCACATTTGCGGGGCCACGGTCGTCCTGAGGAAATCCGCAGCCTGGGCTCCGTCAAAAGCCAGCAGCTGCTGGACGACAGCCTGTTGGCGCTCGATTTCAATCGTGGACGTCACTCACTGAGTGACGACGATCGCCATTGTGGGCGTATTTTTATCGTCACTCGGAGAGTGACGCCTACTTTGATTGGAAACCGGACGCTAGCGCGTTCCGGCTGATTTTCCTGTCCATGAAACGCACATTGCTGAAGTCGAAGATTCACCGGGCCACCGTGACAGACGCCAGTCTGCATTACGAAGGCAGCATCACAATTGATCCGTTGCTGATGGAGGCCACGAACATTGTGGAATGGGAGCAGGTGGATGTGTACGACATCAACAATGGAAATCGACTGACGACCTACGCGATTTCTGGTGAACCCGGATCCGGGGTCATCTGCCTGAATGGAGCAGCCGCTCGACTGGTGCATGTGGGCGATCTGGTCATTATCTGCAGCTACGCTCAGTACTCGGATGAAGAACGCCAAAACTATCAGCCCAGGATCGTTCTGGTGGACGAACGCAACCACATGCTGCGTCGTTGCTCGTCCTGAGCTCAGTTTTCCGGCAGAAGTCAGAAAATCTCACAGTGATTCGGCTGGTTCCCTTGTCTGAATTGGCCGACACCATTGGAATTCGCCGTGTGCTGCCAGTCCGGTCAGATTTGCGTCTGCCATGACAGCAATGAAAAAGGTGTCTGGTACTTTGGAGGGATCTGAAGACTCTCCAGAATCCAGATGCCGGAGAGTTCCAGACACCTTTTTCAACGCCCTGTTTCGCTTGGGCAGAAACAGGGCCTGTTTTTTCCCCGAAGCCACGATGGCTTTCGGAACCTGCGGGGCATAATCCTCGCACTGGAGATTCCCAGACCATGGCAACAGAACCGATCTGTGATTTGACTTCGCTGGACTTCAGCAAGCCGCTGTTTTCCATTGAAGACATCCGAAAGGTCAATCCGCAGCGGTTCGAAATGGAGCAGCTGACCGCGATCGTCCACGTCGACGAATCTCAGCACCTGATCGTAGGCTATAAACAACTTTCCGACGGCGAATTCTGGGTTCGCGGTCACATGCCGGGTTATCCATTGATGCCGGGCATTGTGCAGTGCGAAGCGGCCGCTCAACTGGGCGGCTTCTACGCTCGAAAGTATGACCTGATTGGCGGGGACTACCTGGGATTTGGTGGTATGGATGAAGTCCGATTCCGCAAACCGATCTACCCGGGTTCGCGTCTGGACCTGATTGCCAAAGTGACTCGAGTGATGGCACGCCGACTGGCTCAATTCAACTTCCAGGGCTTTGTCGGCGGTGAACTGATGTTCGAAGGTCAGATGCTGGGCGTGACCGTTAACAAGTCGGGCTGACCGCAGGTCCGTCTGAGAAGCTCATCGGAAATCGTCCACGCTGCCATGCAAACTGCTCCCATCAAGCCTTTGAAGCCCTGGTTTCAGACTCCCGCAGACATCGGACCAGAACTGATCTGGCCTGAGTTCTTTGGTAACGAAAATCCGGTCGAGCTGGACATCGGTTGTGGTCGGGGACTGTTTCTTTTCAACGCAGCTCTGACGACTCCCGATACGAATTTTGTTGGTCTGGAAATTGATTATCGCGAAGGTCGCCGCACTGCGACTCGCCTTCTGAAACAGAACCTTACGAACGCCCGAGTCATTGGTGGCGATGCCTGCAAGGTCCTGGGAGAAATGATCCAGCCGCATTCAGTGCAGGCCGCACATGTGTACTTCCCGGACCCCTGGTGGAAGAAGCGGCATCAGAAGCGCCGCATCTTCAATGCAGAATTCATCCAGCTGTTGCTGCGAGTTCTTCGGCCCGGAGGTTTTGTGCATCACTGGACCGACGTCGCTGATTACTACGAAATGGTCCGCGGCCAGATGGATGTGCATCCGGCCTTCGATATCTGTCCGCCTCCGGCCCAGCGCGAAGCCGAACACGACATGGATTATCACACCAGCTTCGAACGCAAAAAACGCAAGCTCGGACTGCCCATTTACCGTGCCCTGTGGCAGAAACGATAACCCGGAAGGGAGTCGTCTTCGTCGTGATTATCGAATCGCCGACTCTGGCGAGTTCCGCTACGGGAAATCTCCAAACTCTGGCGAGTTCCGCTACAGCACGGTCAGATCGGGATGTGCCGGGTCAATGATCTGTTCCAGCATGGAACTCTGAATGCCTGGCGAATCGCGGGGACTGCAGATTCCTGCCGCGCGAGCCATCTCCAACAGCGATTCGCTTTCCGCGGCTCGGATGGCTTCCTGCAGAACTTCGTCACCATTCAGCGGTCCATCCCGATCGATGACTTCAATGTCCGGCACGACGCCGCGACCGGCCATTGCATGACCCTGCGGTGAATAAAACAGGGCGGTCGTCAATCGCAGGTCGCCGCTGATGGCGTTCAGCGGAAAGTGTGTCTGCACAGAGCCTTTTCCGTATGACTGACTGCCTACCACCAGGCCTCGATGATTCTCCTGAATGGCTGCCGCAAAGATTTCACTGGCTGACGCGGAATCATGATCGATCAGCACCACAATCGGAACATCCCAGGTACGGGGAAAGGTGGCTTCCTGAACCATGTTGTCGGCACTGAGCCGTCCACGAGTCGACACGATGACTCCGCAGGGAAGAAATCGATCGGCCGCATCGATACAGGTCGTCAGCAGCCCGCCCGGGTTTCCACGCAGATCCACAATCAGCGATTTCATCCCGGCCTGATGCAGTTGTTCCAGCGACTGATCGATTTCCACTGCGGACTTCTGAGAAAACCGGCTGAGGCTGAAATAGCCTACGTGTGTGCCTTCAATCAGACGAGTGTCGTGGACTGACCAGACACGGAAGGATCTGCGGGTGAGGCGGACAAGGGCTTCTCCGCGGCCAGCCCGATACGTCTGCAGCTCAATGTCGGTGTTCACCGGCCCTTTCATCATGTCGACCACCACGGGCAGTGACACACCATGAATATCCTGGCCATCAATCTGCAGAATGATGTCACCCGTTCGAATGCCGGCTTTCGCAGCCGGGCTACCTCGCAGGGGTCGAACAACAGTCAGCCCTTCGGCACTGTCACGAACTTCAATGCCGATACCAACGATTTGTTCCTGCAAAAGGTCCGTTCTGGCCATGATCTCCTGCTTGCGGGACATGACCGAGGGATCCGAAAGCTCCAGGCCGGAATACTGGTCCAGTGTCTCGATGCCGCCATTGGCCACTTCAAATGCAACTGCAGCCGGAGTGATCGGAGACAGTCGTTCGGCCTGCCGCATCAGTGACTGCAACATCTGCTGCGCTGTGGAGAAATCCTTCGTGTCCTGTGAGGTCGCAATGGCCGAGATCGCCGTTCTCAGTTGACGGATCTGTGAATCGCTGGCCGACACATTCAGTGCTTCCCGGAATGCCGGATTTCGCAGCGCCAGTTGAAGATTCAGCAGTGCACGCTCAGTTCGAGTCCTGTAGTTCGTTGGCTGCAGGTGACGCTCATCGATTCGCTGGGAAATCTCGGCATACAACTCGATGGCCTGCACGCGACTCATCGAACGAATCGCTCGCTGTGTCACGGGATTTGTGTAGCGCGCCGTAATGATGGCATCCACAGTGGATTCATCAAACAGTCCCGAGTCGTTCTGATCGGATGCTGCAGGCGGTTCAGACTTCCGGTCGCTTTCATCCGGAGAGGGACCAAACGGCTGCGAGATGCGACGATCTCGTTCATGATAGGGAATGGGATCCTTCTGGTCCGTCGCCTGGTCGTCGCCGAATCGCAGTCCCGCAGATCGGATGACGGACCGGGATTCCGCCGGCTTTGCAGAGTCATTCCACCCTCTCGATCTCGATATCTGCTGCCTGGCACCGACCTCCGAGGATGCAGAGGCCGAATAGTAGTGACCGCGATGGTCGTGGCCTTCCGCGGGCAGCGTATAGAATCGGGAATCCGTGAACAGAATCTGATCGGTTGACAGCGAGCTGTTCCGAGCCATTTGGCCAGAACCAGCCAGAGTCAGAAAGGTGGCGGCAGTGGCAATCGCGAGGCTAAATGCCAGTTTTCTTGCGGGAAACATCACCTGACTCCTGTTTGAGAATCCATTCCCATGCAGGGTACGTCCAACGACGGATTCAGATCAATGTGAACTGCAGAACGTCGTGCGGGTGCAATTCTGCGGGAAACCGCAGATTGACAATCAGGCCTTCAACTCTAGGATTCGGGCTATGAAGCCTCGTATCCTGACAGCGTTACCCGTTTACAACGAAGCATTGCACGTCCGCGACGTACTGACTGAAGTGCTGCGTCACGTGGACGATGTGCTTGTGGTCGACGATGGGTCCACAGACGGCACCTCGGATCTGCTGAAGGAGTTTCGCGGGCTGCGAGTCGTCCGACACACTCCCAACCGCGGATATGGCGCCGCTTTGCGGACGGCGTTTGACTACGCGCTGCATCAGGATTTCGATGTGCTGGTCACGATGGACTGCGATGGTCAGCATCAGCCACATCTGGTTCTCAGCATTGCCGCATTGATCGATGACGGTCATCAATTCGACATGGTGTCTGGTTCGCGCTACCTGCAGGATTTTTCCGGTGACAATGCCGCCCCGGAAGATCGACGTCAGATTAATGCCAGAATCACGGCGTGTCTGAACGAACAGCTCGGACTGTCGATCACCGATGCGTTCTGCGGGTTCAAGGCTTACCGCGTGTCAGCTCTGGCAGGTCTGAATATCACCGACAACGGTTATGCGATGCCTCTGCAGCTTTGGGTACAGGCCGCTGACCTGGGCTGGCGAATTCGTGAGTTCCCTGTGCCACGAATTTATCTGGATGAAAAGCGCTCCTTCGGAGGTTCTCTGGATGATGCCGAGGTGCGACTTGCGCACTATCACGCCGTGCTGAATGCCGAACTCGAACGGCGCGGGATGTCGCAGCGATTCACGGCTGACTGCGGTGCATCCCGCGAGAATTGATTCGGCCTGGCCCCGTTTGTGTGGCCACTCGCGACGAAGCAGAGAATCTGATTGACGCGGCCGTTGACCTGCTGGTGGCACAGAAGCGGGAAAACTTCGGATTCTGTGAGAATTCCGCGTTGCGATTTCGGATGCAGTCCTGACAGTGTTTCGATTCCAGCCAGTGTTTCGATTCCAGATTGTCATCGGTCGTTTCCCAGGATGCTTCACTAATGTCCCAGAACCCAATCGTCGTGGCGGTGACCGGGGCCAGCGGATCGATTTACGCCGTTCGACTGCTGCAGGTGCTGGTAAACGCCGGACGCCAGACTCATGTGATCATCAGCGGTGCCGCGCGACAGGTGATCCTTCGCGAACTGAGCCTTCCGTTTCCTCAGGGGGATGCCGGTACCGATGTCTGGTCCGCATTTCCTTCTGAAGCCCTGCAGAGTTCCACGGCCCGCAGTTTCGGTTTTGCAGTGCCCCCGGTCGGCGGGCAGCAAGCTGTCGGCAGATCTGTGGGCTCCATCCGCGTCTGGGGATTGAATGACTATTCCGCGGGCATCGCGAGTGGCTCGTTTCTGACGGATGGAATGGTCATCTGCCCCTGTTCGATGGGAACGTTATCAGCCATCGCAACAGGCGCATCGACCAACCTGATCCATCGAGCGGCCGATGTGCACCTGAAGGAGCGACGCCCGCTGGTGCTGCTGCCCAGGGAGACACCGCTGAGTCTGATACAACTGGAGAACATGACCCGAATCTGTCAGGCAGGAGCCACCGTGATGCCGGCGATGCCGGGTTTCTATCACCAGCCTCAATGCGTCGCCGATCTGGTGGACTTTATCGTGGGGCGAATCTGTGACCATCTGCGAATTCCCCATCACCTGTTTCAGCGCTGGGGCGAAACAGAGACTGAGGCGGAATAACGCGGTCGGTGAACACCTGCGAGTTACCTCGACTGACACGTCAGCATTGGACCACGTTGCGAATTCAACTCAGCGGCGCTGGACCTGAGAGTTTCGGACGGCGGTCGAAGGGGGATTTC
>Ga0209573_1005868_pt1 | contig 10675 bp, 10 predicted proteins | sample TNRBio252014_DNA_FD_185870 | JGI IMG/M metagenome (GOLD analysis project Ga0209573, IMG submission 185870) | Wastewater treatment Type I Accumulibacter community from EBPR Bioreactor in Madison, WI, USA - TNR Reactor_6/25/2014_ DNA (SPAdes)... | ecosystem: Engineered > Bioreactor > EBPR >...
TCGGCTATGTCGGCTTTTCGGCCGCTTTCTCGCTGGCGGCGGCGGCCCTGATCGAAGGCCGCGCCGACATGGCCTTTGCGCGCTGGCTGCGACCCTGGGTGATCGCGGCCTGGTCGACCCTGACGCTCGGCATCGCCCTGGGCTCGTGGTGGGCCTATTACGAGCTGGGCTGGGGCGGCTGGTGGTTCTGGGATCCGGTCGAGAACGCCTCGCTGATGCCGTGGCTGGCCGGAACGGCGCTTTTGCATTCGGCCATTGTGCTGGAAAAGCGCGGGGCCCTGATCAGTTGGACGCTGCTGCTGTCGATCCTGACCTTTGCACTGAGCCTGCTGGGCACCTTCCTGGTGCGCTCGGGCGTGCTGACCAGCGTGCATGCCTTCGCGGTCGACCCCGCGCGCGGCACGGCAATCCTGGCCTTCACCGTGCTGGCGACCGGCGCAGCCCTGGCGCTCTATGGCTGGCGCGCCCCAAAGATGCAGACGGGGGCCGTCTTTTCGCCGGTCTCGCGAGAGGCTGGGCTGGCGCTGAACAACCTGTTCCTGATGGCTGCGACGGCGGCGGTCTTCCTGGGCACCTTCTATCCCGTCTTCGTCGAGGTCCTGTCGCAGGGCCGTGATCGCATCTCGGTGGGTCCGCCCTATTACGCCATCACTTTCGTACCGCTGGTGCTGCCGCTGCTGGCGCTGGTCGTCTTCGGGCCGATGCTCCAGTGGAAGCGCGACACCCTCAAGGGCCTGATCGGCCGACTGAAGGTGCCGCTGGCCGTCAGCGCCGTCGGCCTGATCGCCGCGATCTGGGTGATCGGCCTGGCCCATGTGATGCAGATCCTGGGCGCGGCGCTGGGCCTGTGGCTGGTGGTCGGTTCGGTCTGGGTCCTGATCCGGCGCTGGACGGCAGGCGGTCGTTCCGAAATCGGCTGGCGCATCAGGAAAACTCCGCCGGCGGTCTGGGCCGTCTGCCTGGCCCACGCCGGCCTCGGCCTGACGACCCTGGGCATCGCCTCTGTGACGGCGCTGGAAACCCAGACCGTCGCCACCCTCGCGCCGGGCCAGTCCTTCGACTTCGCCGGACGCAGGGTGACCCTGACCGAAGCCGAGATGGTCGATGGCCCCAACTACCGGGCCGAGCGCGTGACCCTTCGGACCACCGGTCCGGGCGTGAACCGTCAGATCACCTCCGAGCGCCGCTTCTATCCGGTGACCGGCACCTGGACGACCGAGGCCGGGATCGATCTGACCCCGATGGGGGCCTATTATCTGTCGCTGGGCGAACGGCGCGGCGACGGCGTCGTCATCCGCGCCTGGAACCATCCGATGGTCGGCTGGATCTGGTGGGGCGGCGTCATCATGGCCTTCGGCGGGGCCTTGAGCCTGGCCGACCGGCGGCTGCGCCTGGCGGCCCCGTCCGAGCGGAAAGGCCAGTCATGATCCGCCGTCTGATGTTCTTTGCGCCGGTCGCGGTGCTGGCGGTGCTGGCCGGCCTGTTGTGGCTGGGTCTGGGCCGCGATCCTGAGGCCCTGCCCTCGACCCTGATCAACGAGCCGCTGCCGGCCTTCGAACTGGCCCCGGTTCGCCCCGGTGACACCGACGGCCTGTCCAGCACCGACTTCAGCGGCCGGCCCATGCTGTTGAACGTCTTTGCCAGCTGGTGCGTCGGCTGTCGGATTGAACACCCCTTCCTGATGGATCTGGCCCGGCAAGGCGTCGTCATCCAGGGCCTGAACTGGAAGGATGCGCCGGGCGACGGCGCGGCCTGGCTGGTCGAGCATGGTGATCCCTACGCCCATGTCGGCGATGACCCCGAAGGTCGCGCCGGGATTGATCTGGGCGTCTCGGGCGCGCCGGAGACCTTCATCGTCGATGCCCAGGGCCGGGTCCGTTATCGCCATATCGGCCCGGTCACGCCGGAGGTCTGGCGCAACGACCTGGCCCCGATTCTCCAGAGCTTGGAGGCCGAAGGATGAGGCGTCTGTTCGCGGCCCTGACCGCCGGCTTCCTGATGGCCGCCGCGCCCCTGCCGCCAGCCCCGGTGGAAGACCGACCGCTGGCCGACCCGGCCCTGGAGGCCCGCGCCGTCGCCCTGCAACAGTCGCTGCGCTGCGTCGTCTGCCAGAATGAGTCCATTGCCGAATCCGGAGCCGTCCTGGCCGCCGATCTGCGCCAGGTCGTACGCGAGCGCGTCGCCGCCGGTGACAGCGATGAAGAGGTCCGCGCCTTCATGGTCGCCCGCTATGGCGATTTCGTACTTCTGAAGCCGCCGTTCGAGCCGGCCACCTGGCTGCTGTGGCTGGGTCCGCTGATTGTCGTGCTGCTGGGCGGGCTTGCGGTCATCGCCTATCTGCGCCAGCGCCGCACCGTGCCCGAGGCGACGGCCCTGTCGGCAGACGAAATGGCGCGGCTGGACGCGCTACTGGCCCAGGAGGACGAGACATGATCTGGCTGGTCCTCATCACCATGGCGTTGCTGGCGGCGGCCGCCATTCTGATCCCCTTCATCCGGCCGGAAACCGCCACCGACCCGGCCCTGCCGACCCGGCCGCTGGCGTTGAGAGACCGGCTGGCCGAGATCGACAAACAGGCCGCCGACGGCGAGCTGTCCGAAGCCGAGGCGAGCGCGCTGCGACTCGAGGCCCAGCGCCGTGTCCTGGCCGAGGCCCGATCCGGCGAGGCCGAGGCCCGGCCCCTGGGCCCCCAGGCCCGCAAGGTTGTCGGCGGCCTGTCGGCCGTCCTGATCGTGATCGGCGGGGTCGGCCTCTATGGCCTGCTCGGTCGTCCCGACCTGGCCCGGCCCGAGGCCGAGGTCGCGGCCTCCGGGGACACCTCGCTGGAGCGGATGATCACCGCCCTCGAAGGCCAGGTTCGCGAGACACCGGACGATGCCGAGATGTGGGGCATACTGGGGGGAGCCTATGCCCAGGCCGGGCGCTATGACTCGGCCGCCGGGGCCTATGCCCGCGCCGCCGTCCTGAATCCTGAGGATGCACGCCTGCATTCGGCCCTGGGCGAAACCCTGGTACAGGTGGCCGAGGGCGTGGTCACCGACGACGCCATGGTCGCCTTCGGTGCCGCCGTCGCCCGCGATCCGTCCGACCCCCGCGCCCGGTATTTCCTGGCCCTGCGCAAGGACCAGACCGGCGACCGTGACGGGGCCATGGACGACTGGATCGCCCTGTTGAACAGCGCCCCGCCCGACGCCCCCTGGGTGCCCCAGGTCCGCGCCCTGGTCGATCAGGTCGCAGCCGAACGTGGCCTCGACGTGTCGGGGCGGATTACAGGATCGGGCGGCGACGGATCACCAGGTTCCTGATCTCGGTCATGTCTTCCATGGCGAAGCGCACGCCCTCGCGGCCGAGGCCGGAATCCTTGACCCCGCCATAGGGCATGTTGTCGACCCGATAGGACGGCACATCACCGACGATGACGCCGCCCACCTCCAGCCGGTCCCAGGCCATCATCGCCTTGCTGAGATCATGGGTGATGATCCCGGCCTGCAGGCCGAAGCGGCCGTCATTGACCTCATCTAGCGCGGCCTCGAAATCGGTGAAGCTCTGCAGCGTTGCGACTGGCCCGAAGGCCTCCTCGCGGTTCAGCCTGGCCGCGTGAGGCACGCCCTCCACCAGGGTCGCCTGCATCATGCAGCCGTCACGCCCACCGCCGACCAGGATCCGGGCACCGCCGTCCACCGCCTCGCCGATCCAGTCTTCGAGGCGCGCCGCCTCGCCTTCGTCGATCAGCGGGCCGATAAAGGTGGTCTCATCCTTGGGGTCGCCACAGACAAGGCCCCGGGTCTTGTCGACCAGCCGCGCCTTGAGGTCGTCATAGATGTCGGCGTGGATCAGGATGCGCTGCACGCCGATGCAGGACTGGCCCGACTGGTAGAAGGCCCCGAAGACAATCCGCTCGACCGCGTCGTCGAGATCGGCGTCCCGGTCGACGATGACGGCGGCATTGCCGCCCAGTTCCAGCACCACCTTCTTGCGTCCGGCCCGGGCCTTGAGCGCCCAGCCGACGTCCGGCGAGCCGGTAAACGACAACAGCTTGAGCCGGTCGTCGGTGGTGAACAGATCGGCCCCGTCGCGCGTCGCCGGGAGGATCGAAAACGCTCCCTTTGGCAGGTCCGTCTCGGCCAGGACCTCGCCGATGATCAGGGCGCCCAGGGGTGTCTTCGACGCCGGCTTGAGCACGAACGGGCACCCCACCGCCAGAGCCGGCGCCACCTTGTGCGCGGCCAGGTTCAGAGGGAAGTTGAAGGGTGAAATGAAGGAACACGGCCCGATCGGCACCCGCTTCCAGATGCCCTGATAGTCACGGGCGCGCGCCGAAATATCCAGCGGCTGATATTCGCCGGTGATCCGCACGCTTTCCTCGGCCGCCACCCGGAAGGTGTCGATCAGGCGGGTGACCTCGCCCCGGGAATCCTTGATCGGCTTGCCGGCCTCCACGCACAGCGAATAGGCCAGCTCCTCGGCCCGCTGGGTGAAGCGGGCGACACAGTGCATCAACACCGCCTGGCGCTCGTAGCCTGCCAGCCGTCGCATCGGCTCGGCTGCGCGGACCGACCAGCCGATGGCCTCGTCGATCAGCTCAGGCGAAGCCATGGCGACCCGGGTGGCGACCTGGCCGGTGTATTTGTCGGTCACCTCCAGGTCGGCGTTGGGCTGACGCGCCTCATTGGCCAGATAGAGCGGATAGGCGTCCTTGAGCTGGGTCATCGTCAGTCTCCCTGGACGTTCGGGTTATGGGACTGGAGACGCGCGAGCAAGCATTCTACTGTCCGGCCATGACTGACACGCCTGAGATCGACGGGGCCGCGCCCGGCAAGGCCCTGACGCCCGAAGCCCGGCGCGCCCTGCAGGAGGCTGCCCGACGCCGGGCGGCGGCGTCCTCGCCCGAACTTGCGCCTGAAGGCGGTGGTCGCGGTGGCGAAGAGCCGACCCGTTACGGCGATTGGGAAAAGAAGGGCCTGGCCGTCGATTTCTGACCGATCGACCGTACAAGCCTTGCGGGAATCTTAAGGTTAAGCCGCCGTTTGCTCGGTGTTTGGGTTTGAGATCTTGCTCTTCTGGGCGCTCGATGGTGCCATGAGACAGCTCCTTCCCGCCCTCGCCCTTCTCGCCGCAGCGGCCTTTCCGGTCGCGGCTCACGCCCAGCTCGCCGGCTACGGCGGCGGTGGACATGGAGGCGGCGGCGGCGGTTGCCAGGCCGGCGGCTGCGGTGGCGGCGGCCACGGCGGCGGTGGTCATGGTGGCGGCGGCCACGGCGGCGGCGGTCACGGCGGCGGCGGCGGATGCAACACCGGCGGCTGCGGTGGCGGCGGTGGTCATGGCGGCGGTGGTCATGGCGGTGGTGGTCATGGCGGCGGTGGTCATGGCGGTGGTGGTCATGGCGGTGGTGGTCATGGCGGTGGTGGTCATGGCGGTGGTGGTCATGGCGGTGGCAACATCAACGTCGGCGTCAACATCTCCAACCAGGCCTCGGCCTATTCGAACGCCTATGCGTCCGCCTATTCGCGCTCCTATGGCTATGCCGCCCAGGGCGATGTCTATGGCGGCTCCCAGTCGCAGAGCATCGCCTATGGTTCGTCCTTCGCCGGCGGCGGGGGCTATGGCGGCGGCTATGGCTGCGCCTCGCCCTGCGGCGTGACCCCGGTGGGCTATACCGTCGCCCCCTACGGGCCGGGTGGCCCCTTCATCACCTATACGGTCATCGACAGCCGGCGGATCAGCCGCGAGGCGCATTACGAGAGCGCCAGCTACGGCTACCCGGGCGGCCAAGGCGGCGGATACGACTGCGTCCAGACGTGCGAGGTCGAGACGACCGGGGGCGATCACGGCTACGGCACCGGCTACCAGACGGGCTATTCCAGCCAGGACTGCACCGACTGCTACGTCCCGCGCGAGCCGGCTCCGCTGCCGCCGTATCAGCCCCAGGCCGACCCCTACTATGTTCCGAGCTATCCCGAGCAGGGCTGCTATCGCGGCGGATCGGGCGAGTGCGGCTAGTCGCGTTCCGACAGGTGGGAACCACTGATCGGATCAGAACGCGCGCTCGATAGGTGAGCGCAGGGCTAAAACCGATTCTGACGGAACGCGCCCGGCTCTCGCCTAACCGGCCAGGGCTACGATCAGCGCCGCCAGGGCGGTCAGGAAGGCCACGGCCCCCCAGTCCTCCCCCTTGGGCTCCTCGATCATGACCGGCGGCTGGGGCGGGGTCTCGACCAGCCGGATCAGGCCGCGCACGGCCCGACGCAGCTCTTCCAGGCCGTCGCGGATCTGACCCTTGGGGCCCAGCTCTTCGCGGATCCAGCGTTCGACCACCGGACGCGAAGCGGCCCACAGGTCGTGATCAGGATTGAGCCGGCGCGCCACGCCCTCGACCGACACCATGGTCTTTTGCAGCAGGATCAGCTCGGGCCTCAGCTTCATGTCGAACAGGGCCGTGATCTCGAACAGCTGACCCAGCAGCCGCCCCATCGAAACGTGGCTGGCCTGTTTGCCGATGACCGGCTCTCCGACGGCGCGCAGGGCCTGGGCGAAGGTCTCGACGCTGTGGACGGCCGGGACATAGCCGGCCTCGAAATGGACCCGCGCGATACGGTCATAGTCGCGCGAAATGAAGCCCCACAGGATTTCGGCCAGATAGCGCCGCTCGGCCGGTCCCAGACGCCCGACGATGCCGAAGTCGATGGCGGTCAGCCGGTCCGGGGCCTCGGCGAACAGATTGCCTTCGTGCAGGTCGGCGTGGAAGACGCCATGATCCAGGGCCTGGGACAGGAAGGCCCGCACCGCCTTGTCGGCGAGCGCGTTCTTGTCGAAGGCCGGGTCGCTCAGGATGGCCGGATCGGTCATCGGCAGGCCCGGGGCCCAGCCCAGGGTCAGCACGCGCTTGCCGACCCCGTCCCAGATCACCGGCGGGGCGGACATATAGCCGTCCTTGGCCATAACCTCGGCCAGCTCCGAGGCGGCGGCGGCCTCCAGCCGCATATCCAGTTCCAGGCTCAGGGCCCGGGCGATGGTTTCGACGAAGGCCGACGGCTCCAGACGGCGCGAAATCGGCACCAGCCGCCAGACGATGCGCGCGCCCAGCCGCATGGAGTCCAGGCCCTTTTCGACCTGGCGCTCGACGCCGGGACGCAGCACCTTGACCGCGACCAGCGTGCCGTCCAGCAGCCGGGCGCGATGGGCCTGGGCCAGGGAGGCGGCGGCCACCGCCGGCTCAAAATCCGTAAACAGGGCTTCGACCGGCTTGCCGAGCGAGCGTTCGATCTCGCGCCGGGCCTGGGCGACCGGAAACGGCGGCAGGGCGTCCTTCAGCCGGCCGAGATCGCGCGCGAACTCCAGCCCGAAGATGTCGGCCCGCGTGGCCAGAACCTGGCCCAGCTTGATGGCGACCGGCCCCAGCCGCTCGAACGCCTTGCCCAGCCGCTGGCCGGGGCGACCCTGACGGCCTTCGCGGCCCGAAAAGACCTGGACGGTCCAGGCGAAGGGCCGGGTCCAGGCCGGCAGCAGGGGATTGACCTCGCGCGGGACCAGGGCGTCGTAGCGGATCAACACCCACAACCAGCCCAGCAGGCGGAAAAAGGCCGTGACCGGGTTCCTGACCGGATGGTCAGCCGGCGGCGGCGGCGGATCGCGATAGACGGGGCCGCTCAGATCGCCCACCCGTGGTGAAGCGCCGCCACCCCGGCGGAATAGTCGGTCCAGCCGACCCGGCTGAATCCGGCCTCGGTAATCATGCGGGCGAAGGCCTTCTGATCGGGGAAGCGGCGAATGGATTCGACCAGATACTGATAGCTGTCGCGGTCGCCCGTCACCGCCTTGCCAATGGCGGGAATGGCGTTGAACGACCAGGCGTCGTAGGCCGCGCGCACCGCCGACGCATTGGGGCGCGAGAATTCAAGACAGAGGAACCGACCCCCGGGCTTGAGCACCCGGCGCGCCTCTTTCAGGGCGGTCGGAATGTGGGCGACGTTGCGAATGCCGAACGAAATCACATAGGCGTCGGCCACCGCATCGGGAATCGGCAGGTTCATGGCGTCGCCGACGTTCCAGGTCATCTCCGGCTCGCCGCCCTTCTTGCGACCGGCGGCGATCATCTCGGCATTGTAGTCGATGACCATGACCGTCGCGTCCGGCCCGCCGCGCCGCTGCTGGACCTTGCGGGCCATCTTCGAGAAGCGCCGCGCCATGTCACCGGTGCCGCCAGCCAGATCCAGGATCAGTTCACCCGGCTGGGGGTTCAGGCGGTTGGCCGCCATATCCTTCCACAACCGATGCACGCCGCCGGACATCAGGTCGTTCATCAGGTCGTACTGATCCGCCACGCTGTCGAAGACACCGCGGACCAGCCGCACCTTCTCGCGCGCATCGACGTCGCGGAATCCAAAGCTGGATGTGTCGGGGGCCTCGCTCATGGGCGGGGCTTTAGCGCCTTATCGGGCCTGGGTCACGGGATCTTGCGACGACACCCTGCCGGAACGCGGCGGCTGCCCGGCAAAGTCAGCGGCAAAGGCTGGATCAACCAGGCTGCGGAAGGCGCTCTGAGGCACGACGATCTGATAGGTGCCCTCGGCATAGGGACCGACCTGATAGGGACCGATCAGAAACTCCAGACCGCCCGCGCGACCCTCTGTCGTCGACGGTGCCAGCACGAACGGAATCTGGCTTGCCCGCGGGCACGACCAGTCCGCCGAGTCGCCGATGGTCAGATTGGACGGTTCTCCGGTGGCCTCGGCGCGGGCGGTGTTGATGGCGCTGCACAGAGCCTGATCCAGGGGCGACAGGTCGGCCCCCGCGCGAAACAGCGAGGCAGGTTGCAGCCGACGATCACGGGTCTTGTCCCACAGCACCGCCCCGAAACCGGTATTGGGGTGGGCCCCGCCGGTGTATTCAAACTCCGTCTCACGCAGGCTGAACAGACGGGCCGTCTGGCCGGCCACCTCATAGGTGACCTCGCGCATATAGGGCTGAATCCCCTCTTCGCCGGTGTATTCCGTGTGGTCAGACTGCGCCCCTTCGAGGAATTCGCGCAGACCTCGCACCTCCTCGCCGTAGATGGCCGCGTGCAGATCGGGATAGGCGGCGATGGCCTGGGGCAGGGTCAGCTCGACATCGGCATAGGCGGTGTCGCGCGAATAGGTCAGGGGCGCGGCCTGCTCGGCCGGAGTAACCTGGGGGTCGGTGTGCGGCTGGGCCGCCGGAGCCTCGGCCGGCGAGGCCTGACCGGCCTCCTGGGCGTTGCGCTGGCACGCGGCCAACAAGGTCACGGCGGTCAGGGCAATCAGAACCGGTTTCATCGTCAACTCCACAACAGCGCCCCCGATGCTAGCGCAACCAGAAGAATGAGTCCCGCCTCCCGGTTGGACTTGAACAGCTTCAGGGCCAGGGCCGGGTCATCCGGCCTGAGATGTCGCACCTGCAAGGCCAGGTGTGCCGCATAGGCCAGGACGCCGATGGCGAACATCGGACCGAGGCCCGCCTGCCGGCCCGCCAGCGCTACCATGATCACCGCCAGGGCGTAGAAGATCGCGACCCCCGCCCGCACCCGACCGCCCAGGCGCCGCGCCGAGGACTTCACCCCGACCATGGCATCGTCCTCAATGTCCTGAAGGGCGTAGATGGTGTCGTAGCCCAGGGTCCAGAACACCCCGCCCAGATAGAGCAGCAGGGCCGGAACATAGGCCTGCCAGGCCAGGGCGGTGGTTGCCTCGCCCGGCCCGAGCGGGCTCCACCAGAAGGGTCGAAACTCCGGCACGATCTCGATCGGCAACAGGCTGGCCGCCGCCAGCGGCAGGGCGGCGGCAAACCCCATCAGCGCCCCCCAGTTGAAGGTCAGGCCCAGCCAGGCCTGGGGCCACCAGGTAATCCGCTTCATAAAGGGATAGGCCGCCACCAGCACCAGCGACCCGACCCCCAGCCAGATCGCCATGACCGGCAGGGTGACCAGAACGCCCAGGCTGATCAGGCAACAGACCGCGATGAAGGCCAGGGCCTGTTTCACACTGATCCGGCCTGACGCCACCGGTCGATCCGCCGTGCGCGCCACCTGCCGGTCGATGTCGCGGTCGACCACATCGTTGAAGGCGCAGCCCGCCGCCCGCATCAGCACCGCGCCGAGCGCGAACCCGGCCACCAGCCACAGATCATAGAGATCCGGGGCCTTGCGATATTGCGCCAGCGCCAGGGCGATCCCCTGCCAGCACGGGATCAGCAGCAACCAGATGCCGATGGGTCGGTCGAACCGGCCGAGCTTAAGCCACGGCTTCAGGGCCTCGGGCGCATGGGCGTCGACCCAGTTGGTCTGGTGGGCATCTGGCAGGCGCGGATCGGCTGTCACCGCGCCAGCCGTCCATCGGTCAGGGCCGAGGGCTTGAAGGCAAAGCAGATCTTGGGATCCGGCTTCTTCACCGGCACGGTGACCCCCGGCGCGCCGATCTGGCGCACCAGATGGCGCAGGACATTCAGCCGGGCCTGTTTCTTCTTGTCGGTGGCCACAATCGTCCAGGGCGCATGGCGCGAATGGCTGGCCGGCAGCATGGCGTCGCGCGCCGTCGAATAGTCGTCCCAGCGCTTCTGGGCCTCGCCGTCCAGCGACGAGATCTTGAATTTCTTGAGCGGATCACCGACCCGCGCCGCCAGCCGCTCGGCCTGTTCGGCCTTGGAGATGTCGAGCCAGAAT
>Ga0209573_1005870_pt1 | contig 10674 bp, 4 predicted proteins | sample TNRBio252014_DNA_FD_185870 | JGI IMG/M metagenome (GOLD analysis project Ga0209573, IMG submission 185870) | Wastewater treatment Type I Accumulibacter community from EBPR Bioreactor in Madison, WI, USA - TNR Reactor_6/25/2014_ DNA (SPAdes)... | ecosystem: Engineered > Bioreactor > EBPR >...
AACAGCGACAAGACGACACCGACAAAACCGCAAGAACACGCGACAGCGCAATTCACGGCGAGCAAACCACCCTTCTCATTATCCTCAACCCGATAAACACCGGTTATTCGAGGGGTCCGGATGTCAAAACGACGTTGCGGCCGCAGGCTGCGACCTGGCCGAACTCGAATCCGATCGAGCTCAAATCGCTGGCAATCTTCAAGAGCCGGTCAACCGCGAAGACCACGGCTGTGTCGGCCACTCGGCATGCAACAAAGCGAAATTTTTTCTCGCAATGACCCAGATGGGGCTTTCAAAAGCGATGTAAGATATGAAACGTTTGCTCAATTATGGGATGTTTTTCGTCGAGACACAGGAAAAATCCCTAAACCGCAGTCAAGCCGATAGAATACAATAATAATAATAACCATTAAAGAAAGGCTCCTGCTCGAACTTAAGACAAAATTTATTTAGGAATATTTCAATAACAAAGTGGCATGAGTAGTTTGTTAAGGCAATGTAGAGACATATGGCCAAAAACGGGCTAAAGTGCCACGAATTCTGGCGTTTTACTGAAGTATACTGCGCAAGAAGTTGCTAACACCGTCAAGAAACGTTTACTCTTTGGGAGATGGACTATGGCTGAGATTTTTGGAACACCTGAAAACGACATTATTACTCTTTTGGAGCAAAGCGCCGGCGTTAGCGGCCCGCCGACGGAGGGGAGCGACAGCATTGTCGCGCTGGCCGGTTCCGATTCCGTTGAAGGCCTCGGCGGGAACGATACGCTTTCCGGCGGTGGAGGCAACGATACGCTTCTTGGCGGCGATGGCGATGACCTTCTTATTGCCGGCGGTGGCACGCCCGACCCTGGCCCTCCCTTTGATGTCGCGGGTATCGAAGGATCGTATATTCACGATGTCTTTGACGGCGGCGACGGCATTGACACGTTAGATCTCAGTTCTACGAATATTGCCTACTCGGTTTTGCTGGAACAAAACCTTATTAATTGGGGACATTGGCGCTACAACAGCCCGGAAGGCGAAAAGTCGACTGTCCAAAACATTGAGAATATCATCGGCTCTAATGGTTCCGATAAAATCATTGGTGACGCAGAAAATAATATCCTGTCGGGCGGCTCCGGCGGCGACGAGATTTTCGGCAAAGACGGCAATGATCAAATTTCCGGTGGCTCGTCGGGCGATGATCTCGCCGGCGGCTTTGGAAACGATACCATCGACGGAGGTTCTTCCACGGACCTGGTTGATTATTTCTATACCTTCGATGGTCGTATTGTTGACCTCGATGCTGGCACCGCTATCGACAATCCCGCCGACGATCCCAACGACGATGATCTGGCCATCGACAATCACGAACAAGAAGATAGCGATGTTCTCATTAGCATTGAGCAAGTAAAGGGAAGTCAAGGCGACGATATAATTCTAGGATCAAGCTTCGGTAGCAACACTCTTTCGGGGAGTGAAGGCGACGACATTATCAACGGTCGCGGTTCCAACAACCAACTCTACGGCGATGGTGGAGCGGATCAATTTCAGTTTGACACCAGTGCGAACGGCACAACCACCATTAACGATTGGGGCCTCGCCGGTATCGATTTCATCCATCTCGGCGCCATCGGCGGAACCGCGAGTACGATCAACCTCGCGGACGACGGCGCAGGAAATACGATCATTACCGTTGACGGCGTCGACGCTGTCACAATCGTTGTCGAAAACGTCAGCAGTAAATCGTTTGATCTCTCCGAAATCGACTCAGGCGTTCTTCTGGCCGACGGAGCCGAGTGGTCCTCGCTCGGTACCGAGAGCGTGCCCTCGTATCAATGGTGGTACGGCTGCGGCACGACCGGGATGGGAGCCATGGTCGGCTTCTGGGATGTCCACGGATACGACAATCTCTACGAAGCCTCAGGCTGGGACGAGGTCAGCCTCACGAAAAATGTTCAGTATGAGATCATCAACCAGGAGCATCTCGATCGGCACCAGTGGAGTGCAGAAACTCCCGTGCGCAACTTTGCCGTGCCGTCGTCGGATCCGCCGATCTCGATCGGCGGGTTTGCGGGCCAGGGCGTCGGTGACTCGCGAGATTATCAGCTAACGGGTTCCGCCGAGGACGGCCTTGAGGGTTACACGGCGTACAAGGGATATGACTTCGACGTTGAACGCCGTCCGACGACGATCTCCAATCTAGACGAGCTGTGGGAACTAACAAAGTACGAGATCGAGGCCGGACGTCCTGTTCTGGCGTACGTCGCCAGTGGCTCCGGCGACCCGGATCATTACGTGCCCGTTTTGGGCGTGTCTGAAATCGAAGACAACAGATCCTACCAGCACTTTAACCACAGCTCCACACACAGCGCGATGTGGGGCGAGTACGAGGATCCGCTGTGGCATTCCTTCGGAACGGAGGATCAAGTTCCGCAGTGGGGCATCGACGTCCTTTACTTTATGAGGCCGGAATCACTGACCATCAATGACACCAACGGCTCCAACATCGTCGCCGGTAACGGCGGCGAGGACACCGTGAATGGCAATGGCGGTAACGATACGGTGTCCGGGGGCATTGGGCATGACGTGGTCGACGGCGGCAGCGGCGACGACCTTGTTCAAGGAAACGTCGGCAACGATACGTTAAGTGGTGGGACCGGAACCGATACGCTTGACGGCGGCGATGGCAAGGACACCGCCGATTACAGCTACAGTTCCAACAACGTGCTGATTGACCTGAACGCCGGCGTCGCGGTGTTTACCAGCGGCGTGACAGAAGACCTCATCAGCATCGAAAACGCTACGGGCGGTAGCGGCGCTAACGTCCTGATCGGCGACGGCAACGATAACGTGTTGGACGGTGGTAGCGGCAATGACTCGATCGTCGGCGGCGACGGCGACGACGAGCTCATCGGTGGCTCGGGCAGCGATACGTTAATTGGCGGCGACGGCGACGACACGTTGAGTGGCGGCAGCGGTACCGACCTCTTCGATGGCGGCGAAGGCCAAGACACCGCCGATTTCAGCTACACGTCAAGCGACAACCTGCAGATCAACCTGACCACCGGCCAGGCGGTCTTCACAAGCAGCGGCTCGACAGAAAACCTCGTCAGCATCGAACACGCCACGGGCGGCAGCGGCGACAACGTTCTGATCGGTAACGGTGACGCCAACGTCTTGGACGGCGGCGGCGGCAATGACGACATCAGCGGCCTTGGAGGCGACGACGAGCTGCTCGGTGGCTCGGGGAGCGACGACATCAGCGGCGGCGACGGCAACGACACGTTGGATGGCGGCAGCGGCAACGATGAGCTCAACGGCGGCGCCGGCGACGACGTTCTCGAAGGCGGCAGCGGCAGCGATGACCTCTTTGGCGGAACCGGCAACGACACGCTGGGCGGCGGCACGGGCACGGACAGCTTTAACGGTGGCGACGGCATCGACACCGTGGATTTCAGCTACACGTCATCCGACGGGCTGGAGATTAACCTCGGCACCGGCGAGGCGGTCTTCACAAGCGGCACGACAGAAGACCTCATCAACATTGAGAACGTCATCGCCGGCGGCGGAGACGATATCACCATCGGCGACGACAATAACAACGTTCTCGACGGCGGCGCCGGCAACAACACCATCAGTGGTGGCGGCGGCGACGACACGCTGATCGGCAACGCCGGCGACCCCGACACCCTGACCGGCAGCGCCGGGTTCAATGTGTTGAACGGCGACGAGGGCGACGACCTGTTTCTGAGCGGCACTGCCGACACCCAGTTCAACGGCGGCGACGGCAACGACACGTTCATCGCCAATTCGGGCCGGGACAATTTTGATGGCGGCGACGGTACGGATCTGGTCGATTTCACCTACAGTTCGTCAAGTTCCCTGACCCTCGACCTGCAGGCCGACATCGCCTACTTCGGCACGTTCGATCCCCTCAGCCTTGACAATGAAGACCTTTTCAACATCGAAGACGCCGTTGGATCGAGTGGCAACACCCGGATGATCGGGGATGACGGAGCCAACCTTCTCGACGGTTTCTCCGGCAACGATACCCTCATTGGCAACGGCGGGGGCGATACCCTGATCGGCGGCACTGGGAACGATACCCTTGATGGCGGCGCCGGGAACGACACCCTCGATGGCGGCAGCGGGAACGACACGCTGACTGGCGGTGACGACGCCGATACGTTCGTGATCGCTAGCGGCTCCCAGCAAACAACCGTTACCGACTTCGACGACACCGAATTCGATGTCATCGACGCTCGCGGGAAGGGCTTTGATACGTTCGAAGAGTTCATGGCCTTGGCTCAGTCACAGGGACTGCTAGACGAGGTGGATGACGGGGACACTCTTGACGACATCGTCGTCAGTGCAGACGGCAGCGACCTGATCTTCGATTTCGGCGACGGTGACGTCGTCAGGTTCATCAACCGGAGCGGATTTGATGCGGAAGATTTCGTTCTCGATGCCGCCGCCGCATCCGCCGACGCGGAAGTATTGGATCTAGCCGCCACCAGCCTCTTGTCCGAACAATCCAATTTGTCTCTTGACGCCGCCGCCGTGTTTCACACCGACGGCCTGCTGGCAGACGAGGAGCCAGTGGAGGAGACGGCCAAGCCGTCGGCGGAGATGGTTGGCGACGAGCCGACGGAGATAGCTGCCGTCAGCGAGGAGCCGGTCGAGCAAGGCGCCGCTGAAGAGCCGGTCGAGGAGACCGCCGTGCGGTTGGTGGTTGAGGAAATCGCCGCCGAGGAGCCGGTTGAGGAAAACGCCGACCCGTCGACGGAGGTGGTTGGCGACGAGCCGACGGAGAAAGCTGCCGTCAGCGGGGAGCCGGTCGAGGAAACCGTTGCCGAGGAGCCGGTTGAAAAGGCCGCCGATGTCGACGAGCCCGTGACGCAGGCCTCCTCAGACGAGCCGACCGAGGCCGTTGTCGACGAGCCCGTGAAGCGGATCTCAGACGAGCCGGCTAAGGCCACCGTTGACGAGCCCGTGAAGCAGGCTGAAGAAGAGAAGGCCAAGGCTATCGTCGACGAGCCGGTGAAGCAGGCCGAAGATGAGCTGGCCGAGGCCGTTGTCGACGAGCCCGTGAAGCGGGTCTCAGACGATCCGATCAAGGCGGTCGTTGAAAAGCCCGTGAAGCAGGCCGAAGACGAGCCGGTCAGGGCGGTCGTTGAAAAGCCCGTGAAGCAGGCCGAAGACGAGCCGGTCAGGGCGGTCGTTGAAAAGCCCGTGAAGCAGGCCGAAGACGAGCCGGTCAAGGCGGACGTTGAAAAGCCCGTGAATCACGCCGAAGACGAGCCGGTCAAGGCGGTCGTTGAAAAGCCCGTGAAGCAGGCCGAAGACGAGCCGGCTAAGGCGGTCGCCGACGAACCGGTGAAGCAGGCCGAAGACGAGCCGGCTAAGGCGGTCGCCGACGAACCGGTGAAGAAGGCCGAAGACGAGCCGGCTAAGGCGGTCGCCGACGAACCGGTGAAGCAGGTTGAAGACGAGCCGGCTAAGGCGGTCGCCGACGAGCCGGTGAAGCAGGCCGCAGACGAGCCGGCTAAGGCGGTCGCCGACGAACCGGTGAAGCAGGCCGAAGACGAGCCGGCTAAGGCGGTCGCCGACGAGCCGGTGAAGCAGGCCGAAGACAAGCCGGCCAAGGCGGTTGCCGACGAACCGGTGAAGCAGGCCGAAGACGAGCCGGCCAAGGCGGTTGCCGACGAGCCCGTGAAGCAGGTCGAAGACGAACCGACGCAGAAGGCTGCTGAGAAACCGGCTGAAGTGAATCATCAGGAACCGGTGGAGCATCTTGGCGGTCCCAATGACGCACTATTCTCAGAAGTTGCGGACGTTGGAGATCCGGTTGGAGATCTAGGCTCGATCGGCGATGATATGTTCTTGCTTTAAACGTCGCATTTAACGGGAGGTGGGTGCCTATCCCCCTCCCGGAAGGCGACGCCCGCACCGCAATGCCAATCGGACAGTTGCAAAATCCACTCGGTAAAGCGGAGCCGAGGGGCACGATGCAGGGATCGGACGAGCGTTTGGGGGAAACGCCACGTCCTCGACATCCCCTCCAGGTGCGCGGCGACCGGAGAGCCGCCCTCAAGCTCCTTCGGAAACTTGTGAAGCGGCAGGGATACCTACCGGATGCCGTCGTCACCGATCGGCTTCGCCCTATTGTGCCGCCGTGCGATCTTGTTCTGGCCGATCGCCGTGTCACCGGCGGGGGGCGAACCATCGGCCGAAATCTCTCGCCACCCGACCCGACAGCGGAAACGCCAGCGTCGAGGCCTCCGATCGCCCAGCTCGGCGCAACAAGTCCACCGACCCACGCGTCGTCTACAACCAAGTCAACATCCGGCACCACCTCACATCACGCGGAATATTCCGCCGAACGCTCAAGGCCTTTCGAGCCGCTGCGTTTGCTGGCTGGCGCGAGATTGTGACAGCATGAGCCGAACCGTATTGTTCATCCCCGTTCTGGGCAAGTTAACGTGAGAGAGCCTCACTCTTAGTTTGAGCTCGGATACTGGCATGGAGGTAAAATAACGTCTTGTGAGCGGATATACGCCACTGCCCTAATTGGGTATCCCTGCATTTTTTAGCCTTTGTTACCCAATTGAGGCTTGAGCAGGGTGATGGCCTATGTATCTTTACGTTGTATTTTAGGCTACAGATTTACAACCAGCGCGTCACGGCGGTAGCGAGGGAAATGGTGGCCAGTTAGTTCGGACGAAACGTCCCTAACCTGTGACCATCCGACAAAACACTATGGGTCGTTGCCCATCCGTTCGATGCCGTTTCGGTTTGAGAAGAGGCATGGCGAGAAAAACTTTCTCCAGACGTTGCTGGTTATCGGCAGCATCGACACAACCCTCTGGGCAGCGTGAACGACGTGTCGAGCGCAACGTGCATCGTATCGTGTCTCGGCATAGACGAAGACGGCCGCTCACTGATGGGAAAGTATCCCTTCCTTCAACCGTCATTTGGAAGTCTGGTTGTCTGTCAGAGGATAGGCGTTCCTCAGTCTCCCAGCCCGCGAGCCGCGGGTGTAATGATCCCGCTCTGCCCATTGCCGCCGCATTGACGAAAAAAGTCCGCCTCGCTCGGCAACAAGGCCTTTGCCACTAGTATTCAAAATACGTCCATTCGCGCATTCTTAGTTACGTACCTAACAATGGAGAAATAAACTAATGGATGTGATTGCAGAAATGGGTAAAACAAATGCATTTACGATGGCATTGACGGGAGATTCGCTCATAACGCGTAAAATATCTTCTTACGAAGAACATGAATTCTTAGAAATGATCGATATATTACGCGGCGCCGATGTTTCTTTTACGAATTTAGAAGTGCTCTTTCACCATTACGAATCCTACCCAGCTGCCAAGAGCGGCGGTACCTGGTTGCGCGCCGATCCAGCCTTGGTCGACGATTTGGTCTGGGCAGGTTTCAAAATCGTGTCCCGCGCCAACAACCATTGCGGTGATTACGGCGTGCAGGGCATGCGTTTGACAACCCAACATATCGAGAGTGCCGGACTCGTTCACGCCGGCTGCGGTGAAAGCCTAGATGAAGCGCGCGAGGCCCGGTTTCTTGAAACGTCGCGCGGTCGAGTTGCTCTCGTCTCAGCCACGGCAACGTTCACCGAACATTCCGTTGCCGGAAAATCTCGATCCAACATCCCAGCGCGACCCGGACTTAGCCCCCTACGGCTGGCGACGAGGAGGATTATGACGCCGGATCAGCTAAAGCGCTTGCGGCAGGTGTTGGAGGAAGCGGGCCTTTCTCAACCAGAGCATCCGGAGCGAAAGAAATCGAAAAAACGGCTGAAGGTATTTGGGAAAACGGTGTTCGCTGGGGAAAGCCCCGGGATCCGCGCTGAAGCAAATAAACAAGATTTAAGCGAAATTGTGGACGCCGTTAGAAATGCACAAAGCTTAGCTGATTACACAATTGTTTCGATTCATTGTCATTCTCCTGGAAACGGTGTCATAACGCCCCCAGAATTTTTGGAGGAATTTGCCCATCATGTCATTGATTCGGGAGCAGACGTTGTCGTCGGCCATGGTCCGCACATGTTGCGAGGTATAGAAATCTATAAGGGTAAGCCGATTTTCTACAGCCTCGGAAATTTCTTGTTCCAACATGAAACCGTCGAAAAACTGCCGGCAGACAATTTTGAAAAATATGGGTTTGGAGATAGAAAAGACATGAGCAGTGAAGAGCTGTTTGATTTTAAATACAAAGATGACCGTCGGGGATTTCCTTCAAACGCAGCGTATTGGGAGTCAGTAGTTGCCGTAATTGAGTGGATGGGCAAAGAGGTAAAGGATCTGCGATTGTATCCTGTTACGCTTGGTTTTGGGAAACCCCGCGGAGAACGCGGCCGGCCGATGCTGGCAAAAGGGGATATAGCAAAAGATATTATTAATAATATTCGTGAAATTTCTAAGCCATTTTCAACAGATATAGAAGTTATAAACGGTGTTGGTGTTTTGAAGAGCCAAGAATTATGAACAAGAAAATAGCTTAACATTGATAATCTTCTTAATCATGTCCCACATAAGGGAGATATATTGAGGTTATGTTAAGATAGTACTTGGTAAACTCCGACTAAAACACCTCGCTTTCAAATATGCCGTTAAGGCATAGAAGATAACGGGCGTATACATAAAATATTGTCAACCAACAGAGGTTTGAAAGCCATGATAGGAGAAAACACAGAGGCAATTAAGCAGAGCAGCCTTCTGGATTTGACCAACCAAAAATATTTTAAAAGTAGATCATTGAGCGTTCCTGAAAATATGCCCCTATTTAGCCGACTCAGATTATTAGAGCAATTAGAGATTGAGGGAGATATAAACGGTCAGCAGAATGCTCCTGCATCTCAAGCACATAAAAACTATAAAGATTTTGAGGAAGAGATTTTTTCGCTCGCTCGCAAGCACATAGTATCAAATTTTCCATCATACCACGCTAGTTTAGCAAAAAATAGGGAAATGTTCTTGGCGAGATATGGCCATTTCTTTAGAGGACTAAATAGATATTGTTATAAGCAAGATGATTTTAGTAGGGTTATCTATGACGATAAACTTATTCTTAAGTCTATAGTAGATTCTATCGGACATAAGACACCAAAACCAAGATGGTTGATTAATCGGGATAGGGCTCTTGATCTGACAACGCATGAATGGAAGGAAACAAAGGAGATTATCGATGTAGTGATTAATTCAACTCTTTTTGCAAAACTTCGCAAAGGCGCGGGAGGGCGAGGCGCGTTTCTCATAAAATCAGGAAATATTACGAGAAGTGATGGGCAAGTTATGGTCCATCCGAGAAATGAGCTATTATCTTTGTTCTTAAATAGTTCGAGTAATTATATCCTTGAGGACTATGTGGAGCAAAATGCTGAACTAGCAATTTTCAATCCATCTTCCCTCAATACAGTTCGCGTAGTGACATACATCGACCAAAGCGGGCGTGCATATGTAGTTGGAGGTTTTCTAAGGGTAGGTGTTGGATCGCACGTCGTCGATAACGTTGCTGCTGGTGGCTTGTACTGCGGGGTTGATATTGATAGGGGCTGTATATACCGACAAGCTTTGAATGAAGAAGGGGAAACCTTTACGCATCATCCAATTACATCGATAAAGTTCGAAAATTACCCGATCCCACAGTGGGGGGCGGTTTTGCGGACGTGTACGGACTGTCACGAAGGGATCGGTCTACCGATAACAGTTGGCTGGGACGTTGCAATATCGCCTTACGGCCCTGTAATCCTTGAGGGTAATACAATGTGGGTTGCCAACGTATTTACCAAGTCAAACCCGCGCGCTGCCGCTCGACTTTGGAGCGCACACCTGGACGATTGGGGGAAAGCAAATATTGGGTTTGGACGTCGTGAAAACACCCAAAAACTCATAGCGGATAAACGACTAAACGTAATGGTAAAGGTCGAAGGTAAGGTACAAAAAGTCGGATATAGGAAGTGGATCACGCGGATGGCGCGGCGGATGGGACTTTCCGGGTCCGTAGAGAATTTAGACAACGGCACAGTACGAGTCGTCCTTGCGGGGCCTATCCGCAGAGTTGAGGCTCTATTGATGCTTTTGACGAAAGGACCGAAGGCGGCACGCGTTGATCGCGTGTCGCTCATCGAAGGGTATATCACTCCTGACGATGACTTCGAGTTCGTAAATAGTCCAAATAACCGAACGGTACCGGAAAACGTAGTTGAGCCAATTGATGCAATTATCTAAAGGCCTTGGATATGTCGATCCATCCTGTTTCGCGACTTCAAGACCCTCCGAGACTGACTTAACTGCCGGCACGGTACTGGCCACTCGTGAGATTAAGGCTTTGGGTCTGCTTGACGAGCGTCGATTCGGATTGTGCTCTTGAACGGCTACGGGCCGGTCGGCGCGGTTAGGCTCGGTGGTCTAAGGCACTGGCGGTTGATCGCCGAGGGGACACATCGAATAACCGACATTTAACGGCGATGTGAACATAGCCTGCAGCGTGGACGTCGCCGGCGGTTGGTTGGTCGTGGATGTGATGAGCGTTTTCTCGAGGTCACCTGGACCCCTCGAATAACCGGTGTTTATCGGGTTGAGGATAATGAGAAGGGTGGTTTGCTCGCCGTGAATTGCGCTGTCGCGTGTTCTTGCGGTTTTGTCGGTGTCGTCTTGTCGCTGTTTGC
>Ga0209573_1005872_pt1 | contig 10672 bp, 9 predicted proteins | sample TNRBio252014_DNA_FD_185870 | JGI IMG/M metagenome (GOLD analysis project Ga0209573, IMG submission 185870) | Wastewater treatment Type I Accumulibacter community from EBPR Bioreactor in Madison, WI, USA - TNR Reactor_6/25/2014_ DNA (SPAdes)... | ecosystem: Engineered > Bioreactor > EBPR >...
TGAGTCCGTTCGACCTGATTACATCAGGCTGCTGTCGGTTTTTCAAGCCGATTCAGTCGTACAACCACACATCAACGACGGTGCTTTCAGGAAAGCCTTCACTGTCGGCCGGAATAACCACGAAGCCATCTGACAGAGTTGTGGAACTCAGCACTGACGCACCGCTTACGGCAGTCGGTTCGACTTTTGCCGCGATGATGCGGACCCGCGCATAATCGACCCGACCTGCAACAGACACCAGCTTGCGATTCAATGGCAGCTTTCGGCATCGATAAGGCCAGTTCGCAGACTGTCCGCCGAGCTGGCGTATCAGACGGCCCGCAAAGAAATCGTAGGCGCACAGACAGGAAACTGGATTGCCGGGGAGCAGAAACACGACCGAACTACCCAGTCGACCCATCCCTGCGGGACTGCTGGGACGCATGGCCAGTCCATGAATTGCGAGTTCACCGTATTCGGCAAGCAAACGTGGTGCATGGTCTTCCTGACCCGTGCTGGAACCACCGGAAATCAGAATCACATCGGCAGGCTCCTGCATAGCGCTCAGGAGCGCAACAGGATCGTCCGGAATCAGGCCAGGGCAATCAGGAACTCCGCCGTCTCGTTGAATCAAAGCCGTCAGCATCGGGCCGTTTGCGTCTGAGATGCGAACTCCGACGGGCCGTGATCCGGCTGGGAGCAGCTCATTTCCGGTGATCAGTACACGGACGCGAGGTCTTGAATGGACGGGAATGAGAGAGTGCCCAATCGACGAAAGAACGCCCAGATCCTGGGGACGCAGTCGGCGGCTGGCTGACAACACCTTCGAGTGTTCCAGGATATCTTCACCCACACGACCCACATGCTTGCCGGGCGACACTTCGCCGCTGGCCAGCATTGTCTCACCGGTGCTTTCTGTGTACTCGACCGGCAATACGGCGTCGGTTCCCTGCGGAAGCGGAGCGCCCGTCATGATGCGTACGGCCTGACCAGGACCCACCTCGGTCGAGACAACCTGACCGGGCATTGCCGTTCCAACAATGCGGAATGAAAGAGGGTTGTACGGAGCAGCCCCCTGAGTGTCTTCAGCTCGCAGGGCGAATCCGTCCATCATGGACCTTGGAAAGCCCGGAACATGGACCGTGCTGTAAACATCTTCGGCCAGAATCCGACCGGCTGCGCTGTCCAGGGAACAGCTCTCTGTTCGCATGGCTGGCAAGGATCGGGCAGTCTCATCAACCCATTGAAGAGCATCGTCGACCGTTGTTCGATGAGCGAATCCCTTCATTCGCACATCCTGCGGGACAGTCATTCTTCAGGCCCGTTCGAACAGAATTTCCATGGAACGTACTTCATTACCGTCCGGCCCAGTCATCCACGTGGTCATGTCATTGCGATTGTCGTCAAGCAGCCGAATGACCGTGCGTTTGCGGACCATAGCGTTGTGATGAGGATGAAAGAACTCTGATCGCATTGTCCAGACTTTGCCTGTGTCATCCACCTGTCCGCGTTCCATCTGCATCATCGTCGAGGCGTTGTCGATCCAGAATCCTTCGAACTCTTTCGATGAGATATTGAATCCCCGGAAGCCCTTTCCCCGAAATGCCGGAAATGGGCCAGGTGACGGATCGCCCGTGTAATCCTGAAACAGGAACAGGTCATCCAGTTGAAGCGAATTCACCATAGTCCCATGATGAACGACAGGATCTCCCGGCCCGAACCAAAGACGTACGGTCGAGCGAAACGTGCCTGCAAACGGTTTCAACAGCCGATGCTGGTCACCAGGTCGTGGAATGGAGGAATCAGCACAGGGATCATCGGACATGACTCACCTCTTACTACTCTGCTGAGCAGCAGAGTCTTACTCGTCTTTATGAAAGCACGGTGCGCAGGCAGCGAATAACGTGAGCGGATTCGTTCTCAGCGAGCAGTCAACTCCTTTGGGAAAAGGGATCTCATCCCGTGTTACGGAGCGGGCGTTGCGGGGATTTCAGGTTCCACCGATTTCCAGACGCCCAGATCATACCGTTTCCAGAAGGCGTCAGCGGTCTGCTGCTCATCGATGGAAGTCTGAATAAGAGTCAGACTCTTCATCGCCCGGATGTGTTCGATGCCGCTCTGAATCCGTTCCGGAGACAGCACAAGTCTTTCCAGCTTCAGATCCTGCAGCGGAGTCAGATCGGTCACTTTCGTTTCTGCGATGTTCAATCGTCGCAGGGATGACATTCCGGCCAGCGGTTCAAGATCTGCCACGTTTGTATTGGCAAGATCCAGACTCACCAGCTTCGACTTTGGCAAATCTGTCAGGTCCTGGATCTGAGTACCTGTCAGCCACAGTGTCCTGAGCGGCATCTCCTTCAGCAGGCTCAGATCAGAGAAGGGAAGGTTCAGCAGATTCAGTTGTTCGAGCGGCAGACCAGCGAGCGGCGAGAAGTCGGTGACTCTCGTATTCTGGAGTTTCAGTGTCGAAAGCGGCATGCCTTTGACAACACTGATGTCGCTGACCGGGGTATTCTCCAGAATCAGCAGCTCGAGCTGCATGCCAGTTAAAGGCGAAAGATCGGTCACCTGAGTCATTCCGAGATCCACAGATCGCAGCGGCAGGCCCATCAATGCGTCGATTGAGTGAATTCCGGACTGAAAGAGGTTGGCCTCCACAATCTCATTCCCCGAGACCAGGAAGGTGGCCATTTCGTTCGTCTTCAACTTTGCCCGCAGTTGCTCGGGAGTGACCTTCAGTGTCGTGGAATCCTCGCGAACCACTCGTCGGGCGTAGTCCGCTGCGGTTGGAGTGACCGGTTCCTTTCCACACCCGGGCAGAGCATTGACAAGGACACAGATTGCCAGAAATTTCACAGTTCGGGACTGCATTCGGTCGGTTTCCATTCCTGAGCCATTCTTGTGAACAGGTCGCCTCGTTCGCGGTAATCACGAAACCAGTCATAGCTGGCACATCCGGGCGACAGCAACACGATATCGCCGGGCTGGCTGAGTTCAACTGCCTGCTGGAAAGCGTCTCTGAAGTCACTGGCAATGTCGCATTTCGGAGTTGCGCTGCAATTGATCTCCCCGGCGCTGGTGATTTCGCCGGACTGAATCATCTTCCGCAGGTCCGGCCCGGTCTGTCCCATCAGAACAACGGCTTTTGTGGACCTCCGGATTTCAGTGGCAAACGCACTCAGGTCCTGTCCTTTGTCATATCCACCCGCCAGCAGGACACAGCGGTTCGAAAAGACGCGAAGGGCCATGATGGCGGATTCCGGTGTGGTGGCAATGGAATCGTTCCAGAATTGGCGTCCTGCTTTCTCGCAGGTCTGCTGCAGTCGATGTGGAAGCGGACGAAACGAATTCAGGGAATCGCTGAATCGGAAAGGATCGGCGCCACACTGCCAGGCGGCACAGGCGGCCGCCGCGATATTCAACGCATTATGGCCACCGGGCAGCTGTTGTGGTTGAGTAATTCTGATGCAGTCCTCGAAGCGACCATGTTCTGCACGCAGCAGCAGTGTGCCGTCAGCCAGGAATGCTCCGTCATTCCCTGTGTCCTCGTTTCCGAACTCCAGATGCTGGCCTCGAACTCTCCACGGTTCAACGTTGTGGATTGCTGTCGGAGTGATGGCCGTATCTGAGCTGAGCTGCGTGTCGAACAGTACCTGCTTGGCTCGTCGGTATTCATCGACTGTGCCATGCCAGTCGAGATGGTTGGCCGAGAAATTGGTCAGCACGGCCACACGAGGGCGAAATCGTTCGTTGCGTAACAGATGCAATTGAAAACTACTGAGTTCCAGCACAACAAGATCTTCGGCCGTCATTTCCTGCAGATGGTCCAGCAGGCTGATTCCGATGTTGCCCCCCAGCCAGATTCTGCGTGCAATTTGCTGGTCTGTGGGCACACTCTGAATGTCCTGACTGAGCAGATGGTGAATCAGAGCAGTGGTGGTCGACTTGCCGTTGCTGCCGGAGACAGCAATCGCAGGGGCCGGGTTATGTCTCAGGAAAAGAGCGATCTCCGTAGTGACGTCAACGCCTCGATTGCGGGCTGCCTCGACCTCCGGCTGGTTCGGCTTCACTGCGGGATTGACGACAAGAATCCGGCACTGTTCGAAAGCGGCCGGAGTGTGTCCGCCAAACTCCAACTTGCGAATGGGAACATTCGACAACGCCACCAGGGAATCACGCAGGTCGGACTCAGGGCGACTATCACTGATCGTAACTTCAGCACCAAGCTGCGCCAGAAAACGCGCTGCAGCGACGCCACCACCAAACTTCCCGAGCCCCATGATGGTGACAGGCAACCCGGAATACAGATTGTGAAGATCTGGGGAAATGCGGAACGCCTTGCTGAGGAAACGAGAGCCGTGAAACTGTTGCAGATCTGACCGGACTGGGGATGAAGATTCGGACGCTGCCCCTGCAGATCTTCATTTGGCCCATGCAGATTTGAAGTCGTCATGAGTCCCGCTGAGTTACGTGACGGAGAAGCAGTCTACAGGAATCAGCCGTCATCGTTCACGCTCCGTTCAGATTGTGAAGATCTCTGCATCACTTCAGGAGTCGGATCCGCCCTCGAATCGTCAACCGCCGGGCCGCCGCGTTTGTAATTCCTGCAATGCGATTTCGATGTAAGAAATACAAATGGATGCGGGAGAGTTCTGTATCCGACGAGCTTCGAAATCCCTGGACGTTCGCTGGGGAATCAAAAAAACGTTTAAAAATTGGCCATTTGAGCATTCAGCCCAATTGGCACCCATCACGGAAATGTTCCGCTTCAGGTGCTTTGGCACGGCCCTTGCTTATCCCTTCCGTCGAGAGAGAGTCGGGCTCGGAGTGAGATCCTTGAGCCCAAATCCGGTGCCTTGAGAAAGCCCCGGACTGAGAGAGACGACGGCTCGCCTGAGAAACGAGCCCGCGAATGCGAGCGAGTGCCTGAGAAACCTCGCTCCCTGAAAAAAAGGCCATCGGATTGCTATAATCCGATCGGCCTTTTTTCTTGCGCTGATTCCAGCCTGGAATGTTAGAGTAGGCGGTTTGATCTAACCGCACCGGAGCCCCTGCAGGATCTTCGAAACGTCAGGCAGGCGTGTTTGCCATCGCAGACAGTTTTTTGAGCTCTCTATGACCAGTGGACCGGTATCCTCGAACAGTGAGGAAGGACTACGGATCCCCGAGTGGCCGGTGACTGACGATGCCATCCGTGCCGTCTTCGCCGCCATGCTGGAAGACGGCTCGTGGGGGCGTTATCACGGCCCGCATGGTGATGCCCTTCGCGCAGAACTTGCCAGCTATCACCGCATCGAACATGTCCTGCTGACCAGCAGCGGTACGTCGGCCGTTGAGATTGCTCTCCGGACGATTCCGGTCGGGCAGGGCGATGAAGTGATTCTCTCGGCCTATGACTTCAAAGCCAACTTCATCAATGTGCTGACTGTTGGAGCAACTCCGGTCCTGGTTGATACACTGCCTGATCAGCCGGTTATGGATGTTGATCACATTGAATCGGCGATCTCGGATCGTACCCGAGCGATCCTGGTGTCACATCTCCATGGCAGTCTGGTTCCCATTCATCGTGTGTGTGAACTGGCAAAGAGTCGAAGCCTGCTGGTGATTGAAGATGCCTGTCAGTCCCCCGGAGCTGTGCTTGCCGGAAAACGTGTGGGCACGCTGGGTGACGTCGGAATCCTGAGTTTTGGAGGAAGCAAGCTGTTGACAGCGGGCCGTGGTGGCGCAGTGCTGACAAACAATCCCGCGATCGCTCAGCGGGCACGACTGTGGACTCAGCGAGGCAACGATGCGTCTCCCTTGTCCGAGATGCAGGCCGCTGTCCTTCTTCCGCAGTTGCGAACGCTGGACAGGTTGAATGCCCTGAGACATCGACGAGTTCAGCAACTGCGGCAGCTTCTGGACGATTCGCCCCTGCAGCTGTCCTGCCCTCTGCCGGACCTTGATGACTCGCACACAGCGAGTTCAATGTCATTGCCAGCCTGGTACAAACTGCCATTTCTGTTTCGTGACCAGCAGCATTCGATTCGGCGTGAAATCATCTGCCGCAGACTACGGGACTGTGGCATTCCGCTGGATCCGGCGTTATCGGCCCTGCATCGGATTCATGCCCGGAGTCGGTTTCGGGCGATTGGCCCTCTCTCAAATGCGACTCGCCTCCATGATTCGCTGATGACGCTGCATCATACGGCACTGCTGTATGAAGACCATCAGTTGCCGATTGTGGCTGAATCTATTCGCAGACAGTGCGACTTATTGACTGGCTGACAGCCGTACGCCGATTTTCAATCCCAGTATTTTGTCGCAGTGAGGACGACGGCCAACATTCGATGCAGCATCCGCGATGCCAACCTCTGGTCGCATCAGGCATTCGCGCTGTCGGATTGTTCGCGGGATTCCTTCATGGCCTTGTACCATTCAAAGACGACCGGCAGTACAGAAACGATGATGATCCCCAGGATTACGAGTGAGAAGTTGCGTTTGACGATCGGGACATTGCCGAAGAAGTAGCCGCCCAGCAGAAACAGTCCCACCCAGCAAATGGCCCCGCTGACATTGAACATCCAGAATCGGGAGTAGTTCATTCGTCCGATTCCGGCGACGAAAGGGGCAAAGGTCCGCACAATAGGAAGGAAGCGAGCCAGAAAAATGGCCTTTCCTCCATGTCGCTCATAGAACTTCTGCGCCTTCAGCAGATGGGACTGATTCAGCAGCCAGTTGGTTTCGCTTCGAAACACAGTCGGCCCAAGCTTTCGACCTATCGAATAATTCACGGCATCGCCGGCAATGGCGGCTATCAGCAGAAGCACGAACATCAATGGAAGACTGAGATGTGCTTCGGGAATTGCGACCAGTGCTCCCACCGCAAACAGGAGCGAGTCGCCCGGTAGAAAAGGAGTCACGATCAACCCGGTTTCGCAGAAGACCACAGCAAACAACACGGCGTACAACCAGCCGCCCATCGAGTTTGACAGGTCTGCCAGGTGGCGATTCAGATGCAGCACGACATCAATCAGAAACTTGACCTGGTCCACCGCAATCACCCTGTAATCAGGCTGTTCCTGCGCCCGTTGAATCGTGACACATCACGCCGCAGCAGATACGGCGTTTTGGCCGACAACACTAGACCGAATCTGCGGGAATGTTGTCGTTTGTCAACGAGTGTCTCCGAAATGCCGCATTCGCCAGGAGGGGTTGCAGCGAATATGAGACGCAAAGTTCCCCTGCATTGGAAAGCCAACGAGAGAAACGTACAGTTCTTGCTTCCTTGTCCATGTCCACCAAACGCCAGTCAGCCATTTGATATGTCTCAGGAAAACTCATCATCTGAATCCCGACAATCTGCCGGTGAACGCCTTGAGCAGGTCCATGCGCTGAGATGGCAGAAGTTTCCCGTGCTGGACGACGGATTTGTCTGTCTGGTGGACGTGATGGGCGACGATGGCAGCGTTGTTCAGGCGGCACGAGTGAGTTATGGTGAGGGAACGAAGAAAGTCAGCGATGACCGCACACTGATTCGTTACCTGCTGCGGCATCGACACACAACACCCTTTGAAATGGCGGAACTGAAGTTTCTGGTGCGTGTGCCCATGGACTGCTGGAGACAGTGGGTGCGTCATCGCACGGCCAACATCAACGAATACAGTACCCGCTACTCCTTTGCCATTGATTCGGCCCAGATGACACCCGATGACCAGTGGCGAACTCAGGCAGAATCCAATCGACAGGGAAGCGGTGAGCCACTGCCTGCGGATCTGGGAGCACGTCTGACAGCAGAGGAACTGGAGCTGCAGCAGAAGGTCCGCGATGTCTATCAGCGACGAATCGAATCGGGAGTCGCCAGAGAACAGGCCCGAAAGGATCTTCCCCTGTCGACGTATACAGAAGCTTACTGGAAGATTGACCTTCACAACCTTCTGCATTTTCTGGCACTTCGTATGGACAGCCATGCGCAGCTGGAAATCCGTAACTATGCCACGGCGATTGGGGAAAGGATCGTGGCTCCGCTGTTTCCGATTGTCTGGGAAGCCTTCCTCGATTATCGCATGCAGTCCATGTTTCTGACTCGACTCGATCGGGACGTCATCCAGCGACTGCTCTCCAGGGCCGCAACAGCCGGAAAGGCGCCACCGTATTCCACAGAAGACTTTCTGGAGGCTCAGGATCCGTCATGGATCCCGCTTTCGCGCAGTCGGGAACGGGATGAATGCCGCGACAAACTCGAAATGCTGGGATTCCTGGAGCCCGCCTGATTGTGACGTGCTGACTCGATTGAATTGCCAACTGGCACACTTCCCGTACTGAACCCAGAGGGACAGACACTTTTACATGACTATTTCCGCCCGTGGTGATCTGGCGATCCTGGCCGGATCCGGAAATCCCATTTTTGCGCAGCGAATTGCTGACGCTCTGGGGACGCCTCTTGCCCCATGTCAAGCACAGATCTTCAGCGAAGGGAACGTATTTGTACGTATTCTGGAAAACGTGCGCGGGCGGGATACCTTTGTCGTTCAGGGTGTTCACCGACCGGTGAACGACAACTTTGTGGAGCTGCTCTTCTGGATCGATGCGCTGAAACGCGCCAGCGCTGCACAGGTCACTGCTGTAATCCCATACTTCAGTTACGCCAAGGGTGACAAGAAAGACGAACCTCGCGTATCGATTCGTGCCCGGGTGTGTGCCGACGCCATTGAAGCGGCAGGTGCTGATCGCGTGCTGACGATGGATCTGCACAGCCCGCAGATACAGGGATTCTTCAGTGTTCCGGTGGACCACCTGTATGCACGCTCTGTGATCTGTGATCACTTTCGTCGGCTGCAGATTCCGGATCTGGTGGTCTGCAGTCCGGATGTCGGATTCGCCAAGTCTGCCTCAGCCTTCGCGAACCTGCTGGGAGTTCCCGTCGTCATCGGGAACAAGCAGCGAAAAGATCACACCGAAAATGCTCAGGTGCTGGAAGTGATCGGTTCAGTGGACGGCTGCAATGTGCTGATGGTGGATGACTTTACCATCACCGGAGGTTCGCTGGTCAGTATGGCCGAGGTGCTGAAGCGACGCGGAGCTCGCGACATCTACGCGGCAGTATCGCACGGTGTTCTTTCAAAAGGGGCTGTCGAGCGCATTGAAAAGAGTGAGATTCGGCGATTGTTCATGACGGATACCATCGAGCCGTCTCTGGAGCCACTGGGGTCGAGAATAGAGATTATCTCAGTGGCACCCCTGTTTGCTCAGGCCATCCGATCGATCCATGATCGAACCAGCGTCAGTATGCTGTTTCCTGACGTGAAGGCGCTCTGAGACTGGATTCCTTCCACCGGCCTCTGCTGCGCTGTCTGGTGACCGGTGAGATCGGCGCCAAATAGAAAGAGGGGCGAAACTTCGATTCCAGGTATCAGGCAGACGCTTTTGCGATGCAGTAAGTGGATCAGAGCGACGGTGTGAGAAACGTCAGCCGCGACCCGCAAACAGTCCGAACAACCCGCTCTTCTTTTTGGGTTGCTCCTCTTCCTTCCGGGAGCTGTTCTCTCCGGAACTCAGGACCCGGACCATGTCATTGATACTTCGCGTCAGTCGAGCTTTCGGAGCAAACTGGCATAGAGGGATCCCGTTGTTTCGAGCGCCGACCATCGTGGCGTAATCGTTGGGAAGTTGCCAGAAAACGGACCGTCCAATGGTCTCAAGTGCCTTATTCAGGCTGATATCGCTGTCCTCAAGACCCATGCGGTTCACAACAATTTCCACCTTGTCCTTGATGCTGGGAAAGTTCTCAAGGAACTGGGTGATTCGGACCACATTTCTGAGACATGACAAATCCAGCTGTGTGACCAGCAGCACCTTATCCGACACTTCCATGACAGACAGGTCCAGGCGTCCGAACGATTTGCTGACATCCACGATCAGATGCGAAAACGTCGCTTTCAGCAGCGCCAGAATCCTGCGCAGATCATCTGGTTTGATGGGTTCACCCGACTCAAGTTCCACGGGTCGAGGGAGCAGATACACACCGCATTCATGTCGTGTCAGCGATCGCTTCAGCAACCCATAGTCAAGGCGACTGATGTTGTCGGCAACGTCACGAATCGTGTATTCGGGAATGATATCCAGCCAGACGTCAGCATCGCCGAGTGTCAGGTCGAGATCAATAATCACGGGTGAGTTTTTGTTTTCCTGGGCCAGTGACGCCGCTGCGTTGACCACCAGAGCTGTGCTGCCGACTCCGCCTCCGACGCCAGCCACTGTAATGATTTGCCCGACGCGACCAGCCCCTTCTCCGGCTCCGCCACCCAATGTGGCCCGAATCCGATCCAGAGCCGCGACGAAATCGTCCAGCTGCAGCGGCATGTTCAGGAATTCTCGAGCACCGTTGCGCATCGCCTGCAGAATCAGGCTGCCTTCGGTGGAAGAACTCACAACCAGCACGGCACATCCCGGAAGTGCTCGCGAGACTTCAGCAATCAACTGAATTGCGCGGGCGTGATTGGCATCGACAGAGATCAGTGCGATATCGGGCTGCGTCTGCTGCACAACGTCCATAAAGAATTCATAACGGGAGCACTCGGCTTCAAGCCAGACGGTGTCAACTCCCAACAGCATCGTCTTGAGCGAGTTGCGCGTGCGCTCGTCCGGATCAACCGTCGCAAGTCGCAGTACGCTTTTCATAACCAAACTTTCTCTGAAACCTGTGCACCCGAAT
>Ga0209573_1005873_pt1 | contig 10672 bp, 9 predicted proteins | sample TNRBio252014_DNA_FD_185870 | JGI IMG/M metagenome (GOLD analysis project Ga0209573, IMG submission 185870) | Wastewater treatment Type I Accumulibacter community from EBPR Bioreactor in Madison, WI, USA - TNR Reactor_6/25/2014_ DNA (SPAdes)... | ecosystem: Engineered > Bioreactor > EBPR >...
TTGCGCGACCTGATAACCGGCGAACTGCCGGTGATGGCACCCCTGGTGCTCAATCCGCTGATGGCAAAGCTTGCCGAGCAAGCCGGGTTCAAGGCGCTCTATCTCGGCGGAGGGGCAACCGGCTATCTCAAGTGCGTAACGGAGGCCAATCTCAACCTCTCCGAAATGTGCCAGGCAGCGCTCGACATCAAGACGGTGTCGTCGCTGCCGCTCATCCTCGACGGCGCCTGCGGCTGGGGTGATCCCATGCACATGCACCGGACCATTGGCATGAGCGAGGCGGCGGGCTTTGCGGCCATCGAGATCGAGGACCAGATCCTGCCGAAGCGGGCGCACCATCACGTCGGTCTCGAGCACATCATCCCGGCCGAGTTGATGGCGGAGAAGATCCGCGAGGCCGTCGCGGCGCGGCGCTCCAGGGACTTCCTCATCATTGCGCGCACGAATGCGGCGCGCGGCGAAGGCCTCGATGAGGCGCTAAGGCGGGCGGCGATGTTCGAGAAGGCCGGCGCGGACCTGCTGCTGGTGCTGGCGAAGACGCCCGACCAGGTCGGGCTGATCGGCGAAAGGGTGGCGGCGCCGAAGGTGCTGCTGGCGGCAGGGGATGCGGTCCGGTCCACGGGACTTTCGATGCGCGATCTCAGCCGGCTCGGCTACAAGCTGGTGATCGACGCTTCGACGCCGCTGATGGCGGCGCACAAAGTCTGGCGCGAGTGCTTTGCGGCCATGGCACGCGGAGAACCGGTCGGCCTGCTCGGCGCGGGCGGCGCCAAGGTCGAGGAGGCCGAGCTGCACAAGACCATCGGCCTCGAGCACATGCTGGCGATCGAGAAGCGCACGGTAGAGCGCTGACGATTCCGCCCGAGTGGGCTGCGCTGGCCGCAATTGGCAGCCGTCGGCTCGCGGGCTAGCGTTGCTGCAACGAAATGCCAAACCCGACCGGAGGAATGCTCATGGCCGACACTGCGACGACGCTCACCTCGCTCGCCGGCGTCAAGGTTCTCGACCTGTCACAATTCGAGGCCGGACCGTCGTGCACGGAGGCGCTGGCCTGGCTTGGCGCCGAGGTGGTGAAGGTCGAAAATCCCAGGCTCGGCGACCCCGGGCGTGCCGCCGTCTACGGGTCGCCGGAAAAGGACTCGCACTACTTTCTCATTCTCAACGCCAACAAGAAGTCGATCACGGTCGATCTCAAGTCTGCGGAGGGCAAGAAGCTCGTGCTCGATCTCGCGGCGAAAGCCGATGTCATGGTCGAGAACTTCGCGCCGGGCGCGATCGAGCGTCTGGGCCTCGGCTACGACGTCGTCTCGAAGATCAATCCCGGCCTGATCTACGCGCAGGTCAAAGGCTTCGGCGAAGGCAGCCCACTCGAGTCCGGTCTCGCGTTCGACATGATCGCCCAGGCGGCCGGCGGCGTCATGAGCGTCACCGGCTATCCGGATGGCCCCCCGGCGAAGCCTGGCGCGACGCTCGGCGACACGGGCACCGGCATGTTGCTCGCGATCTCGATCCTCGGGTCGCTCTACGAGAAAGCGCGGACAGGAAAGGGCCAGCGGCTGCAGGTGGCGATGCAGGACGCCATGTTGCACTACATCCGGATCGCCTTCTCGACGCAGGCGCGAACAGGCATGCCCGCCCCGCGCGCCGGAGCCAAGGTGCTGTCGGGCGCCAATCCGCCCGTAGGAATTTTTCCGACCAAAGGCGGCGGTCCGAACGACTACTGCTACATCTACACGAGCCGGGCCAATCCCGATCATTGGAAGCGGCTGGCACAACTCGTCGGTCGCGGCGACCTAGCCGATCATCCGGACTATCAGACGGTCGAGGCGCGCTCGAAGCGCGAGGGCGAGATTGACGAGATCATTTCGGCCTGGACGCGGCAGCACCCGAAGGAGGAGGTGATGCGCATGGTGTCGGCGGTCGGTGTACCGGCCGGCGCGGTCCTCGACACCATGGAGATCCACAACGACGCTTCGTTCGAGCGGCGTGGCATCATGCAGACGATGGATCATCCAAAAGTCGGCCCGTTCAAGATGCCGACATGGCCGGTGCGCCACAACGGTAAGCCACCGAAGGTGACACGCTCTCCTCTGCTTGGCGAGAATACGTCCGAGGTCCTGCAAAGCTGGCTCGGGCTCGATGATCAGGCCGTTGCACAACTCAAGGCTAAGAAGATTGCCGGTTGAGAAGCTGCGACGCCTCACAGCACAGCGAAGGAGCGCACCGTGACAGAGACGAGAGTGGCAGTCGTCACGGCGGCAGGCCGTGGCATCGGCGCCGGCATTGCACGGCGGCTGGCGGCGGATGGCTGGAAGCTCGGCTTGCTGTCACCGGGTGAGGGCGTCGTGGCGCTGGCGGCGGAGCTCGGGGCCATCGCCGTACGCGGCAGCTTGACCGAGCCGCGTGACGTCGAGCGGCTCGTCGCGGATACGGCCGGTCGATTCGGCCGTCTCGACGGTGCGGTGATCAACATGGGACATCCGCCGAAGGGCAAGTTGCTCGAGATGTCCGATGCCGACTGGCATGCGGGCCTCGACATGGCCGTCTTGTCGGTGGTGCGGGTGGCGCGCCTTGCCACACCGCATTTCAAGGCCGTGGGCGGCGGCGCGCTGGTGGCACTGTCGTCGGCTTGGGCGTTCGAGCCGCATCCCGACTTCCCCATGACGACGCTGCGTGCCGGCCTCTCGGCGTGGATCAAGCTCTATGCGGACACGTACGCCGCCGAGGGTATTCGGGCCAACGCCGTGTTGCCGGGGTTCGTCGACAGCTTGCCGGAGAAGGAGGACAGGCGCCGGTCGATCCCCATGGGACGGTATGCGAAGCCGTCGGAGATCGCGGCGGCGGTCGCGTTCCTGCTGTCGCGAGAGGCGTCCTATGTCACCGGCCAGAGCCTGAGGGTCGATGGCGGCGTGACGCGCAGTCTCTAACGGGGCGAGGCCGGACTTTCAGGCCTTCGGCTTTGCCTCGAAGACCATCTGCGTCTGGGTCACCATGGCGAGCAGGCGGCCATCGGCGTTGGTGATACGAGTCTGCCAGACTTGCGTGCGGCGGCCGCGATGCAGCGGCGTGCTCTCGCCCTTTACGACGGTGCCGATCGGGGCTGGTGCGAAGAAGTTGGTTTTGCTCTCCATGGTCGTTGTGGCAAAACCACGCTCGAGGTTGAGTACCGTGCCCATGGCCCCCAAGTAATCGGCGAAAGCCATGTAGGCGCCGCCGTGCAGGATGCCGGAGCCGTTGCCCATGTCCTCACGCGCCGTCATTTCGGCTGTGACGCGCTCCTTGTCGAGGCCGGTGAGGCGGACTCCGAGCAATTTCGAGAGCGGCGGCAAACGCTCCTGGGCACGGGCGAGCTTGTCCTGCACGGGATTCCCCTGGTGAATCGGCTGCGCACCATAGCGTGGTATTTGGAGGGCACAAGACGACGATGGTGTTCGCGCCATCGACTTGCCACGTCGAGCGGCGAAGAGCCGGACGAGCCGGGCCAAGACGGATAAACTGAAGCTTCACAGCAAAGCGAGTGGTGTGATGAGCGCGACGTTAGAGACGCACGAGGTCATCAACCAAAGCCCGGCCTACGACGGACGTAATCTTTTCACGACCGATGCGGCGCTCGGCGAGGCTGTCCGGAGGGAGGGGGGCGGATCGGAGACCGCCAGCCTGATCTCGTTCGGAAGGACGACCGGGTCTCGAGAGTGCGCGGCGCTGGCACGGACCGCGAACGAATGCACGCCTCGCCTCAGGACGCATGATGGCAATGGCAATCGCGCCGACCTGGTCGAGTATCACCCCGCTTATCACGAGTTGATGCGGACCAGTGCCGAGTGGGGTTTGCACACGCGCGTGTTCGAGGGACGCGTCGACGGGCGGGCGCCGAGTGCAGGCGTCAACGTGATCCGGGCTGCCGGCCTCTACATGGCAGCCCAGATGGAGGCAGGGCACTGCTGCCCGCTGACCATGACGCATGCGGCGGCGCCAGCCCTGCTGCTCGAGCCAAGTCTCGCAAAGGCATGGCTGCCGCTCCTGATGCAGCGCGCCTACGATCCGGCATTCGAGCCCGTGGCTGCGAAGCGCGCGGCGACGCTCGGCATGGGCATGACGGAGAAGCAGGGCGGTACGGATGTGCGCGCCAACACGACGCGGGCGGAGCCGCGCGGCAAGGCCGGGCCAGGTCAGGCCTATCTGGTGACGGGGCACAAATGGTTCATGTCCGCGCCGATGTCTGATGCGTTCCTGGTTCTGGCGCAGGCCAAGGGCGGCCTGTCGTGCCTTCTGCTGCCGCGCTTCCGGGAAGACGGATCGGTGAATGCGCTACGCTTCCAGAGATTGAAGGACAAGCTCGGCAACCGCTCGAATGCGTCCTCGGAAGTCGAGTTTCATAACGCCGAGGCCTGGTTGATCGGGGAGGAGGGGCGCGGCGTGCCTTCGATCATCGAGATGGTGACGGAGACGCGCCTGGATTGCGCGGTGTCGTCGGCGGGTCTCATGCGCTCGGCGCTGGCGCGAGCGATCCACCACGCACGGCACCGATCGGTCGGCCAGAGGCTGCTGATCGATCACGTGCTGATGGCGGAGGTCCTGGCCGACATGGCGCTCGACGTCGAGGCGGCGACGGCGCTGGTGTTCCGGTTGGCGCGGGCCTTCGATCACGCGGCAGATCCGCGGGCGGCTGCGTGGCGCCGGCTGATGACGCCGGTGGTCAAATACTGGGTGACGAAGTTGGCTCCGGCGCTGGTCTACGAGGCGATGGAATGCCTCGGTGGCAATGGGTACGTCGAGGACGACGCGCTGGCGCGCATCTATCGGGAGGCGCCGGTCAACGCCATATGGGAAGGCTCGGGCAATGTCATGGCACTCGACGTGCTGCGCGTGCTGCAGCGCGAGCCGGACGTTGCGGCGATGGTGATCGAGGATCTCGGGCAGAGCATCGGGGAAGATGCACATCTCAAGGCGGGGTTGCAGCGGATCGAGATGCTGCTGCATGAGCCAAGACAGCTCGACAAACGGGCGCGGCTGCTGGTCGAAGCCTTGGCTGTCGTGTCAGCCGGCGCAATTTTGCGCGCGCATTCTCCTCGCGAGGTCGCCGATCCGTTCATCGTAACACGGCTCTCGGCGAGTCCGAGGCAGTCCTATGGGCAGGGAATCGACTGGGCGGATGCACGCGCCATCATCGATCGTGCGTATCCGCCGATGGCTCAATCGTAATCTACCTCCGACTGGTGTCAGTCGTCGCGACCTCTAACGGCTGCTCCGACTTGAGGCTCTCAACCAGCAGTGCAAGATTTGATATCAATTCGGCGCGGCGTGGCGGCGGCAGGAGGCGCAGAATGTGTTCGCCAGCACGCTCGGCAGCAGGTGCCGCCACCTTGAGAGCAGATTGGCCTGTCGGAGTCAGTCGTACGGCATATGCCCGCGCATCCTGCCGTGAACGCCGCCGTGCGAGTAGGCCTCTTTGCACGAGACGCTTCACGATATCTGCCAGCGTCGAGCGATCGATGCCCGTCGCCTCGACGATTTCCGTCTGGCTTGCGATTTCCTGGATGGCGAGTGCTGAGAGGACAGCGAACTGACGTGGAGTGAGATCACTGCCCCCGATTTCGGCAGCAAACTTCTCGTCGGCTGCTTGACCGGCGCGGTGCAGTAGATGGACCAGCGAAGCATTGAGCGCGTTAGTCTCGGTGACGGACATGCTGAAAGCCTCCGTTGCTTTTCGACGTTGTCCTCGGCTACTTCCAAACGAGTGGATGCCAATTCGGACTTTCAGATAACGAACAGTCTACACGCTAGGAAACTGTTCCGCTTGACATCAAACGCCTGTCCGAACGACGCTCAGTGTCTGTTGTGGGAACGCCTAGCCGTCCCATTTTGCCCAGCTGTCGCGATTGTGAGGTGGCTCTACGAACTTCGGAGAGACTCGTCGCGTTGACATTAGCTGCATGAGATCGGCGATGACAGATTCGGGACCACTCATCAGTGCCGCATTCTTGAGCGGTTTGGACGAATGCCTTGCACGCAAGTATGGGGTGGAGCTGGAACCTGTTCTTGTGGACCTTCAGATCGCTGTCCGTCCGCCGTATGAGAAAGCGCCTCGGTTCGAGCTGCGGAAGTTCGCCGAGTTGCTGGAAGTCCTGTCGCATCGAACGGGCGAACCCTGCTTTGGTTTGGCATTTGCGGAAAGTTTTTCGCGCGGGGCCGGCGGTGTGCTCAGCTATTTGATTATGAATGCGCCGGACCTGCGCAGCTTCATGAAGTGCCTCAGTCGATATTCGCGTCTGCAGATCGAGGCGGTTGATCTGACATATCGCGAGGCCGACGGCCTGCTGCAGTTTGTTACTTGGTCATTCTCCAGCGATTTCATAAGTGCACGCAGGCAGCTCACCGAATTCCTGATGGCTTTGTTCGTAGTTCGCACGCAGCAGTTGTTTGGGCGCGATCTGAAACCGATGGCCGTGGAGTTCGAATATCGAGAGCCCGCGTGCCGGGCGCGATACGAGGGGCTATTTGGCCCTAACCTCAAGTTCGGCGCGGCGACCAATACGATGACGACGCGTGCCGTCAGCATGTCGCGGCCGGCTCTGGAGTCGGACAAGAAGTTGTTCGACCTGCTGGAGGGACTGGCGGAAAAGCAGCTCCAGGAACTCGGGAACAGGCCGGACATCAAAGCACGGGTCGGGCGTGAGATCGTCGCGGGACTTCCTATCGACGGGATAGAGTTGGATCGCATAGCAACGGCACTCGGGATGTCCAGCCGACAGCTGCAATCCCAATTGAAGCGCAGCGGCACGTCCTTCGAAGCCGAGATGGCGCGGATCCGAATGAGCCTGGCAGAGCGCTATCTGCGGGACACCGACATGTCCATGACCGATATCGCGCTGATGCTCGGGTTCTCCGAGCTGTCGTCTTTCACACGGGCGGCCCGCAACTGGTTCCATAAGCCGCCGACGACGGTGCGCGAGGAAGCCCGCGAGGGCAAGCTTTCGAAGAGATAGCGGCCGGGCGAGCTATTGAGCCAGAAGGCGTCGGGAGCGGGAGAAGAAATCGCGGCGCAACAGGATCACGATGATCCAGGATGTGGCGACTGCGAACGCCAGCGGATGAAAGAACCAGGCCATGCCCGCCACGGCATAGTAATAGCCGCGCAGACCGCTATTGGAATGTTCTGCCGAAATGCCGACGAGGCGCGCAGCGCGGGCAGCATGGGCCTCGCAATCGGCGAGATTGTTGCGGGCCGGGTCGAGCAACGGCGTTGCGCCGATCATGATCGACGCATAGTGCGACAGGCGCAGCGACCAGGCGAATTTGAAGAAGGCATAGACGAAGATCGAGATGAGCATGACGAGCTTCATCTCGAAAAGGACGGGCGAGGATTTCGCCACATACGGCAGACGTTCGAGGAGTTGCTGCACTTTCTCGCCGGAGCCCATGAGGGCTGCGAGGCCGCCGATGATGAGCGCGCTCGTCGAGGCAAAGAAGGCGTTGCCTTGTCCGAGCGAGCCGAGGAGATGCACATCGACGATCCGGCCGTCGCGAGCCACCATGTTGCGCATCCACGCCTCACGCTGGCGTTGAACGGCGCCGACGATGCTGCGCCGCTCGAACGGACCGAAGCCGGCGATCAATCGATATCCCATGATCGCGGCGGCGAACCAAACGAACGCCATCAGATCCGGATTGTGACTGACGAGCTCGAGCAATGGCGACATTCCCCAATTCCAACCAGACCAGCGGCGAGTGCGTGTGCCGCAAAGGCTTCTCAGGTGGCAATGCCTTTCGCAGCGAGGCGTTCGCGCAAGCGAGCTTCTGCGGCGGCAAGTCGTGCGGCATCGGTCGAACGCAGCACGAGCTGCGTTCCGAAGACGCGGGCTTCCCGGCTGAAGGGGTAGCTGCCCATCGGCACGTCCGGAAATTCCTTCTGTGTCTCGCCGAACAGTTCGGCGATCTCGCCCTCCGGTCGCATCAACTCGATGGTGACGGAGAGCATCTTCCGGCCGGTTTTGAGGCGCGGTGTTACGCTGTCGAGCATCACCTGCATGACGGCGGGAATGCCGGCCATGACGATGACGTTGGCGATCTTGAAACCAGGGGCGACGGACACCTTGTTCTCGACGATTTCGGCACCGAAGGGAATGCGGGCCATGCGCAGGCGCGCAGGCGTCGCCTCGACGCCGCGGCGCCTGAAGTTGTCAAGAAGAAGCTGCTTGATTTCGGGATGGTGGTCTATGCCGACGCCGAATGCCTTGGCAACGCAGTCGGCCGTGATGTCGTCGTGCGTGGGACCGATGCCACCGGTGGTGAAGACGTAGGTGTGGCGCCGGCTCAGCGCCTGGACCGCCTCGACGATCTCCGGCTCCTCGTCGGCAACAATGCGCACCTCTTTGACCTGGATCCCAATGGCTGTGCAGTGATCGGCGATGTAGCCGATGTTCTTGTCCTTGGTCCGGCCCGACAGGATCTCGTCGCCGATGACGAGGATGGCGGCGGTAACGATGTCGGAAGTGGTGTCCATGGTACTCCTCGCGGTGTCACGGCGTTCGATCAGTCTAATGCCGTCACGGGGCAATGGACATAGGGCGAGGAAAATGGCTCAGCCGCCGGCGAGGGTGGCGTTCCGACTGCGGGCGCGACCCGGTCTCGATCAATAGAAGAGGCTCGAAACACTTTCCTCGCGCGCGGTGCGGGCGATGGCCTCCGCCATCAGGGGGGCGATGGAAAGGACGCGAATATTCTTCGCGGCTTTCACGGCTTCCGTAGGGATGATCGAATCCGTGATGACGAGAGTCTTGAGCCTCGAGTTGGTGATCTTCGAAACGGCACCACCCGAAAGGACGCCGTGCGTAATGTAGGCGAGAACCTCAGTGGCCCCGGCTTCGAGGAGTGCGGTGGCCGCGTTGACGAGCGTACCGCCGGAATCGACGATATCGTCGATAAGCACGCACCGCTTTCCCTCGACATCACCGATCACGTTCATGATCTCGGCGACGCCTGCCTTCTCCCGTCGCTTGTCGCAGATGGCGATCGGAACATTGATGCGCTTGGCGAGGGCGCGGGCCCGAACGACGCCACCGACGTCGGGCGAGACGACCATCAGATTGGTCAGGTCGAAATGCTGCTGGATGTCGCGGGCGAATGTGGGGGCGGCAAACAGGTTATCGGTTGGAATATCGAAGAAGCCCTGGATCTGTCCTGCGTGCAAATCGAGCGTCATGACGCGGTCGACGCCAGCACGTTCGATCAGGTTGGCAACGAGCTTGGCCGAGATCGGAGTCCGGGGACCTGGGCGGCGGTCCTGCCGGGCGTAGCCAAAGTAGGGCATCACAGCGGTGATCCGCCGCGCCATGGACCGCTTCAGGGCGTCCACGACGATCAGGAGCTCCATGAGATTGTCGTTGGTCGGAAAGGAGGTTGACTGCACCACGTAGACGTCCTGGCCGCGAACGTTCTCGTGGATTTCGACGAAAACCTCCATGTCCGCAAAGCGCTTGACGGAGCCCCGGGTCAGTGGCGCCTTCAGCGCGACACCGATCGCCTCGGCGAGAGGACGATTGCTGTTGCCCGCCACCAACTTCAGGGCGGGTACGTCCTGACCGCCTTGATTGTCCCGAGTGTCGAATGGCATGGGACGCGCTCCTGGTTACCAACGGGCGCCTCTTAGCAAGCGGTCCTTGCCGTGTAAACGGGCGGCACCCCTCGCCCGTGGACGTTTTGAAGCCGGTTGCGTCGGTCGCGCCTTTGTAAACGTTGAGAGGGGTACGGCCCAGAGGCCGCACCCCCGAAAGGTCAGTTGGAGGCGCGCGGCTGGGGCAGCAGCTTCATGATGCCCTGTGCCGCCGCTGCAGCCGCTGCATCGGCGGTCTTGCCCCATTCGCCGTCGAGCGATCCTGGCGGAATCTCGTTCTTCTGAGACACTGTGCCGAGCGACTTGCCCTGGGCGTCGCGAACCCGCCAATCGATCTGAATGGGCTGGCGTCCGTCCTTCAAGGCGCCCAATATAACCTGTGCTTCGATGCGATAGGCGCCGGGACGATCGCCGACGGCCAATCCCTGACGCGAAAGCTCGCGCTGAATTGCGGCAGCGAGGGCCGTGTTGCCGTCACCCGGTGCGCCAGTCACGACAGGTACGATCGAAACCACCTGGTCTTTGCCGGGAATGGCGGCGGTCGTTTGTGGCGACGAGGGTGGCTGGTGAGCCGGAGCCTGGGCCACTGGCGTCGTCGTGGGTGGGACATTCGCCGGATTGGCTCCGACGCCAGCAGCCGGCGGTTGTTGTGCCGGCGCCGCAATCGGCGTCGGGGTGGGCTGGTGCTGCTGCAGCCACGTGGCGAGAGTCCCTATGGTACGGTCCGTGATGTTCTGCAATGCAGTCGGCGTCACACCCGACCAGGGATCCTTGGCGTTTGTTGCGGCCGCGGCCACTTCCTCGCCAGTGATGCGATTGACCCGTTTTCCGGCGCCATCCGTGAGATCCCAGATGTAGGATATCTTGGTGCCCGTCTTTTCCCGCGCCGCGACAATGTAGCCACGAAGGGTGTACTCGCCCTTCGCATCGCGATCCGACAGGATGGTGATCCGCTGGCGCTCGCCTGCCTGAGTGAGCTGCGTCGCAAGCTGTTTCGCGGTACCGTCGGGGGCGCCGATGATCGGCGCCAGCGCAATCCGATAGTTGACCTGCGGTGGG
>Ga0209573_1005876_pt1 | contig 10668 bp, 5 predicted proteins | sample TNRBio252014_DNA_FD_185870 | JGI IMG/M metagenome (GOLD analysis project Ga0209573, IMG submission 185870) | Wastewater treatment Type I Accumulibacter community from EBPR Bioreactor in Madison, WI, USA - TNR Reactor_6/25/2014_ DNA (SPAdes)... | ecosystem: Engineered > Bioreactor > EBPR >...
CACACGGTCAATCATGTCTTTTATCTTACGAATGCCTTCACTTTCACCAATCATTTCATTGGTGCGTGACATTTTTCTTTTCAGCGTCTTGGTTTCTTTTACCAAAACTGTACGGTCGAGTGCATTACGAACGGTAATAAGAATACGATTGAGGTCAAGCGGTTTTGCTATAAAATCAAATGCACCTTTGCGAATGGCTTCAACAGCAGTATCAATGTTACCATGTCCCGATATCATCACCACAGGCACTTCAGGGAATTTACTCTGTAAGTTCTCCAGTACTTCAATGCCGTCCATGCGCGGCATTTTTATATCACAAAAAATAATATCGTATTTTTCTTTCTCAGCCATCTTTATACCCTCAATACCATCGGGCGCTTCATCCACTTTGTAATTCTCATATTCAAGAATCTCTTTCAGCGAATGGCGGATGCTTTTCTCATCATCAATAATTAATATGCGTGACATACTCTTTTGTTTACGGTCAGTTTACTGTTGTGATTGTTTATTCATTGCAAAATAAAGCATTCCTTCCTTTAATGCATAAGCACTCACTAAAAGTTTATTCATATTGTGTTTGTGAATAACATAGTGTAGCAATAAGGATGCAACAACAATCATATCGGCACGCATGGCAATCATCCCCGGCATTTCAAGTCGCTGTGCTACGGTTGAGGTTAACAAAATTTGATGTACATCAAAATATTCTTCAAGTTCCAATGACCACCAGGTAGTGTTTGTCTTTGCTCTGTGAAAACGATGAAGACATAAATCCAGAAAGGTATCGAAAGAGCCTGCTGAGCCTACTAAAGTATTTACATTGCCATGTTGTTTTAATGCTTCGGCAAGTGGTAATAAAACGGATTTGATATGTTCCGTTATTAATTTCACCTGCGCATCATGAATCGGGTCTGATGGTTTAAACATATCTAACAACAAGGCAGCCCCCAATGGAAAACTTTGCCGCCACAATATGTTTCCATTTCCGGCAATGACGAATTCTGTGCTGCCGCCACCAATATCCATAATCAGCACTTTTTCTTTTCCAAATGGTACAGCATGACTAACACCTGAGTATATCAATTCTGCTTCGCGCAAGCCATCTATTATTTCAAGTGTAATGCCTGATTGTTTTTTTGCATCTTCAACAAAGTCGTTTCCATTTGTTGCTCTGCGTATGGCTTCTGTTGCATAACACAACTGTTTGTCTATGACAAATTGTTTCATGTCGGCAGCAAATTCTTTAAGTGCATCAATGCCTCGATTGAAGGCTTCACGCGCTATTTTATTACTGCTGATGCCGCCTTCTCCAAGTTTTACAGCTAAATTTTTGCGAAAAAGTATTTTAAAACTACCATCTGAAATTTCGGCAATAAGCAGATGAAATGTGTTGGTGCCACAATCAATTACAGCAATGGCCATTGATATTATTTATAAAACAACCAACGAAACAATTCTTTGTAGGTAGCCTTTTTGCCATACATCAATATTCCTGTACGGTAAATTTTTGCAGCTATCCACGTAGTGAAAATAAATCCTGCCACTAACAATACCATCGAAATAGCAATGTCAATTAAAGGTGGATCAAAGGGCATACGCACCATCATCACTATGGGCGATGTAAACGGAATTATCGAAAACCAATAGCCCAGCTCACTTTCCGGATTGGTCATCACAATTGTAGAAACTACATAGGCAAAAATGAGAGGAATGGTAATGGGCAACATAAACTGTTGTGTGTCGGTTTCTGCATCAACAGCAGCACCAATTGCAGCAAACAATGCACTGTAAAGCAAATACCCGCCTAAGAAATAGAATACAAAACACAATAAAATTTTTGTGATGTTAAATCCTTCAAATATTTTCATAAAATCCATGCTGGCGGGTTGCATCGTTTCTTTTGGAATATTGCTGCTCTGAGTCATTTGTTTTTGTTGCATCTCCATGAGTTTACTCTGATCTTTACCTACTATCAATGATGTGGCAGTGCCTGAAATTGCCATTGTAAGTATTATCCAAAGCAGGAACTGCGTCAATCCAACCAATGCAATGCCTATAATTTTTCCCATCATCAACTGAAATGGTTTTACTGATGATATGATAACTTCAACAATACGGCTGGTTTTTTCTTCAATAACACCGCGCATAACCTGTATGCCGTACATGAAAATAAACATATAAATTAGCAGTCCTGCACCAAAGCCAATGCCTGCTGTTACTCCTGCAGAAAATGATTTGTCTTTTCCACTCGGGTCAACAGGTTTTTGTTGAAGACTGATTTCTGTTTTTATGGAATCGAGTGTAGATTTTTGAATGCCTGCATCTGTCAGCTTCATATTTTCAATGTTCTTACTCAGCTCACTTTCCAAATAACCCACTACTGTAAGATTAGGTTGCTTCTCTGTATAAAGCACTGTGGCATCAGGCTTCTGCAAGGTGTTGGCAGGTAAATAAAGTATGCCATAATCTGTGTTTGGATTAAATAAATGCCTTGCTGTTTGAATAGGCATGGTGTCTTTAGTAAAGATTACAGTTTTAGAATTGGTGAGTTTACCAGCAAGAACTCCTGTTTCGTCCACTACACGAATCATCGAAATAGAATCACCCTGATTCATGGAAAGGTATGCAAATCCTGCAATGAGTCCACCCATAAGCAATGGACCTAATATGGTCATTATGATAAAAGACTTTTTCTTTACGCGTGTCAGATATTCGCGTTGTATAATCAGCAGTATGATGTTCATGCTTCTAAAGGTTTGTTATTTTGTACCGATTCAATAAAAATATCATTCATAGTGGGTATGCGCTCACGGAATGAAATTACTTCCACATCGTTGAGCAGTTGTCGCAACAAATCGTTTGCACTGCTGTTGTTCAGATTTTTTACTATTGCAAATGCATGGTCGTCTTGTGTTCTTGTTTCAACCAATTCAAAACCTGTCCATAGTGCATTGGCAAAACCTACAGACGTACCTTTGTATTCAATCTCAAAAAGATTAGAACGGAATTGTTTCCGAACATCCTTTACCTGCCCATCCAGAATTTTTTTCGATTTATTAATCAGTGCAATGTGTGTGCATAATTCTTCTACACTCTCCATACGATGTGTTGACAGGATAATGGTAGTACCTTTCTGCCGCAGTCCCAGCAATTCGTCTTTAATCAGGTTAGCATTGATTGGATCAAAACCGGTAAATGGTTCATCAAGAATCAACAGGCGCGGTTCATGTAGAATAGTTACTATAAACTGTACTTTTTGCTGCATACCTTTGCTGAGTTCTTCAACTTTTTTGCGCCACCAACTTTGCATTTCAAATTTTTCAAACCAATAACGCAACTTTTTTAAAGCATCTGCACGGCTCAAACCTTTTAGTCGGGCAAGGTAAATAGCCTGCTCGCCCACTTCCATTTTTTTATACAAACCTCTTTCTTCGGGTAAATAACCAATTGCAGAAATGTGAGAAGGATTCAGCGTTTGTCCGCCAAATAAAATACTACCGCCATCAGGCCCTGTTATCTGATTGATGATGCGAATGAGTGAGGTTTTTCCTGCACCGTTCGGACCTAAAAGTCCAAACACACTCGACTCGGGAATTTCTATACTCACCGAATCTAATGCTTTGTGGTTGGCATAAATTTTTGAAACCTCTCGTATGGAAAGCAGATTCATAGTTCAATATTATGCGACAAATGTAGTGTTTAAGTAATGTGATAAAAATGAAATCCATAGTTCGTTTTAAACAGCGCTGCATATTGTCTCATAAAAATTATTTCTATCTTTCCACCTTTCATAAATTTCAACAATGCGGTTGCTTTCTTTTGTTTTATGTTTCATGTTTTTGTCTGTTTCCGTTTGGGCACAGCAAGAAGAGTTGGATTCATTACAACAGTTGCTTCACAAACAAGCTGACGATACATCTAAAGTAAATACCCTTAACGAACTCAGTTATGTATATTATCAGACTGCTGTTTATGACAGCGAATTGTATTATGCACAACAGGCATTAAACCTATCGCAAAAGTTAAATTGGAAAAGAGGGATGGCTGTTTCATTAAAAAATATTGGCAGTGCCTGCGATGATATGGGTAATAACAGCGATGCCTTATATTATTACGGACGTGCTTTAAATATTTTCAGTTCTATTGATGACAAATCCGGTGTTTCTGCATGTTATAACAATATGGGCTTGGTATATCGCACAATTGGTAATTTTTCTGAAGCTTTAAAAAATCATTATGCATCGTTAAAGATTAAAGAAGCAATAGGTGATAGAAATGGTATTGCTCTTTCTTATAACAACATTGGAGTGGTTCTTAATGCTCAAAAAAATTATGCCGAGGCAATTAAAAACCATCTTGCTGCATTGGAGATTAGAAAAGCATTAGGCAACAAGAGAGGTATAGCTTCATCTTACGGAAACATGGGAAATGTTTATCAGGCTCAGGGAAACTATGCAGAAGCATTAAAGAATTATGAGCAGACTTTAAAAATTGAGGAGGAGATTGGCAATAAAGTAGGAATGACAACAGCCCTCAACAATATGGGTGCAGCCTATTATGAATTGGGCGACTACGAGCAGGCATTACAACACAATACTGACGCATTGCGCATTGCCGAAGAAGCAGGCGACCTTTCATCAATTGCAGCATCAAGCATCAACACCGGCAATGTTCTGGTAAAGCTAAAACAACCACAGGCAGCATCGGAATGGCTTCAAAAGGCTCTGGAAATAGGAAAAGAAATTGGTGAAGTTGAAGTTATAAAAAACAGTTACGAAGGACTCAGTCAGGCAGACAGTGCTTTGGGAAAATACAACGATGCATTGCAGCATTACAAAATGTTTATCAGCTATCGCGACAGCCTCATCAACGAAGAGAATACGCTAAAAACCGTTCAGTTGCAGATGCAATATGAGTACGATAAAAAAGATGCCATAGCCCGTGCTGTTCAGGAGAAAAAAGATGAAGTTACCAGACAGGAAGTACAAAAACAAAAACTGCTTCGCAACAGTTTTATTGCCGGATTTGCATTAATGCTTGCTCTTGCTGCCGTTAGCTACAGAAGCTATGTGCGCAAAAGAGAAGATAACCTGCTCATCGAAAAACAAAAATTATTGGTAGAAGAAAAAAACAAGGAGATTACACAAAGCCTCAATTATGCTCGCCACATTCAGGCTGCTGTTTTACCCAATCACAGCAACATCAATGCGCTGCTTAAAAACTATTTTATTCTGTACCTGCCTAAAGATATTGTAAGCGGAGATTTTTACAGTGTGTTGCAAAACAACGGCAGGGTAATAGTTGCTGCTGCCGATTGTACCGGACATGGTGTGGCAGGAGCTTTTATGAGTATGATTGGCACCTCGCTAATCAATCAGCTGGTAAATGAAAAAAATATAACTACACCTGCTGTAATCTTAGATGAGCTGAACGAAGGCATTATCAATGCACTGAAACAGAGACAAGGTTTTTCTAATGATGGCATGGACATAGCACTGATTTGTTTAGACCATCAAAAAAAGCAATTACAGTTTGCCGGTGCCAACCGCCCGTTGTGGTTGTTTCGCAACCATGAACTGCTGGTGGTGAAACCCGATAAATATCCTATTGGTGGTATGCAGGTAGCACACACCACCCAATTTAACAATCATGTGATAGAACTGCAAACCGGTGACAGTTGCTACCTTTTTTCTGACGGTTTTGCCGATCAGTTTGGAGGCGAACAAGGTAAAAAACTGATGAGCAAACGTTTTAAGGAATACCTTATGGTGATGCAACACCTGCCTATGGACAAGCAGAAAGAACAACTTGAGCAGCTGTTTCATTCCTGGAAAGGAGCCTGCGAACAGGTTGACGATGTTTTGGTTGTGGGCATAAAGATATAATAGCCGGCAAATGTTAAAAACTAAATTTTTCAATTAGCGTTGTTGTTTTATTTTTGCATCGTTGCCAATGGCAGCAGAGAACTTATTTTGTAAATCATTAAAACCAAATATTATGTTTAAAAATTTATTCTTTTCGAAAAGATTAAACATTGCCGCTTTATTTCTGGCAGCGTTTCTCTTTAATCTGCAAAGTAGTGTTGGGCAGACTTCTACTCAAAACTTTGGAACGACAACTGGAAGTCATACATCTCAAACCGGTTCAACAAGTTTTATTCCTAACCCAACTTCAGGTACGACCTATGCTAGAGGCGGAGCAGCTGTGCCTAATGCGCCTGTTAATTTGGAAAATACATCCAACCCATTAGGAACAACAGGTTCCTTTGTCAGAGCAGTTGCTTCATCTACTGGTTCAGTTACTAAAGCTTCACCTGCAATTGCTTATACAGCAGGCAAAGAGTTTTATACTTCGATGAAGGTTCTTTTTGGAGATGCCTCTGCAAGTAATACCGCAAACAGTGGAGAGTGGGCTTTTTTTCAAGGTGATGGTGCAATGTATTCCAATAGCAATGGATTTTCAGGCAATCAAGTTTTTACTGGTTTACGATTTACTTATGCTTCAGGTGTAGTCAACTTGGATTATAGAAGTGGAGGCAGTTGGTCAACATCTGGACTTCTGACTACTTCTTTTAATCAGGGTACTACTTACATTATTGAAATTGTTGGAAATAACAAGTCAAGTGGAACTATTAATTATACTTACAATGGAAACCCAAAGTCAGTTGCTATAGATAAATTTGATTTATATATTAATGGTACAGAAGTAGGTGATGATTTGTCTAAAGCACAATTAACTAATAATACAGACATTAAGAGTACAACCTTTACTGGGCAATCAAGTGCATCGAATGTTGCTAATTTATTTCTAGATGATGTTGTTATTTATAACTCAGTACCAGCTGTGATTGGTTCCGGAAGTTCACCTATTTTATCCGTAGGCTCACTTTCCAATCAATTCGGTAATGTTTGTACCGGCACAACAACAGCCTATGAAACATTTACCGTTTCGGGAGCAAACCTTGATGGCAGCAGTGTGGATGTAGGGACATTAAGTGGTTTTTCTTATTGCCTTACTCCTAATGGTACCTATACTTCAACCTTAAACCTTCCTTATACAGCACCTACTTTAAACAGCACTACTGTGTATGTAAAATTCAGCCCCACGTTAGTACAAAGCTACACTGGCACCATTCCGGTTACCGGAGGTAGTGCTGCGGCATCAGGTTGTTCTGTAACTTCTGCTGCGGGTATTAATACCATGCCATCGCTTTCTACAGGCGCAGCAACGGGTGTTACACAAAATACAGCCACCTGCGAAGGAACCATTACCGACAATGGCTGTACTGCTGTTTCGGCCTATGGTATAGAATACAGCACTATCAACAACTTTACACCAGGCACCGGTACACAGGTGAGCAGCAGCAACATCAGCAGCAACACCTATACTTCTGCTCTTAGCGGATTGGCATCAAGCACAACTTACTACTACCGTGCCTATGCTACCAACACTGCCGGAACAGGCTATGGTGCTCAGGCATCATTTACTACCGATGCCATAAATGCACCGGTAGCTACTGCCGCAACCAACATTGGCATTCATTCTTTCCGTGCCAACTGGAACAGCGTATCCGGTGCTACGGGTTATTTTCTGGATGTTTCTACTTCTTCAACATTTTTAGCTCCTGTAACAACAGATTTGGTGTATTGGGATTTTCCAACCAATCCTGATGATGCTACTGCCGATGGCGGTATTTTGGCCAATATCTCTGCAACCATAGCAACTGTTGGTGCCAATGCAGCTACATTTGGTGCTACTGGTGCTTCTACTTATGCAGCAACAGCTACAGGATGGGATGGTGGCAGTGGAACAGCCTATTGGGAAATAAATTTTGATGCAACAGGATATTACAATCTGGCATTTTCAAGCAAACAACGTTCTTCAGGTTCAACAGGACCTCGTGATTTTAAAGTGCAATATAAAATTGGCATCAGTGGCACCTGGACAGACGTTACCGGAGGTGCTGTTACTGTGGGAGATAATTTCACAACTGGTGTACTAAACAATATTGCATTGCCTGCAGCATGTGATAACCAAAGCAGTGTTTATCTGCGTTGGATAATGACCAGCAATACTTCCGTTAATGGTGGCACTGTAGGTTCCGGTGGTACCAGCCGTATGGACGATTTGTTTGTAACCGGCTACGAAGGCGACTTTGTTTTACAAAATCAAAGTGTTGCCGGATTATTTTTTGATGTTACCGGACTGAATGCTTCAACAACTTACTACTACCGTGTTCGTGCTACCGATGGCTCTTTAACATCAGACAACAGCAATGTCATCAACCTGACAACCTTGGGTGTTTGTGATTTGTTTACTGTTACTGCCTCTGACAATTCTCCAATTTGTTCAAGCACCAACCTTAATCTTAATGCCAATGCCAGCGGTTCCGATGGAACTATCACCGGCTATGAGTGGTCAGGTCCCGGAGGCTATAGCAACCTAACACAAAATCCTTCTGTAAGCAATCCTCTTGCCGGAACATATACTGTAACCGTAACGGATGATAATGGTTGTACCGTTTCTGATAACGTAACTTCTACCGTAGAAGCAGCACCAACTGCCAATGCCGGCAGCGATGACATAATTTGTTCTAACGGCAGTGCAGCATTAAATGGTTTAATTGGTGGCGATGCCACAGGCGGCACGTGGACAACTGCAGGCGATGGATCATTCAATCCCAATGCAACAACATTAAATGCTTCTTATGTTCCCGGCACAACAGACATCAGCAATGGTAGTGTAGTGCTTACACTCACTTCTACCGGAAGTGTGTTGTGTAGTGCAGATAACGATCAGGTTACTATCACTATTCAAACCGGTGTGCCTTCACAACCCGCAGTTATAACGGGAGCGCCAACAAGTGTTTGCCCTCCTGCCGGACCTTATACTTTAACAACATCTGCTGCAAATGCCAACACCTACAACTGGTATGTGGTAGGAGCAAATACAGGAATTACATTTTTATCTGCCAATGGCAGCAACACAATGGATGTGCAATACGGTGTAACAGCTAACAGCAGTTACTCTGTGCGCGTAGAAGCCAGCAATGCCTGCGGAACAAGCAGCTATCGTTCTGCATTTACACGCAGAACCGTGTCAACACCTGCTGCTGTTAGCGGTAATAAAGTTGCTTGTGCAAGCACAAGCGATACATACACATGTACTGCTGTTGCCGGAGCAGAATCTTATCAATGGTCAATTACAGGTGATGCTACCGTTAGCGGAACTACCAACAGCGTTACTGTAAACTTTGGTCCTACCTGGACAAGCGGTACGCTTTGTGTTTCATCTAAGGTAGGTTGTTTCACTAGTCCGGCAAAATGTTTTGTCATCACTTCTTCAACTCCTTCAGTAGGTACCATTACAGGAAACACTACTGCTTGTCCTAATGGTGTAGTGTCATTCAGTGTTGCTCCGCTTGCAGGCATTCAAACCTACAACTGGACAACTCCTGCAAACTCATCAGTAACTTTAGGAGCAGGTACAAACAATGTTCAGGTAACTTTCAATGGAAGCTACAATGGTGTTGGAAATATTTGTGTTTCTGCTACCAGCATTTGTGGTGTAACAACAGCACCTAAGTGTAAAACTGTTGCTCCGGGTCTTCCTTCAGTGCCTGCTTCAATCACAGGTGGAACCAATGGTTTGTGTAATCAGGCAGGAAGCTTCAGTTGTCCATTGCAAGCCGGAAATTCTTATAACTGGACTGCACCAGGTACAATCAATAATAATGGTTCAAACAGTGTTAGTATTCAGTTCAGCAATATAACTACAGGAAGCGTTTGCGTTTCTGCATCCAACAGTTGCGGTAGCAGTGCCTATCGTTGTGTAACTGTTAAAGGTGCTCCCAACTCTCCAACAGGACTTACAAGCAATCCTGCTGTTATCTGTGCCAACACTTCCGGTGTTGAGTTCAATGCCAACACGTCAAATACTACCGGTGCTTATAACCTGGCATGGACCTTTACACCAACAGCAGCAACTTATGCAAGCGGTGGAGGAAATACATCACAGCTGATTCTCGACTGGGGAACAAGCAACGGAACAGTAGTTGTTACAGCACACAATGCTTGTGGTAGTGGTGCTAAGTCACTTCCCGTAAATATCAGTTGCCGTATGCAAGGTGATGCAGCAAAAACAGTTAGTATGTATCCAAACCCTGCAAGCAACAATGTAAATGTTGAATTTAGTACAGACAAAAACGAAACTGTAAAACTCATCATCACCGACCTGAGTGGAAAAGTAGTGATGCAGCAAGCGTTTAATGCCACTGTAGGGAACAACACATTACAGGCAGATATTTCTCATCTGGCTAAAGGAATTTACATGGCACAACTGTCTGGCAGCAATTTGATGTCGCCACAGAAGCTGATTGTAGAATAATTTTCCGATAATTTTATTATTAACGAGAGCGAGCCGCTGTGCGAAAGCACAGCGGCTCGCTCTCGTTTAGGCCGGCAGTTTTGTGTTACATTATATTCCAAAAAGCAAACACTAAAAGTACACCATCTACACAAAAATACCGGTGTCGCTGAAGTCCGTTGGATTGTATCGGGATGTTTACATAACACTAAACCCATCTATCTGTGAACCGCTAAGTACGCGACCCGTACGCTTAGTGGTGTGAGATACCGATAGCTATCGGTAGCACTCCGTCAGTATCTG
>Ga0209573_1005878_pt1 | contig 10666 bp, 9 predicted proteins | sample TNRBio252014_DNA_FD_185870 | JGI IMG/M metagenome (GOLD analysis project Ga0209573, IMG submission 185870) | Wastewater treatment Type I Accumulibacter community from EBPR Bioreactor in Madison, WI, USA - TNR Reactor_6/25/2014_ DNA (SPAdes)... | ecosystem: Engineered > Bioreactor > EBPR >...
GTTTGGCCTGCACAGGCTTGCGGGTGATGAGCTTGAGCAGGCAGTCAGGATTTTTGCGCGCCTCGGGCCATTCCGGGCGGTCGATGAAAGGCGCGGAGAGATGCTGCAGCGTTTGTTTGACGATGCGATCCTCCAACGAGTGAAAGGAGATCACGGCGAGGCGGCCGCCGGGTTTCAGCCAGCGTGGCGCGGCGGCAAGGAAATCGTGCAGAGCGGCAAGTTCGTCGTTCACGGCGATGCGCAGCGCTTGGAACACCAGTGTGGCCGGATGGCGCTTGCCGCGCTTCGGTGATGCGGCGGAGACGATCTCCGCGAGCTGCAAGGTCGTCTTAATAGGACGTGATGCACGCGCCTTGAGGATGACGCGGGCAATGCGGCGGGCGTTTGGCTCCTCGCCATACTCAAAGAAGATGCGCACAAGCTCGGCTTCATCCGCTGTGTTCAGGATGTCGGCGGCGCTGAGCGGCGCGTCCGTGTCCATGCGCAGGTCGAGCGGGCCGTCTCGCATGAAGGAGAAGCCGCGCACGGCGTCATCAAGCTGATGACTCGACACGCCGATGTCCACCAACATGCCATCGAAGCCGGAAACGCCGGTTTCCTCGACGATCTGAGGGAAACGGCGGAAATTGCCGCGCAGAGCGCAAAACTGGGCCGCGAAAGGCTTCAAGCGCTCGGTGGCGTGCTTCAGCGCGTTCGTGTCCTGATCCATCGCAACGACACGCGCTCCATGCTGTAGCAGCGCCTCCGAATGACCGCCGCCGCCTAGCGTTCCGTCAAAAAACAGCTTCCCAGGAGCGGGTTGCAGCAAATCTATGACTTCTGCCAGCAACACAGGGGCGTGATAAAATGGCAGGTTGCGCGAAGAAAATTCCGGCGGCTCGGGTTCGGGGGCTGCCCCTCCTCCCCCGCCTCCTGGCCGAGTCACCAGTGTGCCGCGCCCCCAGGGCATCATTTCATCCATCGCGTCCGCAGTGCCAAACCAAGGCCAGCTTCCGACCTGAGAAAATCCAATCAGTCTGGAAATCTTAGTGAGCCATGACCGCGTGAATCCCGCCTTGTTCCGATAGGACCGGTCCAAGACATGCGGGAGGGCAAAGCCGACTGCGGGTGTCGCGTTCATGAAAATGACAGAATCGAAAAGCGGAACGCCGGAGAGAAGGGCGAAGAAAGGCCACGAAACTAAAAATTTAACCAGTCCTTATAATCTACGGCGTCCCTCCTTGGCAATCGTGTATTTTCAGAATTTCACTTTTGAATACAATTACTCTAAACCTGTTCATCTGATCAGTTGTAGGTTTTAGAGATACCCTAAATTGACCGCTTCTCCAAAGTGCTCAAGTTCAGCCCGGCAGTCTGCCTCAACTGGCCTGAACCTGGTCCCATTTGGACGAAACCGCGAACTCATGCTCCAAACGGCTGCCTGTGGTCGTGGATAATTTGCAGCGCTCCCCCAAGAGGAATCTCGACAGACTACCGGTAGTATTGCTAGCCTCGCGGAAATTGAAACAATTCTGACCCACCGAACACCATGGCCAAAAAACCTGCTCCTAAAAAGGCTCCTGCTAAAAAGCCCGTCGCAGCCAAGAAACCCGCCGCCAAAAAACCGGTGGTCATAAAGAAGCCGGTGGTCGTGAAAAAGTCTGCTCCCCCAAAAGCGCCGCCGGCTAAAAAGCCCGTGGTCGTGAAAACAAAGGATGCGCCGAAACCCGCGCCCGCGCCTCCCGCCATCAAGAAGCCGGAGCCAGCGCCTGTGATGAAGCCAGTCTTTGAAGCGCCAGCGCCCAAACCAGCCGCGCCAATCGTCCCCGCTCCCGCTCCTGCTCCCAAGCTGGTGATGAAAACAGGAGCTGGAGGTGCCATGTCGCTCGCCGTCTCCGCCCAGGCCTCCGCCGGAGCCGCCGCGAATGGCAACACGCATCCCGCCAACATTCTCGTCCTCGTCAGCAGCGGTGGCTGGCCGGTGACGGAGCTCACCAAGGATCACTTCACTCTCATGGAGTATTTTGAGGTTCCAGGCCAGCAGGCGCCTTTCAGCAACAACATCACCTCCTTCCGCAACGTCGGCACCGGGGCTTATCTCCTTCAAGTGAAGCCAATCAATGGCGCGCCATGGCGCACCGGCCATCATCTGGCGCAAATTCTCGTTTCATCCGCGGATGACCGCCAGGGCCAGTGCGCGGCGAAGCTGATCATCCGCTGACCCAGTGAACAAGCGGGAAGAAAAGCCGAAACGCGGTTGGTTCAGAGGTTTGGTTTCCTCCGTGGCCTATTTGTGTGCTCAGGCTGGAACTCACCGCATCCTCATGATGACCGGCATGGTCGTGGGATTGCTGGCTCTGGGCCGGGAAACTTTCGCGCCTCATGCCCCGGCCTTGGGCACGGGTGTGTTTGCCGCTGGCTGCGTCATCGCAGGGGCGTTCATCCGCCCTCGCCCGTAGCAATCGCATTTCCACAGTGACACCTGAAACACCTCCGCTAGCATGCGCCGCATGAACCGCCGCTCCTTCCTCGAGCAATCCCTCGCCGCCACCGCCGCAGCCTCGCTTTCACCAGCCGCCACCGGCTCAAAGCTCGCCGTCGGTCTCGATCATTTCGCCGTGCGCGCCACGGGATGGAAGGCGGCCCAGTTCATCGACTACGCGGCTTCATTGAAGCTCGACACGATGTTCATCTCCGAGCTGCCTGTGTTTGAAAGCTTCGAAGACGCTTACCTGAAAAGCCTCAAAGAGCAGGCAGCCCGCGCCGGATTGAAGCTCTATGTCGGCACAGGCAGCGTGTGCGAAAGCTCGAACACCTGGAAGCCTGCGAACGGCACCGGAGCGGAGCACATGGCGCTTACCATCAAGATCGCGAAAGCGCTCGGCTCCCCCGTCGCCCGCTGCTACCTCGGCAATCAGAAAGACCGTGGCACCGACGGCGGCATCGAAAAACACATCGAAAACACGCTCAAATCGATCAAGGCCAACCAGTCGTTCGCCGAAGGCGAGGGCATCAAGATCGCCATCGAAAATCACGCGGGCGACATGCAGTCGCACGAGCTGAAGGCGCTCATCGAAGCCGCTGGCAAAGGCTACGTCGGAGCGAACATCGACCCGGGCAATGCCGTCTGGGCGCTGGAAGAACCCATGCTGCATCTCGAAACACTCGGCCCGCTCACCGTTTGCAGCAGCGTGCGCGACAGCATGCTCTGGGAGGATGAAAACGGCGCTGTCGTCCAATGGACTGCCGTCGGCGAAGGCCTCGTCGATTTCAAAGCCTACGCCAAACGCTTCGCCGAGCTCGCTCCAGGCGTGCCGTTGCAGGTCGAGACCATCTCAGGCTTCGCCCGGCCCTTCGCCTGGAAGCAGGACGAGTTTTGGAAGATCTTCCCCAACCACCGCGACACCCCGATGTTCAAGGCCTGGCTCGACATGGCGAAGCGCGGCAAAAAGATCGACAGCTTCAAAGCCCCCGACGGCCCCGGCAAAAAAGACGCCGAGATCGCCTACCAAAAAGGCGAGTTCGAGCGCAGCATCACCTGGCTGCGGGCGAATGCGTGATTGCACATTCATTTTTCCGCGATACATCGCGGCGTCAGCAACGCGCGGATAGCTCAGTGGTAGAGCGGCTCGCTTACACCGAGTTGGTCGGGGGTTCGAATCCCTCTCCGCGCACCATTTTTCGCGCCTCATGCCCGCCTGCCAGATCGAGGATTACCAAGACACGCCGCAGGCACGCGCCGAACTCATCCCCTGGCTGGTCGCCACCGAACCCAGCCCGCTGAGTGCTGAGACCTGGGGCAGGAGGCTCGCCCAATGGTGGGATCAGAATCCTTTCGCCAGCTTGCGTGAAGAACGCGGCTGGGTGTTGCGGCATGAGGGCCGTATCGTCGGCTATCTGGGTCTCATTCCCACCTGCTACGCGGTGAATGCGCAGCCAACTCCTGCCGTCATCGCCTCCACCTGGCGCGTTGATGAGCCGCATCGCAACGCCAGCCTGCCCATGCTCGTGAAGTTTCGACGCCTGGCCGCCGACACCCTCATCGCCGACACCACACCCACTCCCAAGGTGCGGGATCTTCTCCAGCGCGGCGGCTGGCACTGCCAGACGGACATCCAGCGGCGTTTCGTGCCGCTCGGTTTGCTGGCAAAAATGCTCCCGGGCCGTTCCTGGCCCGTTTTGCCGCCAGGACTCCGCCTCACCCGCGATCCAGCTGAGGTTCAAAGCGTCGCCGCGTCCTGCATGTCCTCCCACGGCATCGAAAAATGGATCACGCCCGAGTATCTGCGCTGGTTTGCCGCCTCGCCTATGCGCAGGCACGAGTTCATCGGTGTCATGGATCACGCAGGCCGCCTCTCCAGCTACCTTTTTCTCACCCCGAAGCGCATTCGAGGTCTTCCTGCCTGGATGGAGATCGACCACTTCACCACGGCTGCCACGAACGAGGAACTGCACGCCCTTGTTGGAGAGCTGGTCCGTAAGCCATCCCTGCTAGGCCGTGAGCGCCTGCTCTCACTAGCCGCGTTTCCAGGCGACTCCGCCTGGGATGATGTTCCCGTGTTGCATCAGCGCCCGGAGCAGGTCTGCCACTGCTTCGGCATCCCCGGCACGCTCAAAGAGCTGCCCAAGCGCACCGTCCTAGCCGAAGGCGACTGGGGTCTGTGATCTGAACGGACATGTCGGCCTACGGAACACGCGGAACAGACGGAAAACCGGACAAAGTCACGACCAGGAGACATCTCCTTTTGCGCAGCGGGTTTGAAAGTTCCCTTTCCGAGTCTTTCGCGTGTTCCGTAGGCCATCCATTCCCGCTTCAAACCGCACTGTAGTCCCGCCTTCAGGCGGCTCTGGAAAAGTCACACCAGCTTCTCAATCACCGCCAGCAGGTGATTCCCCGTCGCGAATGTGTCCACGGTCATCATCTCATCGGGAATCTGCACGCCGAGCTGGCTTTCGATGTCCATCAGCAGGTCGATCGACGCCATCGAGTCCAGCCCCAGCCTGCCCAGATCCTCGTCCATGGGCACTGCTTCACCTTCCTTGAGAAAGCGCAGGCGCGGGCGGAGGATTTCCTGGAGTTTGGGGGCGAGCTCGGTGGCGGTCATGTCTCCGGGGCCATAACAAAGGTTCACAGCCCGCGCAAGTTCGTGTGCCAGCAGGGCAGATACCAGGTCTCCACCTCCGCTAGGCCGCGATACGCCACTTCGGCGGGTGTTTCATGGCTCAGGAAGCCCAGCAGGCTCGCCGTCAGGCCATACGCGCCCACGTTCGGCACCGCCAGCACATCTCCCACCTCCACCGGTGCCATTTTCTGCCCACGCGCCAGGCTGTCCAGCGGGCTGCACAGCGGCCCCACCACATCCACCACGATCTCACCCTCACGCCGCGCCGTGAGGTTTTGCAGCGTGATCGCCGCGCGCGGGATGCGCCCCAGGCCCGACATGCCGCCCAAGTGATGAATCCCCGTGTCCAGCACCACAAACGTCTTCTTCCCCGCCTGCTTCACATCCAGCACCGTGGTGAGCAGCGTGCCCGAACTCGCGCTCAGATAGCGGCCGGATTCAAAGCAAAGCTGCGCCTTCCCATGCAGCGGCGGAGCCTTCCAAACCGCGTCCAAAGCCTCGCGCAAGCCGCTCAAGTCCGGCGCGGCGGCATCACTCGCATACGGCCATGGAAACCCACCGCCCGCATTGATCACCGCGCATTCAAAACCCACGGCCTCCGACACACGCACCGCCGTCTCCAACGCGCACTGCGTGTTCTTCGCCAGCGCCTCCACCGAGGCCACCTGCGTGCCGAAGTACACATGCACGCCGCACAGTTTCAAACCGGGCAGCTTCAAGCGCTCCGCCGCGCCTGCGGCCAGCAGCAGCGTCTCATCAAACCCAAACTGGCTCTCCACCCCGCTCATCGCCAGCCGTGCATCAGGAGCCTGCGCCGGATTCACCCGCAGCATCACGCTCACTTCCACGCCTGCTTGCTGCGCCAGTTTGGAAATCCGCGCCGCGTCCGTGAACGACTCGCACGAAAACATCCGCACGCCCTGGCCGAGCGCTGTCTCGATCACCTTCTCGGTCTTCCCAGGTCCACCCAGCACGATGTCCGCATCGAAACCCGCGTTCTGCGCCGCCATCAACTCGCCTGCCGAGGTGATCTCCGCCCGCACCCCCGCCACACGCAGCTCACGAGCAATGGCCGGCAGCGGGTTCGCCTTGAACGAGTAATACAACCGCGATCCCTCGGGCAAACCTGCCTGCACTTCCGCCGCGCGCCGCGCCACCGCATCCAAGTCATAGGCAAACAACGGCGACCCATGCGCGGCGATCATTTTTCGGGCAAGCTCAGCATCCATGACGGCAATGACACTCGTTTCAGCGTTGTTGGAAAGCGCAAAAGACAACTCCTACACCTTCCTTCTCCACCGCATCCCCAGCGCCACGCTCCACTGATACTTCCGCGCATGCTCGCGGATCAGGAACGGCATGTCGCAGGTCTTCGAGAGATCAAAATGCGGCTCCAGCAGCGATGTGAGCCATTCACACGTCGATCCCTGCGGCCAGTTCCCACGCGGCGTGAACTCTTCCAGCCAGGTGCAGGGCGTCGTCAACAAAAGCTGCCCGCCCGGCCTCACCAGGCTCGGCAGCCGCTCGATCAGCTTCAGCGGATCGGTCAAACGGCACAGCAAGTTCGCCGCATGCACAATATCGAAGTCGCCGAGGTCACTGCGCAGATTCATCGCGTCGCCCTGCTCGAAGCGCACGCGATCCCGCCGCAGATTCTCCGGCACGCGCGCCACCAGCGGCGTCCTCGCACTGCCTTCATCGACGCGCTCGTAATTCATGCTGCCATCACGCGCCATCACCGCCGCCGCATCGACAAAACTCTGCGAGTAGTCGATGCCCAGCACGCTCACACCAAAATTCGCCAGCTCAAAGCTCGAACGACCAACAGCGCACCCGACATCGAGCGCTACGGCTTCACAAGTTGTGCGCGGCAGATCAATCAACTCCATCACCGTTCGCACCGGAAACCCCAGCGCCTCACTCGGCCCGTTTTCCCACGGCAGCACCTCGTTTGGAGCGCCGTAGTGGAACAGCAGGTATTCGTCGAGAAGGCGACGGGTTTCGTAAATGTTGGATGCCATGATGAGCTTCTATGCGATTACCTGTTATCCTAAGAATAGGCAAGAGCGTTGAAGCTTGTCATCCATTCCGGTCAGTTAAAAAAACTCAAAGCAGCTTGGCGAGCTGCTCACCAATGGCTTTCCCCAGCAGCGGCGGCACCGCATTACCAATCTGCTTGACCACCTGTGAACGGTTTCCCGCAAAACGAAAATCGTCATCAAACGATTGTATGCGTGCGCCTTCGCGGGGAGTCAGCGCACGATCACAAACAGGATGGATGCAACGGTTTGACGCTGGGTGGACAAAATTCACCGTGATGGTGACCGAAGGCATGTCACCATCCAGTCGTGAATAACAGGAGCTAAAGCCGCTGGTGACCAGATGCTTTGGGATCGATGAAATATTTTTTCCGGAGTGACGGATGATCTCCATCATCTTAGGCGTGTGTGTCGTCGAAAAATGAAGATCCAGCCGCTTGGTGCCATTCCGGCGTTGCTTTTGGTATTCTGTTCTCGGCGATTTGTCGTATTTTTCAGCGGCTTCACCCGACCGGATCGGCGGCAGGTCATCAATCGCATCAAGCACGGTTACGGCTGGTTTCATGTCAGCCGCCTTGGTAAACAAATCCTCCTGCTGCGGAAGGCACAGGCGCGACCTGTCGCGATGTCCGATGGTGGAACCCTTGGAAGAATGCGTTGGTTGAGGAAACTCCAGTCGTCCGCCTTTCTGGATGCCAATAAAAATGAGACGCTCGCGCCTTTGGGGCACTCCAAAGTTGGCTGCGTTCAGAATCCGCCAGTCGCATTGATAACCCAGTGTGGAGAAGCATTCCTGCATCTGGGCGATGGTGGAACCGTTCTGATGGGTCGCCAGCCCAACGACATTCTCAATCACCAGAGCACGCGGCCTGAAAAAGTTCACGAAGTTGGCGAACTGCTCGAACAAGCTGTTTCTAGGATCATCCTCATGGGACGAACGAAACGGCCTGATGGATGAAAAGCCCTGACAGGGGGGGCCGCCGATGATCACATCTAGTTCTCCGGGCTTGAGTTTGAGCTGCTGTTGAATCTCATCACAACGCAGCTTGCGAATGTCTGCGGTCAATCCCAGCGCCGCAGGGTGATTCAACTGGAACGTTTTCACGGACATGGGCAGCACATCTACCCCCAGCAAAGTCTGGTAGCTGGCGCTGGCTGCTTTCTCAAAGCCTCTGGAAAACCCCCCAGTGCCGCAAAACAGATCAAAAATTTTCAATGTTTTCATCCGGTGGAGACTTTTGTCTCGTGGCCTCGCGAGCGTCAAGCTGGAATCAATTCAACGTGAAAGACACCGAAGCCGACAAGATCACCCGAAACCTGATTTCAATCATGGCGGAGGAACGGCGGCGGCAGGGACTGACCTATGAGGAACTGGCGGATCGCGCGGGCGTTCATCGCACCACCATCGCCCTCTGGGAACGGGAGGAGCGAACACCCTCGGTGCAGCTCGCCCTGAAACTGGCGGCGGCTTTGAATCTGCCACTGTCTCGCCTGCTGTCACAGGCGGAAGCGGTTTCTCTCAACAGCTCAGCCGGTGTGACCCAGTCCGCCCGCCGTAGCAACGCAGGTTGTTTTCGGAATGAGGAGAAACTGCGGCATCATACCGGATTCACACACCAGATGATCGCTGCGGCGATGGAGGATTGCTACAACACGCTGGATCTGATCGATGAAGAACTCATGCGGCGCGGCGCTCCGCCTTTCAGTCAGCTTGTTGAGCTTGCTAACCTGTCATCCATGATTGGCAACCTTTTGGCAGCAGGGCTGGTGCAACATTCCAACGGTGCTTTCAGACGCAACACGCCGCATACATATCCTGATTTGGTTGCGCAGGGGCAGGGCAAAAAAGGGATCGAAATCAAAACCGCCCTGGAAAGAAACAAACCTAAGGGGCACCTGCCAAAGCCCGGTGTTCATCTGACGTTCCGCTATGTGCTGGCCTCCCGTGGCGGCGAATACTCTCGAGGCAAGGAAACGAGAGGTGCAAGCGCCTTCATTTGGGAGGTCAAAGTTGGGAATCTGCGCGAATGTGACTTCGATGTGAGCAACACGGACGGTGATTCCGGCAAGACCGCCGTTATCAATACCAAGGTGTTGAACGAGATGCCGTTGATCTATTACGACCCTGGCTTTCTCCCTTACGCCAAGGTCAAAAACAAAGAGTATCCTGGATTTAACTGATCCAAGGAATCTCCCAAGGTCATCATTCCGCCGCCAGCGCGTCCAGCAAGTATTTCGACGGCTGGAAGTGCTCGTTAAGAACGGTGATCTTGCCATCGCGGAACATGCGGGTCTGTTTGATGTCGAAGTTCGGCGTCTTGTGCGGCGCGAAGAGGATGTCGTCGTGCGTGGCGTTCTGATGGCGCTTGAACTTCTGCGGCGTGATGTGACCACCGAGATGATCGTCGCGGCCGGTGGCGAGATGGCAGGTGCCGAGCACTTTTTCATCCTGGATGTCCGCGCCGGAGACGGGCAGCACCTGCGTGCCGAATCCAAGCTCTCCAAGAACGCCGGTCATCGGATCATCGGCAAGTTTGGCGTTGTGCTCGTCGATGGTGCTCTGTTTGCCCTCGATCAGCTCCGCTTTGATGATGCGGCCGCCGGTGACGGTGAGTTTGCCGAGTGTTCCATCCTCGTATTTGAGCGGAAAAGTGCCCTCCGCACCCGTGGGCACGAAATAGACCTCGCCCGCAGGCAGATTCGCGATGTCAGGCGTGTCGCCCTGGCAGAGGCCGTGGCTCTTTTGCGCTTCCTGCTGGTTCAATTCGAGGCGCACGGTCATGTCGGGGCCGTTGGCGACGGTGAAGTCGATTTCCACCCAATCAGCACGGGTCATCGCGCGGCGCAGTTTCTCGGCATCGACGCTGACGACTTCATAATCGACGGCGAGACCCGAATTGAGAATGACATCATTCACGCCATGCAGCGTCGCACCTCGGAAGCCGTACTGTTTCGCGAACGCCGTCAGCGGCGCGGTGGCGCTGAAGGTGGAGATGCAGAGAATGATGTCGTAGTTCGTGTAGATGTCGCGTTCGAGGCTCAGCTCCTTGCCGCTCATATCGACACAGAGGTCGGGCAGATCGAGATTGCTGCCGGTCGTCTGCGTGTAGGCATACATTTCGCCACCTTTGAGCACGAGTTCGTCAGCAACGCCGTTTTGCAGGCCAAGATGAAAGTTCTCGTAGGCCTGACGTTGCACGGCCCGCGCCGGATTTTTCAAGAACGCGAAATCCTTCGCCTCCACGAGATCAGGCAGGTCGATGAGGATGCAGATTTTGCGACCAAATGTGGGCTTGAAAACGGTGCCGAGCAGGCGTGAGAGATCGAACTTCGGGAACTGAAGTCCGCTGGCGGTTGACTGAATGGTTGGCATGGGAGCGGCGATCATAGGCATTTGGGAGAGTGAGGCAATTACGGCCTGCACATTCATGCTGGACGCCACAAATCATCCCCACGCTCCAAATTGATCCCCCAGCAGTTTGATCACCATCGCGAAGACGACGGTGATGAAAATGACACGAATGA
>Ga0209573_1005879_pt1 | contig 10664 bp, 9 predicted proteins | sample TNRBio252014_DNA_FD_185870 | JGI IMG/M metagenome (GOLD analysis project Ga0209573, IMG submission 185870) | Wastewater treatment Type I Accumulibacter community from EBPR Bioreactor in Madison, WI, USA - TNR Reactor_6/25/2014_ DNA (SPAdes)... | ecosystem: Engineered > Bioreactor > EBPR >...
AGCGCGCCTTGGAACGCTTGCAACGGATCCAGTATCATCAGATCCGCTTGAATGCGACCCACTCAGTGACCGGTCTCTCCTCCCTCCCTCATCAACAAACTGAGGTCCTGAAAGCCTTACAGATTAGCAGGACTTTCGCTTTCCGTCATTCCCGCGTCGGCGGGAATCCAGTAACCCACTGAAAAAACTGGATACCCGCATTCGCGGGTATGACGAATTTAAGGGTTTGGCGAAAGTCCTGATTAGAAAACCCCGTGCTGATCCACCCCTCACGTTGTTGTAGGGGCACGTTTTTCAAACTGCCGTAAGGTATTCAATGAGTTATGTCGCTAACTGTCGAACTCGGGAGCGATGATCCTTTTGTTCTTGCCCATTCTTCATGAGCTGTACTTTGAATGATTGAAAACATAGTGTTTGATTCATCAGCAATAACACCTAAAGCATGAGAGAAAACATAATTTATTGGCTCCCAATTTGTAATCATATATTTTGAAACTAACGGTACAGCTAACACCCTCCCCATTCCCGCGATGGTGGAGTAAAGATCAAGCGTTGGTCTTTTAAATCGCCACCAATATTTACGAACAACCTTATCACTGTTTTGCAAGCGTTCCGGCTTAACCTTTTCCTCCAAAATCGCCAGCAACTCAGGATAATCTGCTGCAACTGGATCAGGATAATCCGACGGAACGATGCCTGATTGTCGCCATGCTTTGCGTTGTTTCACGTCAGCCTTTTTCCAAACACCGTCCGCTTCCCGATTCAGTGGCCAATCGTGAAAGTTAATCACCCAGCGGCTCGGCGACTGGTCAAAGCGGCTGTTCAAATCCTCGCCGTTGAGATAGGGAAACAGGCAGGCTTTATTATGCGGACTGCGGGCGATCAAGGCTTGCGCTTCTTCCGGGGTCAGCACAAAGCCCATGCCTAATACAAGAGAACCAATAAACGACTTGCCCGCATTCGCCGCCAGTCGAAATGGATTACCAGCAATCGCGCCCGGTACGGTGAGAAAGGGGGTAATGCCGGCCACGGGCTGCTCATTCAATACGAAGTCGCCCGGCCATGCCCCACGATGCAACCACACTTGCGCCACTTCCAAACTGGCCTCGCCCGGCCACGGCACACTCGGCACCGCACGGGGAATGCTGAACCCGTGGGCGGTCATCTGATCCAAACCGACTTCGCGGGTGTCGCCTTGGGCAACGGTATTGGTCGCCAGCAACGCCATCATGCCACCATCGCGCATTAGTTGCCCGGCTCGCAGAAAGAAATAGGCGCACAGGTCGGTGCTGCCCTTTTGGCCGTGGGCAATGCGCTCAATCAGATAATCCCGATAGGCCGTCCCCAATGCGCCGGTGATTTTCTGCCCGCCGACAAAGGGCGGATTGCCGACGATCACATCAAAACCGGGGTTGTCGCGCCCGAAGACTTCCGGGAATTCCAGTTCCCAGTGAAAACCCCTCACCCCCGGCCCCTCTCCCACCAGGGGCGAGGGGAGGAAAGCGCCGCTCAACCGCTGTTCAATCCGCGCCCGCGCTGCCTTTTCCGCCTGGGTGCGCGTCGCTTTCGTCCCCGGTTGCAACGCCGCCGCCACCCATTCATCCCCGCTCCAGCGCAAATCCGCCGTCGCCGTGTCCGCCTCTTGCAACCAGCCGCGCAAGGTCGCCTCGTCCAGCGCCTCGGTCTCCCGAATCCGCGCCCGCGCCTGCAACGCCTCATTGATCCGCTGTTCCAGATACGACTTCACCCAGTCCTTTTGGCCGGTTCCCGCAGGCCGTAACGCGCTCAGGTTCATCCCCAACAGCGAATCGCCGCCCTTCAGGGCATGATCGAGAAAGGTAAATTCATGATCACGGGCCAGCGTCGCCAGCCACAACGACAACTGCGCCAACTCCACCGCGCGCGGGTTCTTATCCACCCCATACAGGCAATGCAGGGCAATCAAGCGCCGGGCGTGTAACAGTTCATCCTCATCGGGCGGCAACTCCGGCACACACCGATGATCCCGCCACGCCTGCACCAGCGCCTCGGCCAACTGTTTCGCCGTTTCCACCAGAAACGCCCCGGAACCCATCGCCGGATCGCACACTTTCAGGCTGAGAATCTGCGCCGGGGTCGGCTGCGCCCCAAACCGCGCCAACACCGGCCGCAACGCCTCCTGCACCATCGGGCGGGTCAAGGTCGGCGGGGTGTAATGCGAACCGGTCTTGCGCCGCTCATCGGTCGGCTGCAACACCAGCGCCCCGGCTGCCGCCACCTCCGGGGTTGCCGCGTTATCAATCTTGCTGCCCAGCGCCGCCAGCATATCCGGGAGACTTCGCGCCGCCTGCACCTCGTTCAACGCCGCCCCGGTCAACTTCTGATCGGTTTCCTCCTCCAGCCACGCCGCCCGCTTTTTCGGCTCGGTGGCCAACAGCGCCGCCAGGTTAATCATCACCGGCGCTCCGTGCGCTTTCGCCGGTTTAATCGCAATCATCGGCCCCGGCGCCCGCAACAGCGTAAAGCCCATCATCGCCTCATACACCGAACCGATATGCTCCACGTCCAGACTGCGATACGACAACCGCTCGCCATTGAGCATCAGCAAATTGTTCAGGACGCGATAAACCACGCCATCGCTGACGCGGGGCAAGATCGGCGTCCCGACCCCCTCCAGAAACGGATAGACCGCCGGATCGAACAACCGCCCGCGTCGCGCCGTGAGCCGTAAATCGCCGTGCCGCGCCCCGCCGTGAATCAGCCGAAACAGCGCCAGCAGTTGCGCCCACGCCCCATAGCGCGAATCCATCGTATCGGGATACTGCCCGGCATCGGCCCGCAACCGCGCAAACAGCCCGCTGACCGCATAATGATTGACATACACCGGATCGGTCGAAATCAGCCCGCGATCCTCGGCGTACAGAATGAAGATCAACCGCAGCAACACCGTCAACAAGCCGCCATACACCTGATCGGGGTCCCGCTTCGCCAACTCGTCCAACAGCGCCCCATGGACCTGGGCATCCGCCGCCTGAAACCCGCGCAACAACTCATACAGCGCCGCCAACACCTGCGCCGCCAGTTGCGTCGATACCGTATTCTGATATTGACGGCTCGCGGCCAGAATCGCTGGCAAGCGTTGCGCCTCCGGCAAGATAAACCAGCGTTCCGCCGACAACAGCAAATGCAGCGCCGCGAACAGAATCCGCCCATCGGTATCGAGCATGGCCGCAATCGGAAAGGCCAGCGTCCCGGAACTCTCACCACGTGGCGCATAAACCAGGCGCAATTCCAGGCCATTGCTCAACAGGCCAATGGGCTGCTGCGTCTCCCGCAACAAGCGCTCAAACCGCGCCTGCGGACTGGCCGGCCAACCTGCCGAAACCACCGGCTCATCCAGCGCCGTCCCGGTTTTACAGACCTGCATCAACGCCAACCACTCACTGGCCCCTGGCGCCGGCTGCAACGCCCGCACCGCATGACTGGCCCGCAGCACATCGTTGTATTCCGGCAAGGCCACCAGCAAGGACAGCGGGGCCGGTTGCAGATCATCAGCCTGCCAACCGAACTGCTCGACCAATAACCGGGGCCAATCGGTAATGACCGGCGCGGTCAAGCCATCCGGCAACGGGATTTCCCGCACCTCGGCCACAAACGCCCGATGCTCCGCCGCGATATTGCGATTGAGATACGCCTGCGCGTCCAGCAACGCCGGCGGCGAAACCACTAAACCGACCGGCTGGGCGTAACCCAACCAGCGACGATGATCGAGAAGAGCGGGGTCGGTCATGATTCATCCGGTGAAGACGGGGCAGGCATAGCCGCTTCCTCAAGAACCTGCATCAGCGCCGGTTTGGTGGCGGTGATCACCTGCTCCGGTAAATGCTTGTGATGAGGAAAAGTCGCCAGGCCGGGAAAATGCGGGGTATCGTCGTAGCGAAAGACTAAAGCCTGCTGACGATCCTGGCAGTGATAGCGATAACCCAAGGTTTGTAGTCCACCAGTCGTTGCCACAAGCGCTTCGCTCACTTCCAGCAAACGGCCATTGGCGAAATGCAGGCGCAAGCGCAAATTAACCCGATCGGGGGTCAGAACTTCTTCCTCATACCGTTCAATATCACGCTCATCGGTTAACCGCTGGACGGCAGACTCAATCGCGCTGAGATAATCAGCCAACCTTTTATGCAGCATGGCGCAAGGATTGATCTATTTCGTTGCGCAGCGCCAGGTAGTGCTGATAATCATTAGCCCACTCCACAAAATCAGCCTCATCGGCGATCTGTCCATGGCTGTAACGCTCAAAGAAGGCTTCTGATTCCAGACCATAACGGATTTCGTAGCGGATCAGTCGCCGGGTCAGCGCGACCAAGGCATCCACCGGCGAATGATATTGAATGGTTTGTTTACGCATGGTTTATCGACCTGAATTACCCCGTCACCGGCCATAAATACACCAATCCGACCGGTTCCAGCCGGGTGGCCCGCACTGCATACACTTCTCGAATCCGCGCCGGTTCGCGTTCCAACTCTCCGGCCAGCGCATTTAACCGTTTGTCCCAATGCCGGCGATTGGCCTCCAGTTGCCGCTGTTCGTCCTCATTGAAGCCCAAAATCAATTGCGAATCGGCCTGATACTTCGTCGCCGTCTCCGCCAACCGTTTCTGCTGTTCCTCCAGAATCGCCCGCATCTCCCGCGCTTCCTTTTCGCCCCGCTGCTGCAACTCGCGCTCTGCCTCTTGCCCTAACTGCTCCCCACGCGCCTGTAAGTGCGGCAATAAATCGGCCAAATCCTGGGGCAAGGTCGCCTGCAACCGCTGTTGCGCCGTGGCATGAACGCCATCCGCCGTATGAGAACCGAGCGCCGCTTCCAGCAAATCCAGGGTTTTGCTTTCCGCCTCGCGGGCGTAGGGCGTCAACGGCCCTTTGCGTTGACTCGGCTCCAGCCAGCGGGCCGTCACCGCCAGCAGTTCTTCATGCAAGCGGGCCGCGTTCGGGCCGTACAGACACAACCGCCCCAGCAGAATCACCCGGGGGATGGCATCGCGGCTTTGCGCCAGACAGGCCCGCGATAAATCGTGATGGATGAAGCCTTGCGCGGTAAACCGGCCCAACAGCCGTTGCGCGACCCGATGCTCCAGATGCAGATGCACGACCGAATCATCGAGCGTCTTCGGCGCGTCAAACACCACTGGCCGGAGCGGGGCGTCCTTGCGCCATTGCCACACCTTCTGCTCCCGACTGCGAGGAACCCGCAAGGTGTCCAACGTGGCCGCCCAAGTCGGGTCTTTACGCAAGGCTTCTGCCGGGACGGTGAATCGTCCTGGTGTCGCTGGGTCGGGTTCAAGGGTAGGCCAATTCTGCATCTGCAACGCCGCCGACAGTGCGGCGCGGAACGGTTCTTCCTGGAAATTGATCTGCTTCTGCGAGCGTTCCAGTCGGGTGCGCAGGGTGTTGATCTGGGTTTCCAGCGCCTGTTGCCGGTCGCGGACCCCCTCCAACTCCTCAGCGACGGTCTCCCGATCCGGGGTGGCCGAATCCAGACCGTTGAGTTCCTGATCCAGCCGCGCCAGATCCGCATGACGAATGCCGCCGCGCAATAAATCAGTCAGCCGCGCCTCCACCACGGGCGACAGACTGCCCAGTTCGCGCTGAATGGTGGCGGTTTTGCGGATCAGCGTGACCAGAATCCGGTCTTCCAAGCGTTGCGCGTAGTAGAAATAATGGCAATAGACCACCGGCTGCGGTTGCAGCTTGCGGTCAATCCGGCCATTGCGCTGTTCCATCCGCCCCGGATTCCACGACACATCCAGATGAAACAGATTCGCGCAATGCGCCTGCAAGTTCAGCCCTTCGCGGGCGGCGTCGGTCGCCAGCAGAATCCGCACCGGATGCTGACGTGGATCGGTGTTGAACGCCCGCTGGATCGCCTCGCGTTCTTCAGTGGCCGTCGACCCGCGATAAATCGCCAGGCGATCTTCGGCGCGGTCGGTATCGGCCAGGGCGGTTTCCAACTGATCGCGCACATAACGCAACGTGTCTTCGTACTCGGTGAACAAAAGCACCCGTGTCGTGTTCCAGCGGTTCCCCGGACACATTCGGCGGCGTATCCAGTCCAGCAGTTGCTTGATCCGGGCATCGGGCTGATGCCGGGCGGTGTCCGCCAATGCCGCCATCCGTTCCAGTACCCGCAACTCCTCGGTAAAAGCCGCTGAATCATCACCCGGCGTGGCGCTGGCCACGGTCGCCGCTTCGGTCTGCGCGTCTTCCTCGCTCTTTAAATCGTCAGGGGACAGGGTCGCTGCCTCGTCGTCGTTGTTTACCGGCGTCGCCAGCAGGCTCAAGCGTTCGGCGGCGGCTTGGGCGCGGGCGATCTGCGCCGCGTCCCACTGCTTTTGCACGGTCTGGCGATGCACCCGCAAGGTCCGGGCGAAGGCGTCAATCGAGGACAACAGCCGTTGCTGCAAACCCACCAGTAACAACCCGGACGCCGCCTGTTGACGGCGGTTGGCGGTCTGCAACCGCCGCTCCCGCAACTCCCAGTATTGATTCAACAGCCGCGACAACGCCAATTCCGGGGCATCCTCCGGCAAGCCGACAATATCGACCTGCTCGACCTGGCGCTGACTAAAGCCCTCGACCCCGGCCCCGCGTAAATCCTCCTTGAGTCGGCGCACCATTACCGCGTCCAGTTGCCCTTTGCGTACCGGCACCCCCCGGCAAAAGCGTTGCGGGTCGAGCAATTCCAGCAGGGCGGAGAAGCTGTTGGAGTGGCCGTTATGCGGAGTCGCGGATAAGAACAACCGGTGTTCAAAGCGTGGGGCGAGATCCCGAATGGCGCGGGTAATCTTCGAGTCGATGGCGTAGCGGGTGCCACTGGCCGGGGCGGCGTGGTGGGCTTCGTCGAGAATCAGCAGCGTCCCCGGTCGGAACTCGCCCAACCAGTCGCGCAATGGCGCGGTATAGGTTTCATCAATCAACAGCCGTTGCGAAATCAGAAACCGGTTATGCGTCGTCCACGGATTCACCCCGAACCCCCGCGCCTGGCGGGTTTGGGTCAAATACGCCTTGTCGAGAATCCGGAAGGTCAGGCCGAAGCGGGTTTCCAGTTCATCCTGCCATTGCAGCAGCATGGACGGCGGGCAGGACACCACGATCTCCCGGACCTTTTTCCGCGACAGCAGCTCGCGGGCAATCAACCCGGCTTCGATGGTCTTGCCGAGGCCTACGTCATCGCCGATGAACAGATTGACGCGCGGCAACAGCAACGCCTTGCGCAGCGGCTCCAGTTGATACGCTTCCAAACGAATCCCGGCGCGGAAGGGCGCTTGAAAGCGATTCGGATCGGTCGCGGTCAGACAGTTCCAGCGCAGAGTATGCAGATAGGCGGAAAACCGGGCGGGGGAATCGAAGCCGCGTTGCCCCAGGGTCGTCCAGGCTTCCCCACTGAGGATCTCGGCATCGAGTTCATGCTCCCACAACACCTGCAAAGGCTGGCCCTGGGCGTCGTCATCGACTCCAGCGAGTTCAACCAAAGTCACGTCACCCGCAATGGGGGGCAACGTCACACCCTCGACAAGATAGCGGCGTTGACGGACGTGGACTAATTGACCGGGCTGGGGAGCAGTTTCAAGCAGGGCGATTGGTGGGTTGGGCATCAGGCGCTCTCGTTTTTTTCATTATGGCAGCGACTCCCCGAAAACAAAACCTGTAATTTATTGATCATAAAAGTAATTTTTCCAATACGAATCCGGCGTTTTCTGTTCAATAAAAGGAACCTCCGAGTATACGGTAGCGGCCGGCTTGATCACACCGATGAGACGGGCTTTGTACGGTAAGGGTGACAGTATCGCCATAGGACTCTGAATGCATACTATGGCAATCAACCGCTTAACCGTAGGGCGGCAACGGGCGCTGTTCAGGCCCCTCTCAATCTATTCCTACCGATGGCGTCAGAGTTTATGGCGGGCCAACCCGCCTAACACCTGGAATTCACGCAACGCGGGAACACCTTGATCTTGCGCCCTCATCCGCCCTGAGCGATTAAGATTTCGGCGTCCAGCCCGCCGGCGCAATCTGGCGTGTCTTCGGCTCTGGAAAGGGGGGGTGACGCGGGCCATAGGCCGGATATTGCGGCCGGGTATCACTGCGGTCGCGGTCATTCGTCGGGGCGGTACAGCCGCCCAGCCGCCCGTTGCTCAGCACCGTGCAGCGCTGGCCATTGGCGAGGGTCAGGGTTTCCGCCCAGGCCGGCAGGGTCAGGAACAGCGAGAAGCACAGGATCAGGGCTTTCATGGGTCTTTCCTCCCCCGGTGAATCAAGGCGATTTCATCATACCCCTACCCGGATCGGCGTCAATGATCCGGAATTTCCGGAGAGTTCGATGCTCACTACCTTCGATCTACCCTCACCCGGATGCCACCGCCGTCCGCCATCGGCTGACCGCCGCCGACCGGCAGGTCGGCGATCTAACGGCCGCGCATCTCGCTGACTTCTGGGGCTGCGGCGCTGGGGAGGACCTGGCAGGCGTCGTGGGGCGGGCCGGTCGCTCTGCTCCGCTCGCTGGCGGTTGCGCCCCCGGCACTGCAACAGAACGCCGAATTCACCGCCCTGTGTCCGGCCCGCGCGGGGTGCATGACCCAGGTGCTGGTTGAGCAACGTTAGGGCGGCTGACGGCGTGCGCGGCGTTGACCGTGCGGACTCAGAACCGCGCCCGGATCGACTCGACGACGAGCCGGAACGGGCCGGCCTGCCGGTCGGCGATCAACACACCGAAGATTCGGATGCGGGGGGGATCGAGGGCGGGGGCTTCAACGGTGCGGCCACGAAATGTGGGTTGGAAATCCGTCACCGGCAACCCCACGTCGATCCACTCCCCGCCCTGGGTCGCGAACCGCGCCTGATACTGGACACCATCGAAGGCGTCGTCGGTGCGGAGTGTGAGCTTGTAGGTCTGGCCGTCGCCCCGAACCCGCAGGAGCAACGCCGTCGCCCCCACCAGGTCATAACCGTGCGGTTGGGCACGGATCGAGGCGAAGCCGCCGTTGTGGGCGAGCGAAACCTCGCCGCTGAAGACCAGGCCTTCCGCTGTCACGGTCACTTGGCTGGCCGACACTCCGCCCATCACCCGGTCATCGACCGAAGTCCACGCCTGCCCTTGGGCGGGATCGCGGAAATCGATCACCGGGCGGGTCTCATAAGGTAAATTCGCGCTCATTGAGGTCCCCACACTAAGATAGACGTAGAGAATGACCGCTCGCACCCCGAGACCGGCCCTATACGGTGAGCAAGAAATACGCAAGTCAGGAGTCCGCATGTATAACCCTCCAGGCTGTTGCAGAAAGGAGAGAAAACCTCGTTCGGGGTGCGCATCCTCCCCATCCGACGAGAAGTCCGATGACCGACTTTTGGACCGCGCTTGAACATCACATCCACGCCGTCACCCGCCAGCCTTTTATCATCCGTCAGCGTCAGCCGCTCGGCGGTGGCTGCATTAACCCCGCATGGCGTATCAGCGACGGCCAGCGGACCTTCTTCGTCAAAGTCAACGCTGCTGTCGGCCTGCCTATGTTTGAAGCCGAAGCGGCGGGCTTGGCTGAACTCGCCGCGACCCGAACGGTGCGGGTGCCTGAAGTGATGGGTCATGGCGTCGCTGCTGAACACGCCTGGTTAATGCTGGAGTCTCTGCCGCTGGTGAGCGGCGGGACGCGGGCGATGGAACAGTTCGGCCGCTCGTTGGCGGCGCTGCACGCTCAGCCGCGAAAGGGTTTCGGCTGGCATCGCGATAACGCCATTGGCGCCACCCCCCAGCTCAATGCCTACGGCAACAACTGGATCGAATTCTGGCGCGAGCGGCGGCTGGGCTTTCAACTGGACCTCGCGGCCCGCAAGGGCTACGCCGGCGCTCTGCAACAGCAAGGCGAGTCGTTGCAGGCGCGGCTGGACGGGCTGTTCGTCGGTCACTCGCCGACTCCCGCGCTGCTGCATGGCGATCTTTGGAGCGGCAATGCCGGTTGCACCGTGGAGGGCGAGCCGGTGATGTTCGATCCGGCGGTTTATCAAGGCGACCGTGAAGCGGATCTGGCGATGACCGAACTGTTCGGCGGCTTCCCGGAATCCTTCTACGCCGCCTATCGGGAGGCGCTGCCGCTGGCGACCGGCTATCCGCAGCGGCGGACGCTGTATAACCTGTATCACATCCTCAACCACCTCAACCTCTTTGGCGGCAGCTACCGCGCCCAAGCGGAGCGGATGATGGCTCAATTGCTGGCCGAATTGCGCTAATGGCCCCTCCCTCTGGCCCGGATAGGTCTGATGGACACGACCCCCTCTTCGTGGAGAAAGGGCGATGGCCTGGGTTGATCGGATCGTGGCCGGATTGTTTGAAATTGGCTGGCCGGTCGTCTTGAAGCTGTCACAGACGCCGGGGCGGTTGGCGCTGGGTGTGGTTATCGCCATCGCCTGCATGGCCGCCAGCGGGATATTTGGGTGTCGTTAAGGGACGGTTGATCGTGATTACCGCTATTCTCCACACATGGCCCCGATAGGACGCGCCCATGACCACCCGAGAGTCTTTACGATTCGAGCAGGGTTTAGCCCAGGTGCAGAACGACCGGACGCAGGGCGCTGCGGAACTGGCGCGAGAGAGTTTGCGCCTGCTGGTCGATAGCGCGCTGACTCTGGAGGCT
>Ga0209573_1005880_pt1 | contig 10663 bp, 10 predicted proteins | sample TNRBio252014_DNA_FD_185870 | JGI IMG/M metagenome (GOLD analysis project Ga0209573, IMG submission 185870) | Wastewater treatment Type I Accumulibacter community from EBPR Bioreactor in Madison, WI, USA - TNR Reactor_6/25/2014_ DNA (SPAdes)... | ecosystem: Engineered > Bioreactor > EBPR >...
GAAAAAATGCTTGAATTGGCAAAAAACAAAAGCCAATACATCAGAAAAGAAGTTTCTAAAGACGATGCTATCCGTTTTTTTACCGAAAAACAGGATGAATATAAAATTGAATTACTTCAGGACCTTCAGGATGGTCAGATTACTTTTTACTCTCAAGGCAATTTTACGGATCTGTGTAAGGGACCACACATTCCGGATACGTCTTCCATCAAAGCAGTAAAACTTATGAATCTTGCCGGCGCTTATTGGAGAGGTGATGAAAAACGCAAACAAATGACGCGGATTTATGCGGTCACTTTCCCGAAAGCAAAAGAACTGACTGAATATCTTGAATTGCTCGAAGAAGCAAAAAAAAGAGACCACAGAAAATTAGGTGCGGAGCTCGAACTGTTTATGTTTTCTGAAAAAGTAGGTCAGGGTCTTCCCATCTGGTTGCCCAAAGGAACTCAGTTGAGAGAAAGATTACAGAATTTTTTGCGCGCCGAACAGGAAAAACAAGGCTATCAAATGGTAGTTACCCCACATATCGGCAGTAAATCGTTGTACGAAACTTCCGGTCATTATGCCAAATACGGAGCTGACAGTTTTCAACCCATCCACACACCCAAAGAAGGAGAAGAGTTTTTACTCAAACCCATGAATTGCCCCCACCACTGCGAAATATACGGTCACAGACCCCGATCTTACAGAGAACTACCGCTCAGAATCGGAGAGTTCGGCACGGTATATCGTTACGAACAAAGTGGCGAATTGCACGGATTGTCCAGAGTACGGGGATTTACGCAGGATGATGCACACATATTTTGTACCGTAGACCAGGTCAAAGGAGAGTTTCTTAAAGTACTTGAACTCACGACCATGGTGATTAAAAAAATGGGTTTTGAAAATTTTACAGCACAGATTTCTTTGCGCGATCCCGACAATCCGGAAAAATATATCGGCTCTGATGAAAATTGGAATGCAGCTGAAAAAGCAATCATCGAAGCTACCTCAGAAGTGGATTTAATCACAACCACAGAATTGGGTGAAGCTGCATTCTACGGTCCAAAACTGGACTTTATGATCAAAGATGCTTTGGGCCGTTCCTGGCAATTGGGTACTATTCAGGTGGATTACAACCTTCCGGAAAGGTTTGGCCTGGAATACATCGGTGCTGACAATCAGCCGCACCGTCCGGTGATGATTCACAGAGCGCCTTTCGGGTCCATGGAACGATTTATTTCTATCCTGATCGAACATACAGCCGGTAAATTTCCGCTTTGGCTTACGCCGGACCAATACGCCCTACTTCCGATTTCAGACAAATGGATACCTTATTGTGAGGAAATCAAACAGGAATTGGCAAAACACGATATCCGGGGTTTTATTGACGAAAGAGCAGAATCCATCGGTCGTAAAATCAGAGATACTGAGTTAAAACGTGTTCCTTATATGTTGATCATTGGTGACAAAGAAGCTGAAAATCAATCAGTATCCGTACGTCGCCAGGGAGAAGGTGACCTCGGTACCATGTCGGTCAGTGAGTTTGTTGCTCATTTTGCTGAAAAATTGTCGGAGGTTTAATTTTGGTTAAACCTTCTAAATTCCATTTTTGACGAAAGTCAATGCGTTTACCTGATGGTATCGGGTTTTTGTTTGCGAAATTCCATTTTGCCAGAATCTCTTTGAATTTTCCACAAAAACGAGTCTTTGAATACCGGTTCTGCTCTCTGAAAATCCACAATTTCAATCACACCTTTTGAAGCAGGTTTTTCCGGTTTAAGTGGAAAATATATCGAATCGTTCAGGCTGATTTGTATTTGTTCTGAAAACAAAGAATCCACGTACATTTCTGCCTTAGCCACCGCTTCATCACGGCATCTCAACATCACTTCCTCCAGATAGTCTTTCTTTTTTTCTGCCAGTTTTTTTAAGACAATGGGGTCGTCAGGTGAAGCTTCCTGTAAACAGGAACAACAACAAATAACCAACAAAATTCCGACAATCCCTTTATTCATATGTTTTTCTGAAATAGTATTCAAATTCTTCGAGGTAGACATCCTGAAGTGAATCCACAGCCATTTGATACATAGAATCTTTTTGCGTTCTGCAAATGGAATCTCCCTTCAACCTCAAAGTATTCAATTGCCTTGCATACAAAGTATCCACAATATATCGTTGTTCGGGAGTCAATTGTTCCCCATCCTGACACGACATCAGCCCGAAAAAAATCAGTATTCCTGCTTTAAAAATGTTCTTCACTGAAGTCGATGATTTTTCTTTTCAATTCAAAATTTTTGCCAAGGTACACTTTTCGGACTACTTCATCCTCTGCAAGTACTTCCGCTGTTCCTTCGCGTAATATCTGTCCTTCAAACATCAGATAGGCTCTGTCTGTAATAGACAAAGTCTCCTGGACATTGTGATCCGTGATCAAAATGCCGATATTTTTGGTCTTTAATTTTGCCACAATATACTGAATGTCCTCCACAGCAATCGGATCAATCCCGGCAAAAGGCTCATCCAACAGGATAAACTTCGGGTTTGAAGCCAAAGACCGGGCGATTTCTGTACGTCGTCGTTCTCCACCCGATAATGAGTCCCCGACATTTTTACGTACTTTGTCCAGTCTGAATTCCGCCAGCAGGCTCTCCCGTTTTTCATATCTTTCTTCTTTGGTCATCGGCATCATTTCCAAAACAGCCATGATGTTGTCTTCGACGCTCAACTTACGGAAAACACTTGGTTCCTGAGGCAGATATCCCACACCTTTTTGTGCCCTTTTGTACATGGCATCACTTGTCACCTCTTCATCATCCAGATATACATGACCTGAAGTGGGCGACACAAATCCTACCATCATGTAAAACGTAGTGGTTTTGCCGGCACCGTTGGGTCCCAACAAACCAACTATTTCTCCCTGAGAAACATGGACGGAAACTTCCTTTACCACCTGCCGGGTGCCATAAAATTTGACTAATTTTTCAGACCTGAATTTCATCTACTTTTTGATTTTGTCGGTTTGTACAGGTAATTCCTCGATCCGGTCAGAAGGACTAGACCATATTATGGGCACTTCATTTTCTCTGTTGATTTCCGGACGTTCTACTTTATATATTTTCATCTTTTCCGGCTGAATTTTTTCCCAATAATTTCCCGGATCCCACAAATTGTTTTTGTTATCGTCTTGAATTACCTCAACCGAATATCCATCCGGAACAACAGATTTATACTTTTTTGTGAATGTTGATTTTTGTGAAACGGAAAAAGTGTCCATTATGTTTTCGCCTCTTTTTAATATGACAAAATAATGTTTTTGGGAATCAAGTGACGTCACATTCAGTATTAAACTTGAGGTTTGACTTGGGGACAAACATTGAAAAGGCAATTTTGTCGAATCAATACGTCTTCCGTAAATATCCGCAAATGCCGTCGAATCAAACATAAGTTTATAGGGCATGTTTACCCTCCATTTGCCCTTGACAGACACATTCATCCGGTTTTGAGACAATCCGAATGTCAATCCTGCCACTTCGCCCAAAGTATCAGATATCTTCCAGTTTTGGGTTAAAATAGTATCCAGCGGTGCCGTAAACTGAAGTACCAAACTGTCTGATGGCAATAAATTTGGTGCCAGATTGTGGTAGCTTACTTCCAATGGTTTTTGTTTGTTTTTACCTTCATTTATGGACGGTTTTACCTTTATCGTATCGTTACCGGCAATAATTTCAAAAGAGTCCAGGTCCGTTTTGTAAAAAACTTTTAACGTGTCTTTTATTACTTTATGGTATAACGTAACCTCATCACCGATGCTTACAGGTGTTATTTTTTCCGGTTTTGAATTATATACCAGATCTGTCAAACCATAAATTTTCAGGTTTTTAGCCAACAGTTTTTGTTTCACTTTTGGACTTGAGATAAATAGGGTATGATTTATTTTCTGATTCGCTGTGTCTAATACAATCAAAGAATCCGGAAAACCGATTTTTTCCGATTCAAGATCATATTTAAGGTTGACATTTTTATCCACAAGAGCCAACATTTTAAAGGTATCCGCTTTGATATTTTTGAAAGTAAAACTACCCGACTTATCCGTTTTTGTTGAATAATATGGTTTTTCTTTCGCTACTATGGAATCAAAATGTGTATCGTACAATAAAACCTGGACGTTTTCAACAGGTGTAAAATCAATGGCATCGTATACTTTGCCGGTCATGGTCAGGCTGTCCAGAACGTCACCGGTAGAAAACACATAACTGAAGTTTGTCAGCTTGTTGCCTTCGTGAAAATCGACGATAGCTTCCCCAAAATTGATGGTATAAGTTACATCCGGTCGGAGTACTTCACTTTCGTGGAATGAAAAAGTCACTTTTTTACCTCTGCCCGTCACTTTGGGCAGATAAACGAGCGGAGGTGAAACCAAAACCTGTTTTTGGGCTTCTTTAACTTCAACATATTCGTCAAAATACATGATTATGTCTTGTTTGACAAATCGTGTTTGAAAATGAGGCGTTGACTCCAGGGAATCCTGTACCGGAGGTTTTTTATCTATAGGTCCGGACAACAGTTTTCCGGTGCTTGCGCAGGAAGTCAAAACAACCACGTACCAGACTGCTGTCACGAATGAAATTACTAGTATCCTGTAATATATGGCCTCTTTGATGATCATGAATTTGATAAAACGTGCAAAAATACACATAAGTATGTGAATGAATCGAATTCTGAAGGTGATTAACATGGATTTAAGGCTGGAATAAATTTTAAACCTACAAACTGACGCTGAGAAGGTAAATGTTTTTATTTAAATCATATTCTTAAGAAGTTTTTTACTTCCGAAAAATCCAATCTTTTGACAATCATACTATTAAAAATGTCGCCATGTGGTAAAAGAAAGTGGTCGAACTTTATTCACCAATAAGTTTATTAAGATGTAATCAGAAAGAAGGCCTGAGAAAAGTATCTCAGGCCTTTTCTTTTTTTCATATATTTGCAAAAGCATTACATATAAAAAATGACATATTATCCTGAATTTAACACTCCAATTAAATTTGCCCTTATTCTGGTTTTGTGTTTTTTATATTTTTTTTGTTTCAAAAATCAAGTTCTTGGGCAAACATATTTTTCAAAGTTTGACTTTGAAACCGGACAAATAAGTAGCTATGGCATTCAATTAAATAAACTCAATAATTTATATTTATTATCTTCACCTGGAATTTGTGATTATAAAAATTCCTTTTCGTCCTGTGCAGAATTGACTACATTTGACGATACCGGTAATACTATATGGGCTAAAAATTTTCCTTGGTTAAAAATTAATAAATTCAGTACTATCGTCACAGAAAATGAAATTTTAGTATTAGGAACAACTCATCCTGATTATGTTTCTTTTTCATTGGTTAAATTATCTCATGAGGGCGATAGTCTAGAGGTAAAAAATATTCCATTTGATGGATATTTAAGGTTTAATAATCGAAACTTTTTTAAATATGGTGATCAATATATTATATCCGGTCAGACACAATATGCACAGGATTCCATGTTTTATGCCGGATTGATATGGCTCAACGCTGATTTTACCGTTGACACCATCATGCACTTTCCGGGCAACAGTGGTTCATTTGAAAGAGGTTTTGAAGATGAGGACGGAAATTGCCACATTTTTATGATTTATTATGACCGCCCGGCAAAAGATCAATACTATGGATATAAAAAGTTTGATCGCTATAAAAAGGAATTGCATAGTTGGTTTGACAAAACGGATGATTATTATGACATGGATGGAATAATGCTTGATGACGGAACAAAATATTTTGTCCGAAGTACCGGATTTCATGAAGAAATATATAAATTGGATCAAACAGATAGTTTACTATGGGTTTCAAGAATATCCAGAGTTACAGATAGGTTTAACACTTCAATATTTCAAATATGTAATAATAAGGATATATTGATAACCGGATATAAGACAAAAAACATTTTTAATGACCTGAGAACTTTAGGTAATATCGTTCGTATCTCTCCTGATGGTGTTGTCAAATGGGACAGAGGTTATGGCTCTCTTAATGATGAAGAAGGTTTTAGAATACTCAATTATTTGAGAAGTATTGAAGAAAATGAAGGTGGTGACTTAATCATGGGTGGAAGTATAGAGGGGGGTATCGGAATTCCATTGTATCAATATATCGTGGCAGAAGCTGACCTTTGGGTTTTAAAAACAGACAGTTTAGGTTGTTTAAATGATGATAAGTGTAATGATGACAATTTTATACGATATTTTCCTGCCGAATTGAATTTTGACCAACTTACCATGAGACACAAAGAATGGTTTACTTCGACAACAGGAAATACTGGGAAAGAAGAACATTGGATACACACTTTTGGTAAGGACACCGTACGATATGATATTGAATTTGGTTGGCAAAATTTCAGAAAATTAAAGTCAACCAATACCATAGACGGAACGGTAATTAATAATATTACCCTAGTCAGAATGGATGAATACGGCCGGGTATTTGGTTTGGAAAACAACTCCTGTACCCTTTGTAATTCTTTTCTTTTATATGACTTTACATTAACAGAAGGAGACACTTTTTCACTTCCTTACCAGTTTGGTGATGTGATAGTGTCCCAAGTTGATACCGTATTTTTATTAAATGGCTATCCTCGAAAAAGAATGGTGTTAACACACATTAATGAAGAAATGCAAACTACTTATGGTAATTTAATTTGGATAGAAGGCATCGGGGCTTTGAACGGAATCCTTTATTATGAAGACTGGCAAAATCACACCCGTACACACACTACATGTTACTACGATCGGGATATATTAAAATACACCCATCCTTTTAGTGCAGACTGTATTCTTTCTTCCACAGTGGACAAATCTCAAAACCCTCCGATCATTGTATTTCCGAATCCTACGAACCACCTTGTTTATTATTTTCCTGAACAGACTCTAACCCTTCAAAAAATCGAAATATTAGACATGACCGGTAGGCTGCGTCTGAGTCAAAAACACGACACCGGTGAAGTAGATGTTTCTTCATTGACAGCCGGCGTTTATTTCCTGAATTTTTATACCAAAAAGAATGAAATAATAACTAAAAAATTCATAAAAATATAAGAACCAAAAAGATTGTTACATGCAGTCCATAAATAATGCCTTATGTTGTGCCTATACTTTCCTGAGTTAAAAAGTACTTCTCCATCAAATCAGGACCAAATTTTTTGTAAACAGGCCCTGAAGGTAAGGTGTAAATCTAACTGCAACCCAAAAAAATTAATGTGATACTTCCATTATTCCTTTAGTAATTTGGTGATTTATTCCTTTGTTTTTTATGATTACAGAACATACTTCATGACACTCAAAAAACATTTTATTTTTTGGCTTAACAGTATTTTAACAACAAAAATGACACTTTTTTCCGATTCAACTGTTTTTAGCATTATATTTGCATTCTGTTTGCAAGTAAACGTTATTTATTAAATCATAAAAAGATATTTATAATGAAACAATTGTTTTTATTCTTATTAGTTGCTTTTGTTAGTTACAACGGATTCTCTCAAGCCACAGAAAAGGCACCGATTCCCGTTCCTGTTCAGGCTGAAAAAGTGAATGTTCAAAAAAATGCAGTAAACACTGCCGCACCAAAAGTTGAGGAAGCTGTCGAAAGAACAAATGCCAAAATGACTTTTGAAACAATGATTGTTGAATATGGTACCATTCAGCAAAAGAGCGAGCCTTTAAGAACTGTAAAATTTACCAATACAGGTACTGACCCACTTATCATTAAAAGTGCTCAGGGTTCTTGTGGTTGTACCGTTCCTGTTTGGCCCAAAGATCCTATTCTGCCTGGTCAAAGCAGCGTGATCGAAGTGAGATATGACACCAACAGAGTAGGTAAAATCAACAAATCAATCACTATTACTACCAATGAAGGTCCTGAAAAACACATCCTTCAGGTTGTCGGAGAAGTATTAAAAGTAGAAGAAGAAATGGTTGTTCCTGCACCTGCACCAAGTGTAATCAAAGGATAATATTTCTTTTAAAAATATAAAAAACCTCTTTCTGATGTTCAGAAAGAGGTTTTTTTTTATTTGTTCCGTAGATACCGTACATCCTGACCATTATCAGAAACTAAATTTACTATTTGGTTCTTTCATTTTATTCCTTTTTTAAACTTTATTCACCTTTACCTTTTTGCAATCCATAATCTATGATCAACAGAAAAGAAGCCGTCATTACCCACCTGTCTGCTCATTTTGTAGGTAGTGAAGTAGAAGGAAAACACGCCTTTTATACAGAAAAAGGTATTGATTTGTCCGATGAATTGCTCCATCAATCGTTGTTGTCCTTTTTTACGGAAAACTTTAAAGAACCGGAATTTTTCAGGTTTCTTCCTGTAGCCGGATCGATGGAAGATAATACCATGTTCCAGGCCGCTATGTCTTGTTTTGACGATGACAGCCATTTTCATGACTGGAGTATTCAGGTGACAAAGTGGTTGGTTTCACAGTCAAAACATCACCAGATCAAAAGTGGGGAGGTTCTCATCTGCAAGATAGAAAACATCCTTGTAGAAGACGAAATACTCGAAGGTATTGGGATCTTTAAGATCGAAAACAAAGAAAACTATCTTTCTTTTTCGGAAAATGCTGAAGAAGATATTGATTTGAATATCAATCCCGGTATTAATTTGAATAAAACAGACAAGGCGTGTTTAATTTTACATACCGAACAGGATTCCGGATTTAAGATTTTTAATATTGACCATTCCAACAGAAACCAGGATGCCAAATATTGGAGAGATGATTTTCTGAAAATTACTCCAAGGTCTGACGATTATCATTATACCAAAGAATATATCCAGTTGACAAAGGAATTTGTGCATGAAAGATTGGGCAAACAATTTGATGCAGATAAGTCTCAACAGGCACAAACGATGCAACGCTCATTGGATTATTTTCAAAAAGAAGAAACTTTTGACCATGTGGGTTATGCAACCAAAGTTTTTAAAGACGAACAAATAGTCGATGCTTTCAGAGATTTTAAAGAAGATTACGAAAACTATAAACAAATTGAACTCACTGACGAATTTGGCATTTCAGACCAGGCCGTCAAAAAACAAAGCCGGGTGTTTAAGTCAATCATCAAACTGGACAAAAACTTTCATATTTATGTACACGGTAATAAAAATATGATTCAAAAAGGCGTCGATGAGGAAGGTCGTAAGTATTATGTATTATATTACGACGAAGAACATTAATGAATATAGTCCTTTACAAACATTAAAGACCCTGGTTTATAGTCCTAATATTTCTTTTAGTTGTTGTCCGTGTGTCGCAGTTACGACCTTGTCAATAAAATGGGTAATGATTCCGTTTTCGTCCAAAACTATGGCAGAACGATAAACACCTGTTACTTCTTTTCCCATAAACTTTTTTGGCCCGAAAAGTCCCCAACTTTTCAGAACTTCCCGCTCAGGGTCTGATAAAAGCGGATAGGTGATGTTGTATTTTCCTTTGAACTTTTGGTGCTTTTTTTCAGCATCCGGACTCAAACCATAAACCTTATATCCTGCTTTTTCAAATTCAGAAACATCTTCGTTAAGGCTGCAAACCTGCTTGGTGCATGAAGGAGTGTCGTCCTGTGCATAAATACTTATGATAACTTTTTGACCAACCAATGTTTGATTGTTGATGGTTGTACCGTTTTCATCTTTTAATTCAAAATCCGGCAATTTTTGACCCGTTTGTAAACTCATATTATAATGTATTGATACCGCTTAACGCTTTTTACCATACTTGGTTTACCAATTTGTAAATTATTTTAAACTAATATATTTTACCAAAATACAAACTAAACTGAAAATTATAAAATCAGGTATAAATACGTATAAAAAGTTAAAATTAATTGGTTTCCTTTGGAGCTTTCAAGTGGCATCATAATAAAGAAGTATGTATTTTTATATATTATTTAATATTTTTAACCTAAAATCAACCAAAATGCGTGTTTTTATTTTACTAATCTTTACATGTTTACTTTTTGCGTGCAAAACCGAAACCTCCGATGTAGCAGAAACTGCTCCAAAAACCGATGAAACTTTAACAGTAAGCCAGGATACGATTTCTGAGGCAACTTTTTTAGCCTGGACAACAAACTGGCATAATCATGGTCGCCAGTATACAGATACCTCATTGGTAAAATATTATTCCATGCCATTGATAGACCTTTCCGAGACATTAAACGAAAATCCGGCATCTGCCCGTTTTTATCACGGCTTGGACAGTCTGGGTAATGGCGCATGGGAAGCCAAACTAATCCTGACAGGTGTGGATGCAAACGGCAACAATTCAGGACAATATTTTGATTTGTCCAGACCATGTCCCCGACACTGCGGTAAATAAAAATATTTGTCGTTTCAGACAACTCCGATGATATACATTTAGAGTCAAACAGGATGTTTGGCTCCAAATGTATATAACAGTCGATCATTTTATGATAAAAGCTTATATTTCGGACTCTTTTGCATTTTTTGTAAATCAATTTGTACTTTGTATTAAATCAAAAGATTAACGAATTTAATTTATTCAAATAAAATGACAGCACTATATGATGTTATAACTAATGGTATTTTTATATTTTCGGTGTTTCAGGTTGTGTTTTTTATTTATAATATCCGAA
>Ga0209573_1005882_pt1 | contig 10660 bp, 10 predicted proteins | sample TNRBio252014_DNA_FD_185870 | JGI IMG/M metagenome (GOLD analysis project Ga0209573, IMG submission 185870) | Wastewater treatment Type I Accumulibacter community from EBPR Bioreactor in Madison, WI, USA - TNR Reactor_6/25/2014_ DNA (SPAdes)... | ecosystem: Engineered > Bioreactor > EBPR >...
AAAGCGGCCCTTTCCTCATCCGTTAAGCCGCCGTAAAATCCAGTCGCACAGGGAGGCCCGCATGATGGATACCGAGACCCGCAAGACCACCGCCGCCGACTGGTTCCGCAGCCTGCGTGACACCATCACCACGGCGTTTGAATCGCTCGAGGACAGCACCGACAGCAAGTTGCCCCCTGGTCGGTTCGAAGTGACTCCGACCACGCGCGACAATGGCGCGGGCGGCGGCGGCATCATGTCGGTGATGCGCGGCGGGCGACTGTTCGAGAAGGTCGGAGTCAACTGGTCAGCCGTGCATGGCGAACTGAACCCGCGAGCGCAAAAGGCAATGGCCGCGCGCGGCGTTGCGGGGATCGAGGGCGACCCGCGTTTCTGGGCCTCGGGCATCAGCCTCGTCGCCCACATGCGCAACCCGCATTGCCCGGCGGTGCACATGAACACGCGCATGTTCTGGACCCCCGGCGCCGAGTGGTTTGGCGGCGGTGCCGACCTGAACCCCTGCCTCGAGTATTCTGAAGACACCGTGCATTTCCACGCCCAGATGCGCGCCGCCTGCGAGGCGCATGACCCGGGCTATTACCCGCGCTTCAAAGCCTGGGCGGACGAGTATTTCTTTGTCCCACACCGGGGCCGCGCGCGTGGCGTCGGCGGGATCTTCTATGATGATCTCAACACCGGAAACTGGGACGCTGATTTTGCCTTTACCCGCGCTGTGGGCGAGGCATTTCTGCCCGCTGTCACCCCACTCTGGCAGGCTCGGCGGGCGCAGGACTGGAGCGAGGACGACAAGGACGCGCAGTTGATCCACCGCGGGCTCTATGCCGAGTACAACCTCGTCTATGACCGCGGCACCAAATTCGGGCTGGAGACCGGCCATGACGCCAACGCGGTGCTGATGAGCCTGCCGCCGCTGGCGAAATGGGTCTGAGGCGCTCACGCGCATGAAAAAGGGGGCTGCGAGGCCCCCCGAACGCGAAAGGGGCGCCAAACCGGCGCCCCTTTGGTTTCTTGCCTGCCGGCGATCAGCAGTTCCCGTAGACCCCTTGAACCACCGCGCCCGGCACACACATGATCCCGCCCCAGTGATAGGCCTGCTGGCCCCTTTGGGTGCGGACCAGGAACCAGTTATAGCCGTTCATGGAGACACCGGAATCCTGAATGATCGTGATGGACTCGCGCTCGCGAAGGCTGCCGACACCCGCGAAATTCATGCCCGGTCCTGCACGCAGATTGCCACCCCAGGACAGGGCCGGCATCCCGTCATAGGCCGCGCCGCCACCGCCTGCATTCTGGCCACCGCCGCCTTGCTGCGCAGAGCCCGGCTCGGTCACGTTGTAGGCCACACAGTTCAGCGTCGAGCCCTCGAGCCACAGGGCAGCGTTCGGCAAGCCCTGTCCGTAGAAATCGAAACCATCACTGACATAACGAAAGCTGTTGCCCTCATCAGCGCCGGACAATGTCTCCATTTGCGAGCCGTACTGAACCTGGGCAATGCCCTCTTCGTCAAACACGGTGACCCTGACCTGGCCACCCTGATAGCTGTCGCACTGATACTGGATAGTGGCCTGCGCCGCTGTTGACAGCCCCACAATTGCCATCACAGACAAAGAAAGCCGCTTCATCGCCGCAGCCGTGGAACGGCCGCAAGACTCGGTCATCATCATGAACGTCCTTTTTCAAACGCGCCCCCTTGGCCGCCTGTCCTGAAAGAAAACACCAATGTGCAGGCGACACGTATCAGGTGATCGCCTGAATTCAGCCTAGCGTGAGAACTCGGCTCACTCAACGGCGACAGCGCTGAACCGCACAAATACATGACGGGGCCACGGTGAGAACCGCAGCCCCGCTGTTTTGTCGCCTCGAGAGGCGATTCTTAGTCGATCATCGGCAGCAGTCCATCCAGCGACTTTTTCGCGTCGCCATAGAACATCCGGGTGTTTTCCTTGTAGAATAGCGGGTTCTCGATGCCCGAATAGCCGGTGCCCTGCCCGCGTTTGCTGACGAACACCTGCTTGGCCTTCCAGCATTCCAGCACAGGCATCCCGGCGATGGGCGAGTTGGGGTCTTCCTGCGCCGCCGGGTTCACGATGTCGTTCGAGCCGATGACGATGGCGACGTCGGTCGTGGGGAAATCCTCGTTGATCTCGTCCATCTCCAGCACGATGTCATAGGGCACCTTGGCCTCGGCCAAGAGCACGTTCATGTGCCCCGGCAGACGGCCCGCGACCGGGTGGATGGCAAAACGCACGGTTTTTCCGCGGGCGCGCAGCTTGCGGGTCAACTCCGAGACCGATTGCTGCGCCTGCGCCACTGCCATGCCATAACCGGGGATGATGATGATGCTGTCGGCATCGTTCAGCGCCGCCGCCACGCCTTCGGCGTCGATGGCAATTTGCTCGCCGCTGATTTCCATCGCCGGACCCGTGGTGCCGCCGAAACCGCCCAGAATCACCGAGATGAACGAGCGGTTCATCGCTTTGCACATGATGTAGGACAGGATCGCGCCCGAAGAGCCGACCAACGCGCCAACAACGATCAAGAGGTCGTTCGACAGCGAAAAGCCGATCGCCGCCGCCGCCCAGCCCGAGTAGCTGTTGAGCATCGACACCACCACCGGCATGTCGGCGCCGCCGATGCCCATGATGAGGTGATAGCCGATGAAGAAGGCCAGTAGAGTCATCAACAACAGCGTCCAGGTGCCGTAGCCTTGGAAATACAGCACCAGAAGCAGCACCGACAGCAGCGCCGCACCGGCGTTCAGCATGTGGCCGCCCGGAAGCTTGGTTGCCGTCGAGGTCAGCTTGCCCGCCAATTTGCCATAGGCAACAACCGAGCCGGTAAAGGTGACAGCACCGATGAAGACGCCGAGGAAAACCTCGATCTTCAGCACTGACAATTCGGCGGCGGACTTCTCGACCACCTTCATCGCAAAGGCGCCAAGGCCCTGTTCATGCAACCAGGCTTGAAGGCCGGCGCCGCGCAGCGTGCCCGGGGCTTCGGCCAGCACGCCTGCGACATTGACCATCTCGAACTGTGCGTTGAACCCGATGAACACCGCGGCCAGACCGACCAGCGAGTGCATTGCCGCGACCAGTTGCGGCATCTCGGTCATCTGCACGCGCTGCGCGACGACCCAGCCTATGGCACCGCCGAGCGAGATCATCACCAGCGACAGCACCCAATTGCCCGCGCCAGGGCCGTAAAGCGTGGCAGCAACCGCCAGCGCCATGCCGACAATGCCATACCAGACCGCGCGCTTGGCGCTCTCCTGGCCAGAAAGCCCACCCAGAGACTGGATAAACAGAACCGCCGCAACGACATAGGCGGCCGTGGTGAAACCGTATTCCATGGCGACCTCTCCCTTACGACTTCTGGAACATGGCGAGCATGCGCCGGGTGACCATGAAGCCACCGAAGATGTTGATTCCGGCCATGAAGACCGACAGCGCCGCAAGGATCATCACCAGCCACGACCCCGAGCCGATCTGCATCAGCGCGCCCAGGATGATGATCGACGAAATCGCGTTGGTCACCGCCATCAGGGGCGTATGCAACGAATGCGAGACGCTCCAGATCACCTGAAAGCCGACATAAACCGACAGCACGAAGACGATGAAGTGCGACATGAAGCTGGCGGGTGCAAAGAAACCCGCCAACAGAAGAAGACCGCCACCGACGGCCAGCAAGCTGACCTGCGAGCGGGTCTGTGCCTTGAACGCGGCCACTTCCTGCGCGCGTTTTTCGGCGGGCGTCAGCTCCTTGGCCTTTTCCTTGGGCTTTTGCGCCGCGATCGCCGCAACCTTGGGCGGCGGCGGCGGGAAAGTCACCGCGCCCTGATGCGCCACTGTCGCGCCGCGGATCACGTCATCCTCCATGTTGTGGAACAGGATGCCGTCTTTTTTCGGCGTCAGGTCCGTCAGCATGTGGCGGATGTTGTTGGAATACAGTGACGACGCCTGCGCCGCCATCCGGCTGGGGAAATCGGTATAGCCGACGATGGTGACACCGTTCGGCGTGACGATCTTTTCGTCCTTGACCGTCAGGTCGCAATTGCCGCCACGCTCGGCCGCGAGGTCAATGATGACCGAGCCGCGCTTCATCAGGGCGACCATGTCCTCGGTCCACAGCTTTGGTGCCGGGCGGCCGGGGATCAAGGCGGTGGTGATGACGATGTCGATATTGGGAGCGAGTTCGCGGAATTTCTTCAGCTGCGCCTCGCGGAATTCGGGGCTGGAGGGGGCGGCATAGCCCCCGGTCGCCGCGCCGTCCTGGGCCTTTTCGGCAAAATCCAGATAAACGAACTCGGCGCCCATGGATTCGATCTGCTCGGCCACTTCCGGGCGCACGTCGAAGGCCAGCGTGATCGCCCCCAGTGCGGTCGAGGTGCCGATGGCGGCCAGACCGGCCACACCGGCGCCCACCACCAGCACGCGGGCGGGCGGAACCTTGCCCGCCGCCGTGACCTGACCGGTGAAGAAGCGGCCAAAGTTGTTCCCGGCCTCGATCACCGCGCGGTAGCCGGCGATATTGGCCATCGAGGACAGCGCGTCCATCTTTTGCGCCCGGCTGATACGCGGCACCATGTCCATTGCGATCACCGAGGCGCCGCGCGCCTTGGCGAGTTCCAGCATCTCGGGGTTCTGGGCGGGCCAGAAAAAGGCGATCAACGTCTGGCCTTCGCGCAGGCGGGCCATCTCGTCGCTGGTGGCCTCTCGCACTTTGACCACGACATCGGCGCCATCGAACAGGGCCTCGGCCCCCTCGACAATCTGCACCCCCGCCGCGGCATAGGCGCTGTCCTCGAATCCGGCAGCGGCACCCGCTCCGGCCTCGATCAGGCAGCTATGGCCCAGCTTTTGCAGCAGCAACGCCGAGTCGGGCGTCATGGCGACCCGGTTCTCGCCCGGGAAAATCTCTCTCGGTGCCCCGATCTTCACGCTTGGTCCTCCGTTGCAAGGGCCGGGCGCTGGCGCTGCCCGGTAACTCTGGCTGCCGCTGCATAGCCCGCGCAAGAATATTTCACAAGAAGGACAGTCTGTCGCGGCTTAACCAGCATTGCCGGTGTTGCGACAGATCAAGGACTGCCCCCTGAAAGAGGAGTAATGGACCAACCTTAACGAAACGAGGGAGACTCCGCATGACCGACTTGACGACCGCTGCCCCGACCGACGTTGACGCTGAGGCCCCCGTCGCGCCCGCGCCGACGCCTGAAACGGCCGAGGCGCCGAGCCGCCGCACCACCCGCCGCGCCGCCGCTGTGCCCACCGACAGCGAAGCCCAGCAGGCGCAGTTCGAAAGCAACCACTACCCGTATCCGCACCCGCTGGCGCGCAAGCCCTATGAGGAGGAAAAGGCCCGGTTGCAGGCTGAATTGCTGAAAGTGCAGCTTTGGGCGCAGGAAACCGGGCAGAAATTCGTCATCCTGTTCGAAGGCCGCGATGCTGCGGGCAAAGGCGGCACGATCAAGCGCTATACCGAACACCTGAACCCGCGGTTTGCCCGCGTCGTCGCGCTGAACAAGCCGACCGAGCAGGAACGCGGCCAATGGTATTTCCAGCGCTATGTCCAGCACCTTCCGACGGCTGGCGAAATGGTTTTCTATGACCGCAGTTGGTATAACCGCGCCGGCGTCGAGCGGGTGATGGGCTTTTGCAGCCCCGAAGAATATCTGGAATTCATGCGTCAGGCCCCCGAATTCGAGCGCATGCTCGTGCGTTCGGGAGTGCGGCTTTACAAATACTGGTTCTCGGTCACGCCCGAAGAACAGCGCCGCCGATTCGCCGAGCGCGAGACCGACCCACTGAAACGCTGGAAACTGTCTCCGATCGACAAGGCCAGTCTGGGGCTGTGGGACGAATACACCGCGGCCAAGGAAGCGATGTTCTTTTATACCGACACCGCCGACGCGCCTTGGACCATCGTCAAGTCCAAGGACAAGAAGCGCGCCCGGCTGAACTGCATGAAGCACTTCCTCGCCTCGCTGGACTATCCCGGCAAGGATCTGAACGTCGTCGGCCTGCCCGACCCACTGCTGGTTGGTCGGGCGCGGCACGTGATGAAACATACCGAGTTCTGAAAAAACGGGGGGCGCTCAGCCCCCCGCATCCGCCTCGGCGGGCAGAGCCAGCACGCCAGCCAGCGCTGTGTTGCCCGCGACCAGGTCCAGCAACGTCAGCCGGTCGAGATCGGCATAGAAACTGTCGAGTGCCTGACAAAAGGCTGGGCGCAGGCGGCAGGCATGGGTCAGCGGGCAGGTGTTATGCGCCGCATCCATGCATTCGGTAAACGGCAGCGCAGCCTCGAACAGCCGCACGAGGGCGCCGATTCGCACGTCGGCTGGATCGACCGCCAGCCCAACGCCACCACCGCGCCCGCGCTGGGTCTGTACCAGCCCGGCCTCGGCCAGACGGCTGACGACCTGCGCGACGTGATGTGTCGAGGCGTTGCAGCGCCCGGCGATCTGGGCCGCCTGCAGATGGCGCGGCGCGTTCACGGCGCAATCCATCAGAATGCGCAGGGCAAGGTTGGTCCGCACTGTCAGCCGCATGGTACCTCCTGCCGGGTTCATCGCGGCGCAAGCATAATTGCATAAGGCGAATATGCATTTGATCTGGATCAGCCGGGCCCTTGGCGCCGGGGTTGCCCCGGCCCCGCCCTTTGTGGCAAGTCTGGATCATCCGCCGGGCCCCGGCCCGCCCCAGCCAGCAAGGAAGCGTCGCAGATGACCGACCGCGTCAATATCTCGCTCGCCGATCTCGATCGCGCCAGCCTGTTCCACCCGGTGACCTCGATCGCCGACCTGATGGCCAATGGCCCGGTAATCTATACCGGCGCCAAGGGGGCGACGTTGACTCGCGACACCGGGCAGAATCTGCTCGACATGGGCGCAGGCCTGTGGTGCGTCAATGTGGGCTATGGTCGCGAGGAACTGGTCAAGGCCGGTGAGGCAGCACTGCGCGACCTCAGCTTTCAGCACTTCTTTGGCGGCGCGTCGAGCGAGGGCACGATCCGGCTGGCCGACCGGCTGAAGACGCTGTTCAACGAGACCGTGCCGGGTGCCGACATCGCGCGGGTGTTCTTTGGCACTTCGGGGTCGGATGCCAATGACACGGCCTATAAACTGGTGCGCTACTACAACAACCTGCGCGGCAAACCGGCCAAGAAGAAGATCATTGCCCGCAAGGGCGCCTATCACGGCCTGACCCATGCCGCCGCCGCGCTGACCGGGATTCCCAGCTATCACACCGCCTTCGACTCGCCCCTCGAGACCGTGTTCCACCTCGAATGCCCGCATTTCTATGCCTTTGGCCAGAGCGGCGAGAGCGAAGCCCAGTTCACCGCCCGCCTGCTGGCCGAGTTGGAAGCGCTGATTGCACGCGAAGGCGCCGACACCATCGGTGGCTTCATCGCCGAGCCGGTGATGGGCACCGGTGGGGTGTTTACGCCGCCCGCAGGCTATTTCGCCGGGGTGCAGGCGATCCTTGACCGCCATGACATCCTGCTGATCGTTGATGAGGTCATCACCGGATTTGGCCGCACCGGCCAGTGGTTTGGCAGCGGCACCTATGGGTTGCGGCCGGATATCGTGTCCTTGGCCAAGGGCCTGACCTCGGCCTATTTCCCGATGTCGGCCAGCCTGATTTCCAGCCGGATCTGGGAGGTGCTCGAGGCCGCCTCGCCTCAAATGGGGGCGGTGATGCACGGCTTTACCTATTCCGGCCATCCGGTCGGCAGCGCCATCGCACTGGCCAACCTCGACTTGATGCAGCGCGAGGATCTGCCGGGGCGCGCTGCCCGTCTGGGGCCGATGCTGCTGGACGCCTTGCGATCCAAGGTCGGCGGGCATGAGTTCGTCGGCGATGTGCGTGGCGTCGGTCTGATGGTGGCGGTTGAATTCGTCGCTGACAGGGCCAGCAAGCGCCGCTTTCCCGAGGCCGCTGCGCCGCACAAGCTGGTGGCGAAACATGCACTGGCCGAAGGGGTACTGTCGCGCGCCCTGCCCTTCCTGCCGGTCAACGCGATGTCGCCGCCGCTGAGCATCACCGAGGCCGAGATTGACGAGGCTACGACGCGCTATGCACGTGCGCTGCAATCGGCGACGCCGGGCCTGCGCGCCTTGTTGGGCTGAGCCCGCCGATGCATCATCTTGCGCCGCCGGTCATGACATTTCTCTGCGCGATCCGCGCCGAGATCGGCGGCGCAGAGGAATTCACCACTGCGCATGGCACGGTCAGGGCGATGTTCCCGATCACCGGCGGTGTGTTGCTTGGCGAAGGGCTCAAGGGCACCATCTTGCCTGGCGGCGCCGATTTTGCGCAGCGCCTGCCCGATGGTTCGTATGCGATCGAGGCGCGCTATCTGGTGCGGTTGCAGGACGGCACGCTGTTGGCGATCACCAATGCCGGGCGGATGCGGTTACAACCGGACGGCAGCTATCACGGTCGCACCCGTGCCTCGATCGAGGCCCCCGCCGGGCCCTATGGCTGGTTGACCGACGAGGTGCTGTTTGGCACCGCTTTCGCCGAGGCCGGGGATGAGACACAGGTCCAAGTCGCGCTGTGGCTGGCGCGATAAGGTTTCAGCCCAGCCCGCGGACAAAACGCCGCTCGGCCATCCGGAATGCCAGAGCGATCAGTCCAGCCACCGCCATGTAGATCACCGCCAGCAACAGCAGCGGTTCATAGATGATGAAGGTGTCCTGCCGCACCCGGCTTGCCACGGCATAGATGTCGATCACCGTGATCGTCGCCACCAGCGGTGTCGCCTTCAGTTGCAGAACGGTCTCGCCGCCCAGCGTTGGCAGCGCGCGGGCCAGTGCCTGTGGGAACCAGATGCGCCGAAAGGTGGCAAAGCGGGAAAAGCCAAAGGCCCGCCCGGCCTCGAGTTGTCCGCGCGGCACCGATTTGAACGCGCCGCGCATCACCTCGCCCTCATAGCCAGCGTAACTGAGCGACAGCGCCAGCAGCGCATAGGGCCAGGCCTGCCGCAGAATCGGCCACAGGTCGGACTGGCGAATCCACGGGAACTGCGGGAACAGGCTGCCCAGGCCGTAATAAATCAGCCAGACCTGCAGCAGCAGTGGCGTGCCCCGGATCAATGTGCAGAACCAGCGCGCCGGAGCAGCCAGCCAGAAAGGTCCTGCCGCCTGCGCCAGCCCCAGAGGCACCGCCAGAGAGAAGCCGATGAGCACCGACAGTGCCAGCAGCCAGATCGTGCGCCACAGGCCTTCAACGGCCAGTGGCGCGTAACGGGGAATCCAGCCCCAGCGCATGCTGAATGCCGCCCAAAGCGCGAGTGCCAGCGCAATCGCCAGCAGCCCCACCCGATGCGGTTGCCAGAACGCCCTCATGCCCGCGCCCCCGCCTGCCCGCGGCGATAGCGGGCTTCGAGCCAGCCGAACACCCGACCGGACACCAGCGTCATCAAGAGGTAGATCACGCCCGCCGCCAGGAAAAAGGTGAAATAGGCCCGCGTCGAACCGGCGGCCTGCCTTGTCTCGAGCGTCAGTTCACTGAACCCGACGATGGCCAGCAGCGCGGTGTCCTTGGTGGCGATCAGCCACAGGTTCGACAGACCCGGCAACGCCAGCGGCAGCATCGCGGGCGCCGTCACCCGGCGAAACACCTGCACCGGGGTCATGCCATACGCGCGCGCCGCATCGATCTGGCCCTTGGGCACCGCCTGAATGGCGCCACGCAGCACCTCGGTCGCATAAGCGCCCTGAACGACGCCCAGGACGCCAATCCCGGCAGCGAGGCCAGAAATTTCGACCGGGCGCTGGCCCAGCAGCGCAAGAAGTTGGTTCAGGATGTCGGTGCCCGCATAATAGAGCAGCAGGATCAGGATCAATTCCGGCACTGCGCGAACGACGGTCGTATAGACCGCCAGCAGATCACGCGTCACCGGCCCGCCGCCCAGCTTGCCCAAAGCGCCGCCGATGCCGATCATCAGCCCCAGCGCAAAGGCCCCCAGCGCGATGATCAGCGAATTGGCCGCGCCGCGCAAAAGGTTGCCACCCCAGCCCGGAGGCTCGAGCGCCAGCAGATTGGCCGAGGCGCGAAGCCCCGGCCAAAGGTCGAAGAGACTCTCGATCACTTACTCGCCGTAGATCGACGAGGCGAAATACTGCGCTGTGATCTGCTCATAGACGCCATTCGCGAGGATCGCCGCGATACCGCGGTTGAACGCCTCGCGCAGCGCATCGTCGCCCTTGCGCACGCCGACGCCGACGCCCAAGCCCAGGATGCTCTCGTCATTGGCCACGGTGCCCTTGACTTCGCAACAGGCCGCACCCTCGGGCGAGGCGAGGAACGCGTCCAGCGCGATACTGTCCGCTTGCGTCGCGTCGATTCGACCGGCGACCAAGTCCTGATTGGCCTCGTCCTGCGTCTGATAGGTGCGAAGCTCGCTGCCCGCCTCGAAATAATGCTGGGCATAGGCCTGATGCACGGTCGACACCTGCACGCCGATCACCCGGCCTGCCAGCCCTTCGGGCGTGGCATCCATCTGGATCTCGCGCTGGCCGACGATCACGGTGGGGGTGTTGTAATAGCGATCCGAGAAGTCGATCGTCTGCATGCGGTCCTCGGTGATCGACATCGAGGCCATGATCGCGTCGATCTGGCCCGACACCAGCGCCGGGATGATGCCGTCCCAGGCG
>Ga0209573_1005883_pt1 | contig 10659 bp, 8 predicted proteins | sample TNRBio252014_DNA_FD_185870 | JGI IMG/M metagenome (GOLD analysis project Ga0209573, IMG submission 185870) | Wastewater treatment Type I Accumulibacter community from EBPR Bioreactor in Madison, WI, USA - TNR Reactor_6/25/2014_ DNA (SPAdes)... | ecosystem: Engineered > Bioreactor > EBPR >...
GAATCCTCTATGGCTAGATGGACTCCTGGAATTAGTAAATTTCTAGATCTTGGGACTTCCCTAGGTTTTAGGAATTGAGATTCTGAGGCTGTACGTTGGCAGAAAGAGTTTGAATCACTTACTGCCTGGACAATGTTTATCCCCGATAGATTATTGAAGTTTGCCACTAATCCTGTTCTTAAAATACCTTGATTTAAAGCAGTTGTTGAAAAATATCCAATATGAGGTAAAGTTAAGGATAAACTACTTACTGAGATTAATGCGGGAAAGGAGGTTGATCCTGATAGTGTTATAAATTTTCTCAGACTAGTTCATCAGGATATGATTACTTGAGTTGTTGCCTATAAGCAAATCACTAAATAGCTAATATATATTTATTCTTTGTATTGTATTACTATGGTAACCCCAATTATAGACGAAGTAAATGTTGATGATCTTCTTGAAGATCTTGATGAAAAGAAATCATATCTGAAGATAATTATGACACATTTGCCGTTGTCCAGAATGCCTGAGGATGAGAAACAGATGTGGACAGCTATGATTCCTCATATGGAAGCTCGTCATCTAGCTAAACTTGCTGATGTGTTACAAAGAGAGGTCAATGCGTTTACTGATCTGTATTTGCAGGGACTAGGAAAAAAATAATTTTTATATTATGATATACTTTTCATGACTACTCCAGAAAAAATTCCACAAGGTGTTGACAGAGCCCCAGAGCTTGATGATTCTGCTGCCAAAAGACTTGCTCCTGAACGTCACAAACTTGCTGCAGAGGTTGTAGAAGATACAACAAAAAAGTCTGCCGATAAGCTTAATGAAGATCTGCAGGCAAAAGATAAAGCTGAGTTTCTTCGTCTGCTAGAGAAAGATAATGTGGATTTTAAGACACTTGACGATGTAGAAAAAGCTACTGAAAAATACGGGAAGATTATGGATACATGGTGATTGGATACGGTTTTGTGATGGATACCTGGTGGTGGTATGGCTTCATGAATATTTAGTACCTTGTTTTTTCTGTATCAATGACAAAAACTTCCTGATGGAAAGAAGTTGCCATTGAAAGACGTGTTTAAGATATTTGGATTGCAGGTTGTAGATCAAGTAGGTACTGGTGCAGCTAAAGTTGTTGGAGCATGATGATGAGCTGTCGCATGAGGTATTATAGGAACATTTCTTATCCCAATTCCTATTGTTGGTACAGCGACTGGAGCTGCAGTTTGAGGTATAGGATGATATAAGGGATGAGGTACCCTATTTGATTATTTTTTCAAAGCAAACAAATGGTCAGCTAATATATTCAAAAAACATTGTGATACACTTAAACAAGAGGCGCAAGATAGAAATAATACTGTATTATATAAGCAACTTAGTCAAGATACTGGGAAAATAGAACAAAAATTTTCTTGAGATCAAAAAGTATCTCAAAAACAAGAAAAATGATGAAAAGTCATTCCAATGTCTTCTCAAGCAGATCTAGCAAAAGCAGCTTAAAACATTGTTTTTATGTACCACTTCCTTACTGGAAGTGGTTTTTTGTTTTTGTCAAATTTTTGTGCATTGTTTGTTGGTGATATTTCCTATTCATGATTGCTTTGTGTATACTTATGCTGTATTTATTTTTTCTTTATCGAATATGGCTTCTTTATGAGATATTCGTGAGTCTACTATCAAAGAGAAAGATAGGATTGATGCCGATCTTCAGAAGATGGGAGAAGCACTTCAATCATTGAAATCTTCTGTAGAGAAGGATGAGAAGATTTTGATTGAGGCTGATTTTTCTGCTGTCTTAAAAAGTATGGTTGATGATTTATCAGCTTTGGCACAAACAGAAGATATCGCTATTTTGCAACAAGCACTTCAATCACAGGAGTCTTTGACTGCTGCAGATTTAGATAGAATCATTCAACACTTTATTTCAGTCAAACTTACATATACTGCGACGAAATCTCTCCATCTTACTGATACTTCTTTGCAAAAATATACACAACTTGTCACACATAAATCTGCTATGGATGATCTTTTGTTAAAAATAACAGCAAATGCCACCTCTCATTCTCCAGAGCAAGATCAACAAAAGCAGGAAGATGTACAGTCTCCGGAAGTTTCGGCTCCTATTACAGAGAATGTTGATCCTTCTGTTGTTTCAGTACAAGAAAATCTCATGAATGAAAATGCAGATAACTCTTCGCAGCCTAAACAAAAGGAACAAGCACCAACTCAAGAAGAAAAGAAATCTTTTTGGGAACGTGCAAAAGAATCCTCATTTGGTTTGGCGTATATTTTTGGTGCTGAAAATATGACTACTTTTAAAGATTGGGTGTCTGATAAGTGGGATCGATTTAAAGAAGCTATAGGATGGAAGAAAAAAGAGAAGAAAGAAGACAAAAAAGAGGATGAGAAAGAAAAAAATGACAATACATCTACTGAATCTTCATCAGCCAATGAAGAGACTCAAACTTCTATAGTTTCTTTTGATGCATATCAAGAAAGTGTATATAATTCATATAGTAATTCTATAGATAAACAAAATCTTGACACTACGGCTACTGCTTCTAAAGATATGTATAAAGAAGTATCAACTTGACTCCAGAAAGATAGGCTTCCGCCTCTCATTAGAGAGTATGATGGTACTTTGGATGCATTTTCGTGAAAGTCTTTGGCGGTTATTGGTAAACATTTTGGTACGATTAAGGATTTGACGGACTATACTTTTTTGGAAAAGGCATGAAATACTGCCAATGGTATACTTGGTTCGATTATTGATTTCTTAAGTAAACATGAAGATAAGAAATGGGTTGGTTGGTTAGCTTCTCTTATTAAAAAGCCGTTTGATGTCGTTCTATCTTGGATACCTAATGGTGATGAACAAAAAGAAAAGAAATTTAAAGAAAATATACAAAAGGAAATATCTGGTAATGCTGATATTCAAAAGGATGTAGATGCATTTGTGAAACAACTTACTTTAGCAAGATTCTACTTCATAGAAAAGAAAAAAATTATGGCACAAGATCCTGAAAACAAAGATTCTATTGATGAATTGACTATAGCAGAAGCAATGCAATATCTTGGTTCCAAAAATATGCTTGATGCGAAAATAAGTGTTAAAACACAGCTAGGCATTGATGCTAATAAAGCGGCTATTATTATTCAAAAACTTATTGCTGAAACTGGGCCGTCGAATCAAGATTTGAGTGCAAAAAGATGAGAGATTCGTTTTAATTATGAGAAACAACAACTTGAGAGTCGATGAAAAACTACCCCACTTGAAGTTAATGCTGATGGTACGCAATATAAGATAAAATGACTTGATTTGCAGTTTGCTAGTTTACAGGAGGCTATTTGGTTAGCGAATCTATCTAATCGTTTCATTTCAGATACCTCTAAAATGCAGGTATTGCGTAATAAAAAATCAGATCGTTTTGTGTATTATAGTAATGTATGAAGGCCAGGATATCCAGGCTTGTATGTTAATAAAGAGAGTGACAATTTCCTTAATATCTTTCCTTCTTTGGATGCCGATAGAGTTTTGACTGCGGGAGCATTACAAGAAAATATACAGCATCGAACTAGTGATATGTGAAATACTTATGCATCATATATGAATGAGAGAGTCTCATCTATAAAAGAGGTTTGGTTGTAGCGTTTATTTTGTAGATACTTGTGTATAATGTCAAAAGAACAACTAAAACAACAACATAAAGATCAAATAGATTCTGCCAGGACAGAACTTGTTTCTCAGTTTAAAGATGAGATGCACACACTCGAAGAAAATGTTCTTATGAATGTTGCTTTGTTTCTGGGTGAGGATAAAGTAGACTCTATTCTCAATGATTATCTTAGTAATGAAGGTATTGTTGATGTCATAAAGGATAAAATACTTTGAACCGCTCTCAAAAGAGCATTAGCTTGAGATCAACAATCTGAGTCTACAGGGCTGACATTATACACGAAAATTGAAAAGGCTAGAGAGTCCTTGCTTGCACTTGATAGGGCTAGAGTACGCAAAGATTTTTCACAGAAACTTAGTGAATTTCGTAAGGAGTTCCAGCTTGATGAAGATTTTTATGTGCCTGATGAAGATTGTGATGGTGATGATATTACTTTGGATGCTGATAAGTTATTACTTGAGCAGTATGATGATAGAGAACCAAGAGAAAAAGTATTTGATGCTATCAAACAAATTAAGGAAATAGATAAAAAGACTCCTATACACTATAAAATGTGATCAAGAGTTATTAAGGAAGTTAATCCATCGGTAGATTGTTCGGGACTTATGTGTGATATCATGAGGAGAGCTGGTTTTGTTATAGGAGATCAAACGTCCAGATCATTTTTTACGAAATTTGATGCAAAAAAACTGTCTTCTTCTCCAGAGTGATCTTTGCATATGAATAATTTTAATACAATGCAATCCTGAGATCTTATTTATTGGGATGCTACTAATCCATCATATGATTGGAAGTCTGCCAAAATTCCTACGATATCGGTTTCAGGAGAAAAACACCGTATCCATCATGTAGCTATGGTCACTGAAAAGTTTAGTGATGGAAGAATACGTATATTTGAATCTAATGGGAAAGATGGGGTTACTGAGAGGATTATTAATCCTAAAGTTGAATTTGCTAGTAAAAGTAAGTCAGAGTTGTATGTCTCTCATATGCGCTATGATGCGTTGCCAAGAAAAAAGGAAGCAGTAGCTTAGCTATTATAAGCTTTTTATTACTCTCTTTACTGCTCCAATAACCTTGGTCTGATCGTATGGTTCTATGGAGATATCATCAAAGAATCTGTTAACTGACTCCAACATTAGTTGTCAGTCTTTTCTTATTATTCTCTTGAGTTTTGGGAGCTCGTTATGGATGATAAATATGTATTCGTTGATATCGTAGTGATCTTGTTGCCTTATAAGTACCAGATCTCCATCTTGTATTTTGGGTTCCATAGAGTTTCCTTTTGCTCTTACAAAAAAGCAGCTACCAATATTTTTTGATCATACCATGGCTGTGGTTACTGGCATCTTTTCTTGAGAGTATTCATTGACGATAGCTGATCATTTGTTTCCACATTGTGCAAATCCGTATATCGGTATGTACAGTATATCGTTTTCTTCTGGAGTTATTTCTTCTCTTATGAGTCTATATCCATGTGCGTCTTTAGTAAAGTATCCTAACTGCACAAGTTGATTGAGTTTATTGAGCGTTGTTTGTGGATGTTTTACACCAATAGCTGTAGATATCTCTCTGAGAGTGAGTCATTCTTCATGGGTATTTTTCTTGAAAAATTCTATAAGAGATTGTTGTACATTGTCCAGAGCTTTCATTTTTGGTCATTATAATATAAATATATACATTATCTATATAGTATCATAATTTTTTCCTTGACGGTGTCAAATCAATTTTGACAAAATCAATTATTTTTTTGACAAATTTATTATAGCAGTTCTTATCTAATAAAAAATCTCTTGACAAGCGATATATATTTTCTTATATTTATGGCGTACACCGATGCACAGCTTGTAGCTATGACTTCTATCGTGTGTGGTAATCGTTATGAGTATATCAACTATTATATACTGATAATGTCCGCACCTATGTATTCGATAGAGTTATGCTTGGCAAAGGCTAGGAATACTTTTTACCCTCTATAGAACACACATGTCTACGAAAACACAAGTATTACAGGACGCTTTTAAGAACATTGAGAAGCAATTTGGAAAATGAGCAGTTATGAAGATGGGTGATAATGCTAATGTTGGTATGGTTAATACTTTTCATTCATGATCATATGTATTAGATCTCATTCTTGGTTGATGATATCCAGAGGGAAGAGTTATTGAAATATATGGTCCAGAATCCTCTGGTAAAACAACACTTGCATTGCATGCTATTGCAGAAGTACAAAAAAGATGAGAAGTAGCTGCATTTATTGATGCAGAACATGCACTAGATCCGGTATATGCTAAAAAATTGGGGGTTGATACTCATGAACTTATTCTTTCGCAGCCAGATTTTGGTGAACAAGCGCTGCAAATTGCTGAGGAATTGGCAAAGACTGGTGCAGTAAAATTGATTGTTATTGATTCTGTATCAGCTTTGGTTCCAAGAGCTGAAGTTGAAGGAGATATGGGTGATAGTTATATGTGATTACAAGCGAGAATGATGTCTCAATGATTGAGAAAACTTACTTCTATTCTTGCTAAAACAGGTACAACATGTATTTTCATCAATCAAATTCGTATGAAGATAGGTGTTATGTTTGGTAATCCTGAAACAACATCTGGGTGACAAGCATTAAAATTTTTCGCTTCACAAAGGTTAGAAATTAGAAAATGAGATAAGGTTACTCTTGATAAAGAACAAATTGGCTATGTTGCTAAAATCAAAACAGTTAAGAATAAAATATTTGCGCCGTTTAAGAATGTTGAATTACCTGTTTTATGGAATCAATGATATGATACCTATACTGATATTGTTGAGGCTGCTAATATTCTCAATCTGGTTACTAGATCATGAGCATTTTATACTGTCGGATCTCAAAAGATACAATGAAAAGAGAAGTTTGTACAACTTTTGCAAGAAGATGATAAGTTAAAATCATCACTAGAGAAAGACATTCAATCAAAAATAAAGGAAATGAGAACAGGGAAAAAAGTATTGGATGATAGTGCTTTGGATGCGTTGCAGGCGCCATCCACTTCAGAGGAAGTTGAAGACATGGAAGATCTGAACTCTGCTGCATAATATGTTTTATATTCTTATGATATATGAAAATGGAAGCAATTACGTTGAATGGTGAGTACAAGTCTTTAGGACTTTGGGTGAAAGATTTTACAAAGAAAGATGGGACTGCTGGGCAGTCTATATCTGGGACTATTACAATTAGACCAGATATGGTAGGAGATTTTTACGTCAGTATCTATAAAAATACTGAGAAAAGTAAGGATACCTCACCAGATTATTCTTTGACATTAACTCCTGTTCCTAAAAAGGACTAATGGATTTTATAAAAAAACTCCTCTTTGTAGAGGAGTTTTTTTATTTAAACTTGTTTTTATTGTGCTGTATAGATTATTTTATATATAGTATTGTTGTCTATACTTAAAATTAATGCACTTCTTCCTTGTTTTATTCATTGTATTTTTATAATGCTTGGGTTTGGTGATATAAGTTGTAGTGTGCTTATATCACTCAATATACTTGTTTGTGATGGAATGAGATCGAGAATAAAGGGTAGTACTCATACAAATTTAGTATCACTTCCTTTTCTATAAAAATTGATTTCTATCTCTTTGTATTGACCAATGGTGATCATGTTGTTGCCAGTATGGTTGTTGATATACATATCGTGTGTCGTGAAGAAATGTTTTGCTTCATCTGATAGATCTTCTGTATCAAACTCTATTTTCTCTCCTATACGGCCTATTATTTCCTCTGTTTGTATTGGATTGTTAATTATTTCTGGTTCAGGAGAGAGATGGCCTACTTCTTCTGTAGGATTGGTTTCTTCTTGTATTACTGGTTCCTGATTATTGGGTTCTTGCGGTTTAGATTGTTCTGGTATTTGACTATTTCATTCTTGTGATTCTGTAGGGACTGTTATTTCTATAGGATTTTCCGGTGTTTCTGGAATTATAACTATATTTTCATCTTGCGCAGGAGGAGTTGTGGTTTCTGTTGGAACTACTACCTCTGGATCTTGGATTGTTTCGCTTTCATCTGTAATAATCTCACTTATATTATGTCAGAGGCGATTCTGTTCGAATAATACTATAGGATCATACTGATTATTAAGTAGTTGTTCTCTACACAATCACTCTTGAATAATGGTCATATGTCCTTTTTTGAGATCAGGACATCCATTATATCCATACATAGGTCTTCCATGATTATCTTTAGCTATTTCGAAGTGCACATGAAATCATCCTAATGCTCCAAAGGTAGTTCCTGAATTTCCTACTGTTCAAATCTGTTGTCATGCTGATATTTTCTGACCTGCTTCTACTTGGATGGTGTCCATATGAGCGTATACTGCATGGATATATTGTCATTTGAAAAGATACTTGATTTTTACAACGTTTCCATATCCGTTTTGTCGTCCTGCATAGGTTACTTGCCCATCTCCGATAGAATATAATGGTGTTCCACGTGCAGTTGCTACGTCAATTCATGCATGAGCTCCTGCATTTTGATCTCGTCCTGCTTTGTATGGAGCAGCATACAATACTGTATATATTTGTCTATGTGCTGAGCTATTTTTGAATTGCTCATAATTTGCGTTTGTGATTTTTGGTAAGCTTATCTTACAGCTAGCTTCCATTTGCTCCCATTGTTGTGTTCTACAGTCTATTGTTGATACTTGTTGTAATGGATATACAAATGAACTATTGCTAGGTAATCATACTCATCCTGCAAACATCCAACTCATACATCCAACCAACAGAACAAGTACCAATTCTCCTAGATGTGCCATATGATGATGGCTATGATGTGCAATATGAAAATGTTTATGATAATAACGACAAACGTGGTGATCTAAGTGTTCACGTAATGTCTTTCTTTGTATATTGTTGATTTTTTTTGGTTTTTTATTGATCATTTTGTCGTCATGTTGTAAATGTATACCTTATTGTATAGACAATTCTCTTTTTTGTCAAATTTTTGGTGATGTTTTTTGGTTGTTTTGTTTCTTACTTTTATTATGGTGTACGTATCGTATTTGATTCGTTATTTCCTATGAAAAAACATATTCTCTTTATTTTGGACTACTACACTCCCCATAAGGGTTGAGCTGAAACAGTTTTTGAGCACATTACTCATAAACTCTTGGCTCGTGGCTATACAATAACGGTGATTACCTCACGTTTTTTGCCACATTTGCCTATATACGAGTCGCTGGATGGTATTTCTGTCTATAGAACAGGAAGCGGAAGGTTGTCATTTCTTTTTTTTGCTGTATGGTTATGACTGAAGCTTTGCCGCAAGTTCTCTATTGATTTTGTTCATACAAGTACATATGGATGAGCAATTCCTGCTTGGATTATAGCTTTGTTAACTGGCAAAAAAGTTATATTGACTGTACATGAAGTATTTGGTGATCTTTGGTCTGTGTATAAAAAATGGCCAAAATCTTTACTATACAAATGGTTTGAGTGGTTTATTTTTTTCTTTCATTACACTGCATACCATGTAGTATCTACTTACACGCTCAATAGTATAAGATGCTTGTATCATGTCCCCGATAAACTTATCCGTCTTGTGTATAATGGTGTTGATAGTGATTTTTGGAATCCAAAAAAAATTTCTAAAAATGTAATAAAAGACTGGAGGAAGAAATATGGTCGATGAGATCGTTTTGTGTTTTTATATTATGGGCATAGTGGGAAATCAAAAGGTCTTGATTATCTTATTGATGCGCTGCCTGCTATTTTTGCACACTATCCTGATATTCTTTTTGTTTGTAACTTGATCCATGCAAAGAGAGATGGAGAAACAAAACAAAAAATTCGTACATTATGATATAACAAAAATATACAGTTATTTAGTGGATTTTCGCTTGAGAATCTCCGTACATTGGTAGCAGCAAGTGATTGTGTTATTGCACCATCATTGTCCGAGTGATTTGGTTCCGTACATGCAGAAGTTTCTGCTATAGGAAAGCCATTGATTACGAGTTATGTTGCATCTATCCCTGAGGTAGTTCATGGGAAGGTGGTTTTTACTGAACCACAATCTTCTCAAGCTATTGTGGATGCTGTTGTGAAAGTTAGAAATGATCAATTTACCTCTATTGATACCAAGTTATTTCCTCGAGAGAAGACAATAGATGGTATTGAACAACTTTATAAAGACTTTATCTGATAAGATATTGTTATGTCTTTGGATGTCTGGCAAAAAAAGATTCAGGAAAAAAGGAAAAATACTGCTTTTCGTGATTTTTTATTGGAGGTAGCAAGTTGGTGGTCTATTAATTTATATAGAAACAATAAATTGATATCGATATTTCCTCCTCATGAGAGATCTGGATCGGTTGTATGAATTGCTGACTATATTACTTGTTATGAGAATGTTCTTGATTGACCTGAGATTGGTTATAATTTTCTAGAACAATTTTCTGTATTGTTTGCTTCACATACAAAAGCTGCAGTTTCTCATGTATGATCCAACGAGAATGCTGACTATTGTAATACTTGCTTTGGTACTAAAAATGCTTATCTGAGTTTTGTTTCAGGGTTCAATACTCAAAACATATTTTATTCTACCCAGACTTGGGAAAATGTGCAGAATGTTTTTAACTCTTCTCTGGTTACCAATGGAAGTAGCAATGTGTATTATTCGAGAGTTATAAATAATTCTTACAATGTGTTCTATTCGCAATATATGTATAACTGTAGTGATATGTGGTTTTGTTCTAGTTGTATTTGATGTCATCATTGTATAGATTGTGAGTGACTAGAAAATATGTCCTACTGTATTGGAAATAAACAGTATACGCAAAATATATTTGAAGATATGAAGAGAGAATACACTCCTGAAAAATTTTCTATATTGCATTGATCTACGTTTGCTAAAAAAGGGCTCAATTTTTCTTGTGGCGATTGTGTTTGATCGTGATTGTATAGATGTAACAATCTTATTGATGGGTATAATGCTATGCATTATG
>Ga0209573_1005884_pt1 | contig 10658 bp, 11 predicted proteins | sample TNRBio252014_DNA_FD_185870 | JGI IMG/M metagenome (GOLD analysis project Ga0209573, IMG submission 185870) | Wastewater treatment Type I Accumulibacter community from EBPR Bioreactor in Madison, WI, USA - TNR Reactor_6/25/2014_ DNA (SPAdes)... | ecosystem: Engineered > Bioreactor > EBPR >...
CATCTGTGCGGCGCGGGGCCGGCGCGTGAGCTTTATGCAATTCCTGCGGATTGGGCTGCCGATCGCGGCGGTGCAGTTGTCGGTCGGGGCGCTCTATGTCCTGGTGCTGGCCTCAATTCTGAGCTAGCCCCTTCAGCGTGTGGAATCCGGGATCGACCTCGTCTCATAGCTGGCGGGATGAAGACTCGATTCTTTCTACCCGATACCCGATCCGCACTGCTCTTTCGAGCGTATCTGTAGGGCAGGATAAACACACCAGGGCGTGATAGTTTTCACCCCAGTCGGATAGCGGTACACTGCCAACCCTCAATCCCTTGTGTCTCTTGCCTCTAGGAAACCCCGCCCGTGAAAAACTACCTGGTCATTTCCGCCCTGGGCGAAGATCGTCCCGGCCTGGTCAACGAGCTGTCCCGGGCGATCCTGGACTGCGACTGCACGATTATCGACAGCCGGATGACCGTGATGGGCGGCGAATTCGCCATCCTGCTGATGGTGCAGGGCAACTGGAACACCCTGACCAAATTGGAAATGCAGTTTAAGCGTTTGGAGCAGGCGCTAGGCATGTCCATCATCGCCAAGCGCACCGAGAGTCGGGCGCCGGTTGGCGATGTCCTGCCCTATGCCGTGGAAGTCGTCGCGGTCAATCAGCCTGGCATCATTCATCATCTGGCCAGCTTCTTCGCCAGCCGCTCGATCAACATCGAAGACATGGTGACGCGCAGTTACAGCGCCCCGCACACCGGCACGCCGATGTTCTCGGTCAATCTGGCCATCGGCATTCCGGCCAATACCCACATCGCCATGCTGCGCGAAGAGTTCCTGGATTTCTGCGACGATCTGAACCTGGACGCCGTGTTGGAACCCATCAAAGGATAAGGCGATTGATTGAATAAGCTCATGCTTCCTCTCATGCCCGAACGTCGTCTGTTTGTTCTTGACACCAACGTATTGATGCACGACCCGACGGCGGTATTCCGCTTTCAGGAACACGATATTCATTTACCGATGATGGTGCTGGAGGAACTCGATCACGCCAAGAAAGGCGTTTCCGAAGTCGCCCGTAACGTCCGGCAGGCCAGCCGGTTCCTGGATGACCTGGTCGCTGGCGCCAGTCAGGAGGAGATCGAGCAGGGATTGCCGCTGCCGGGCGCACCCGGTGTAAACGGTCAATCGACCAGCGGCCGGTTGTACTTCCAGACCCGCCCCACCCGGCTCAGTCCATCGATTCCCCTGCCCGGCAACGCCCCGGATAACGATATCCTGGGCATGGCGCTGACCTTGTGCCAGGACCATCCGCAGTGTCACATTACACTGGTGTCCAAAGACATCAACCTGCGAATCAAGGCCGCTATCCTCGGCATCCACGCTGAAGATTATTACAACGACCAGGCGCTGGATGATGTCAATCTGCTTTACAGCGGCATCTGCGAGTTGCCGGCGGATTTCTGGGAGACCCATGGCAAGGAGCTTGATTCCTGGAAGGACAACAGCCGCACTTTTTACCGGGTGCGTGGCCCCGAGGTCGCCTACTGGCATCCTAACCAGGGGCTGTTTTCAGCGGATGACGGCGCTGATTTCATCGTCCGCCAGCTTCACGGCGCCGAGGCTATCATCGAAGTTCTCCGCGACTATGCGACGCCCAACCATGCGGTTTGGGGCATTACCGCCCGCAATCGTGAGCAGAATTTCGCCCTCAACCTGTTGCTGGATCCGGAGATCGACTTCGTTTCGCTGCTAGGCGCGGCGGGTACGGGCAAGACCCTGTTGACGCTGGCGGCGGGGCTGGCGCAGGTGCTGGATGTCCCGCGCTATCGGGAAATCATCATGACCCGGGTCACCGTGCCGGTCGGCGAGGACATCGGTTTTCTGCCCGGCACCGAAGAGGAGAAGATGACGCCGTGGATGGGGGCGTTGATGGACAATCTGGAGGTGTTGGCGCCGAAGGAAGGCGGGGAATGGGGTCGCGCCGCCACGGCGGATTTATTGAGCAACCGGATCAAGATTCGCTCGCTCAATTTCATGCGTGGCCGGACGTTCCAGAGCAAGTATCTGATTCTCGACGAGGCGCAAAATCTGACGCCGAAGCAGATGAAGACGCTGATCACCCGCGCCGGGCCGGGCGCCAAGGTGATTTGCCTGGGCAACATCGCGCAAATCGATACGCCCTATCTATCAGAAACCACCTCGGGCTTGACTTATGTGGTGGATCGCTTCAAGGGCTGGCCGCATGGAGGGCATGTCACCTTGCGGCGCGGGGAACGGTCGCGGCTGGCGGAGTTTGCGTCGGAGCAGCTTTAAGCGGCTTGACGGATGAAGCGCCCCACCTCGTCGCCGCTCATCTCTATTATTGTTTATCGTCGCCGCTGGGCGGGCGTCACGCCGCGCAGCACCAACCCTGATCACGGACCACCGTGCAATTTGAATGAATCAGAGAAAGGCGCGCAAATGCGATATGTCAACAGCGCCGAACGCATCGGTATAATCGGTATAAAGCGTTGAACTGGAACCGCCTGCTTTCCCGCACTCGTCCCGGCCTGCCTCATCCGCACCCGGATAATGAGGCGCGCACCGATTTCCAGCGCGATTTCGACCGTATCGTCTTCTCCTCGGCCTTCCGCCGGCTCCAGGACAAGACCCAGGTCTTTCCCCTCTCACGGAGCGACTACGTCCGCACTCGCCTAACCCACAGCCTGGAAGTGTCCAGCGTCGGACGCTCCCTCGGCACGATGGTCGGCGACAGCGTAATCAAACGTCATGGCCTGAAAAGCGTCTATCCACAGGATTTCGGTGCAGTAGTCGCCGCCGCCTGCCTGGCGCACGACATCGGCAACCCACCTTTCGGCCACGCCGGCGAGGACGCCATCCGGCTCTGGTTCGCCCGTTCCTCAACCGGTCAGCAAGCGTTGGAACCTCTCGCGGAACCCCAACGGCAGGACTTCCTCAATTTTGAAGGCAACGCCCAGGGCTTTCGCATCATCACCCGCCTGCAAAGCCCCGATAATCCGGGCGGAATGCAACTCACCTGCGCGACATTGGGCGCGTTCACCAAATACCCCCGCACCTCATGGCTCTCCGCCGACCCGTTGCCCGGCATCGCGTTCAAAAAATTTGGTTTTTATCAGGACGACGCCGATCTGTTTGCCGAAACCGCCGCGCAACTGGGCCTGGAGCCGGTGCTGCCCGGCGCTTGGGGCCGTCATCCGCTCGCTTATCTGGTCGAAGCAGCGGATGACATCTGCTATCGGATTATCGACGTGGAGGACGCATTCCGGCTTCAGCAACTACCCTTTGAACAGGTTCGCGATTTGCTGTTGCCGCTCACCGGGGAAGCGGATCGCGCCGAACGCAAAATGGCGCACATCACCCGAACCCGCGAGAAGATTGAATATCTGCGCGCCAAGGCTATTGGCGCGATTATTGACCAGGCGCATCAATGCTTCATGGATCACGAAGACGCTATCCTGGCCGGCGCTCTTGCGGAAGAGTTGCTCGATATCATCCCTGCCGCTGAGGTCATGCGCGCCCTGAAGAATTGCGGGGAAACCCAGGTCTATGTCTCCCGGCCCGTGGTGGAAGTGGAAGCAGCAGGCTTTGAAGTGCTGGGCGGCCTGTTGGAAGCGTTCGTCACCACGGTCAACGACCTCGCCGCCCATGGTTCACATGCCTCGCCCAAAAGCCGGATGCTGATCCACCTGATCCCCGAGCCGTTCGCCGGACCCGGCCGCCGCCCGGTGGATGATCCTTACCGCCGGGTGCTGGCCATCACCGATTTCGTGTCCGGCATGACCGATTCCTACGCGGTGGCGCTGTTTAAAAAGCTCACCGGAATTTCGCTGCCCACTGGCTGAATTTCACTCAAAGCCGCTAATCAACGGTACAAACACTACCGGCAGCACGCTGCGGCTCCGCACCTGGCCCTGTTCATCCTTCTCGATCACCCGCAAATCCTGCGTCCGATGGGGCAACCCCACCGGAATGACCAACCGGCCGCCCGGCTGCAACTGACGCACCAGCGCCTCCGGCACATCCGCCGCCGCTGCCGTCACCATGATTCCGGCAAAGGGCGCCTGCTCCTCCCAACCCAGGCAACCATCGCCGGTATGAATCTCCACATTGACGAACCCTAGCGACTGCAACCGCCGCGCCGCCGCATCCGCCAATTCGGGAATTCGCTCCAGCGAATAAACCTGCCGCGCCAAACTGGCCAGCACTGCCGTCTGATAACCCGATCCCGTTCCCACCTCCAACACCACATCCTCCGGCCCCGGCGCGAGCAGTTCGGTCATCAGCGCCACGATAAACGGCTGAGAAATGGTCTGGCCGCGCCCGATCGGCAACGGCATGTCAGCATAGGCGCAGTCGCGCTGCTCCGGCGGCACGAAACAATGCCGGAGAACCGTCGCCATGGCTTGCCGCACCCGCCCGCTCAGTTCATAAAAGCCTGTCAATCCGCCGGTTTCCCGGGTTTCTGCCGCCACTCGTTCCAGCAACCGCCGGTGCGCCGGCTGATGCTCGGCATCATTCGTCCATCGGTCGCTCATACCTCGCCTCCCGATCGCACCGCCTCCTTCCGGGCTAGAATCCGGGCGACTAGATCTCCCTGGCATAACAGCGGTTGCCGGCGCAAACCGGCCAGCAAACCCGCGACCGGCGCCGTGATCCGAACCCGCGCCTCGCCGGTGAAGCTGTCGCAAACCTGACCAATTGTCTCGCCCGCCTGCACCCAGCGACCCACATCCAGCGTGGAAGAAAAGATACCGGACTGTTCCGCCCGCACATCGCACGCCTGCCGCCGGTCAAAGTAATGCAAGTCGTCCTCGTCCTCGACCAACCGCAACCCGCCGATCACTCCAGTACGTTCGAGAAACGCCGCAAACGCCCGAAACAGGGTTTCGCAGTGCCGGGTTTGCAAATTGCCGGACTGACCGGCGTGGATGACGAAATTCTCACCTCCCTCCGGTTGCCAGGCTCGCAACAATTCACCCGCATTCTCATCATCCGACTGTTCAACCACCGCCGGCAATCCGAACAAACAAGCGCTGGCCCGCTCGTCATCACTCGGCGCATACAGCCACACCTGTGGCAACTCTTCAAGGTCGCAACCCATCGTGCGCACTTCGACCCGGTAATAGGCGGTTCGGGTCATCTCCATGACCCGGTCAGCCACCGCGCCAGCCGTCAGGCGGCGACCCCTTGTCCACCGGGCAGCCCGCTGCATATTACCCGCTTCACGCAATCCATCGACCGCAGGAACAATCACGACCCGCTCACGCAATTGCAGACCGGGCCTTCGACCGGCTTCAACACTCCGTAAAAAGGTGGCTAACCGTGACAGCACAAACATACCGTTTAAATCATTGCCGTGCAGGTTCGCTACCAGCGCCAACCGGGGCGCACGCTCCCACGAGCCAATATCGTGGCGCGGCAACCAACTCTTATCTCGCAACCGGATAACTCGTCCAGAAATGGTTGTGTTGATCAAGATCCTATTCCACTCCGTTATCACCGTTACCATTGACTGCAAAGGGCTTCCTATTGATCGATAGCATAGTTCAGTTTGCTCATTCCGTATCGTGGATTTCCCGTTCCCTGGAAAAATTCCGTTTTATGTTGCGTTGCAACATCAATCCCGCTATATTGCACTGCAACAAAGTTGGCAAACATCCAGCATGAGGAGCGCATTATGGTCATCGATCTGTTCAGCAAAACCCTGAAAACTCCACAAGCCCTACCCAATCCCTTGGTCCAAGCGAATCAACTGTTCGCTAAAAATATGGAAAAAATATTTACATTTCAGATAAATGCGCTTAAATCTTATCTGGATATCGGTCTGAACCAGATGCGCGCTGCGGCTGAAATCACCGACGCTCAAAGCTTTCAGGATTTTTGCAAACGCCAAGCGCAAATCGCCCAGACCGTTCAGTTCAAAATGTTGAATGATATGAAGGCCCTGTCCGACATAAACGCCCGTTTCAAGTCTGAAATGGATACGCTCAACCAGGCTACGCTGCAAGATGTACTCCCCAAAGCAGCATGAAACGCCGACTTTCACTCTCCACCGCCCCGCCCACGCGGGACGGTCGCATTGCCCATGTTCATCGCCGCCATCGCTGTAGAATCGCCCGCACTCTTGATGGCAGCGTCCGAATTAGCTGACGAATTAGCCTTACCTCTCGCCGCTGACTCTCTCGCCATCCCACCTACACATCTGCTGGTTCTGACCGGACTGCGGCTGGAACTGCGCGAACTCGGCCCCGATGCGCCTGGCCCCGTGTACATCGATTTCATTGCGGGAACCGCCGCGCATCGCCGGCAGTTTGGCGGCGGACGCCGCCAACCCCTGGCGCGGGCGGTGGGCTTGAAAGGCGGCGCAACGCCAACCGTGATCGACGCCACGGCCGGACTGGGCCAGGACGCCTTCGTGCTGGCCAGTCTGGGATGCCGGGTGCGGTTGGTGGAACGCTCTCCGATCATTGCTGCTCTGCTGCGCGACGGATTACAACGCGCTGCGCGGGACGCGGAAATTGGTCCGTGGGTTAAGGAGCGGTTGAGCCTTTGCCAGGCTGATGGCCGGGAATACCTACGGGGGCTGAGTGAAAATCAGCCGCCTGATGTGGTCTATCTCGATCCAATGTACCCGCATCGCCGAAAAATGGCGCTGGCTGGAAAGGAAATGCGCTTGCTGCGGCGCCTGGTCGGCGATGACCACGACGCTTCGGAATTGCTGGCGGCCGCGCTGGCCTGTGCTCGGCGACGGGTCGTGGTGAAACGGCCCCGGCGGGCGCCTGCTCTCACCGGCCCATCGCCCGACGCACAGATCATTGCCCCCAATACCCGCTTCGATCTCTACCTGGTCCCGCCCGCCGGCGTTACTAGCGGATGCGCTAACTGACCGTAATTATTAATAATTTTCTTGACGTAGGCCTGGGTCTCCGCATAGGGCGGCACTCCGCCGTAGCGAACCACCGTCCCCTCACCAGCGTTATAGCCCGCCAGGGTCAAGCGGACATCGCCCTGAAAATAGGCCAGCAACCAGCGCAGATACGCCATGCCGCCCTGCAAATTCTGCACTGGATCGTAAGGATCCCGCACCCCGAACCGCTCGGCGGTCGCGGGAATCAACTGCATTAAACCCTGGGCGTTCTTCACCGAGCGCGCCTGACTGTTAAAGCCAGACTCTGCATCGATCACCGCCAGCACCAGCGCCGGTTGCAGACCATAGTTTGGCGCCAAACGATTCACCAACGCCGCAACCTGCGCCCGTTCTGGAGAGAGCAGTCGGGCGCGAACCATCACCGGCGCCGGCGGCTTCGCCGTCGGATCGACCGGCTCCCTGCAATTCGCTTTATCGATCTGGGCTGGATCCTCCACCATCGCCAACATCCGTTGCGCCGGCGCATCGCCCTTGGCCGCCGCCAGCCGGAACCAGGCCGCCGCCTGAGCGTCATTGCGCGCCACGCCACGACCGTTGGCATACATCCAGCCCAACTGATACTGAGCCGGAACATGGCCGCGCCGGGCCGCCGCGCAATACAGTTGCAAGGCTCGATCATAGTCCCGGGCTATCCCCTCGCCATGTTCATAGCGAGTCGCCCACGCGGCTTGCGTCGCCGGAGTCTCCTTGATCAGTTTGAGCCATTGCGGAGCGGGGTCCGCCGCCCACGCGGCGACGCTGCACATGCCCAAAAGCCACCATCCAAGACGCCCATACCGGTTTATCAAGGCTTATTTCTCCACTTCAAATCAGTCATGCAAGATGCTAAGCAGTTTTCGTCTTCAATACCAGCCCAGCCGGCTTCCCCAGCCGGCCGTAGCTTCTTCAATTTCCGCAGACCCGGCAACTTTGCAAAAAAATGACAGACTCCGCTGAGAAATTGGCCCTGTTCCTGTAGACTTCATAACTCTTTTTAGAAACGCGAACATTAAAAAAACCACTGACTGAATCGAATCGAAAGGAGGTCATAATGGTCACCTACACGACCGAATCCATCCGCAATATCGCCCTGGCTGGACATGGCGCAGCGGGCAAAACCACCCTAGTGGAATCTATCCTGTTTCATGCCAGCAAGCTGGCCACGCCCGGCGCAGTGGAAAGAGGCAACACGGTTTGCGACTTCGATCCGCAGGAAAAAGCCCACCAACACTCGTTGGACGCCGCTCTAGTCAATCTCGACCACCATGGCGCTCACATCAACCTGATTGACACCCCGGGTTTCCCAGATTTCATCGGCCAAGCCCTCGCCGCACTGCCCGCAGTAGAGACCGTAGCGGTGGTGATCAACGCTCAGACTGGCGTCGAGGCCGTGACCCAGCGGCTTATGGAGCGCGCCACCGAGCGCCGGCAATGCCGAATGATCATTGTCAACAAAATTGACGCTGAGAACCTCGACCTACCCGGCCTGCTGGAACAGATTCAAGAGACGTTCGGCCGGGAATGCCTGCCGATCAACCTGCCGGCTAACAATGCCGCCAGCGTGGTGGATTGCTTCTTCAATCCGTCCGGGGACGCTGATTTCTCCAGCGTCGCCGCTGCCCACTCCGCCCTGATCGATCAAGTGGTCGAGATGGATGAAGACCTGATGACGCTCTACCTGGAACAGGGCGAGGTGCAACCGGATCAATTACATGCGCCCTTCGAGAAAGCGCTGCGGGAAGGCCATCTGATCCCCATCTGCTTCGTCTCGGCCCGCACCGGCGCTGGAGTCAAGGATCTTCTGGAGATCTTCGTCAAGTTACTGCCCAATCCCCTGGAAGGCAATCCCGAACCTTTCCTAAAGGGCGAAGGCGGCCATGTAGAAGAACTGGCGGCGATTCCCGATCCCAACCAACCCGCTATCGCTCATGTATTCAAGGTGCTGATTGACCCGTTCATCGGCAAGCTGGGCATCTTCCGCATTCATCAGGGAACGATCACCAAAGAAAGCCAACTCTTTATCGGCGACAATCGCAAACCGTTCAAGGTCAACCATCTCTTCCAGATGCACGGCAAGGAACACCCCGAAGTAGCGGCTGGCATACCCGGCGACATTTGCGCTGTTGCTAAGATCGACGACATCCATCGCGATGTAGTGTTGCACGATGCCCAAGACGACAATCAACTCCATCTGCGTCCATTGCACTTTCCCACCCCCTTGTTCGGGCTGGCCATTCGCGCCGCCACCCGGGGCGATGAGCAGAAGCTGTCCGATACCGTCCATAAATTGCTGGAGGAAGACCCCTGTTTATCGCTGGAACACAACACGCACACCAAGCAAACCGTGTTGCGCGGCCTGAGCGATCTGCATCTGCGCATCACCCTGGAAAAGATGCAACAACGCTACAATCTGCAAGTTGAGACCCAGCCGCCCAAAATCGCCTATAAGGAAACCATTAGTCAGAACGCCGAAGGGCATCATCGCCATAAGAAACAGACCGGCGGCGCGGGTCAATTTGGCGAGGTTTTCATGCGCATTGAACCCCTGCCGCGCGATGCGGGCTTTGAGTTTGTCAGCGCCGTGGTCGGCGGCACTATTCCGACCTCGTTCCTGCCTGCGGTGGAAAAGGGCGTCCGCGAGGCGCTACAGGAAGGCGCCATCGCCGGCTACCCGATGCAGGACGTGCGCGCCATTGCCTACGATGGCAAGTATCACCCGGTGGATTCCAAGGAAATCGCCTTCGTCACTGCCGGACGCGAAGCGTTTCTGGACGCGGTCAGCAAAGCCAAGCCGATTGTTCTTGAACCCATTGTCAACCTGGAAGTGCGGGCGCCGGGCGACTGCGTCGGCGCCATTACTGGCGATTTATCCAGCCGGCGCGGGCGCATCGCCGGTACGGACGCCGGGCCGCGCGGCATGAGCATCATCAAGGCGCAGGTGCCCATGGCCGAACTGGACGGTTACGAGTCGCAACTCAAGTCCATGACCGGCGGCCTTGGCTCCTATGGCGTCGAATTGAGCCATTACGATCCGGTGCCGGCTGATATTCAGCAAAAGCTGCATTCGGTGTATAAGAAGCAGCAGGAAAGCTGAACGCAACTGGAACCGTGTAGGAACCGTGTAGGGCGGGTTAGGGCGTTAGCCCGTAACCCGCCTTTGGGGGAGTCCCACGGAATCGGCGGGTTACGCTTCGCTAACCAGCCCTACGCGCTTGAGGGTACAGCAGGTGAGGGATGCATGGGGTTCATCAGTCAGGCAGTTGATAACCGGCTTGGGTGAAATGGTAATCGAAGCTCAGGGCCGTGGATAACCCCATTTCCCGCATCACCTCGAATGAGAGGCAATCGACCAGTCCCCAGCTCTTGTCCTGGTAGCGGTCATACCGGGTCAAGGCTGTGTTGAAGCGTTGCGGAGTGAGATGGACCAAGGTGACTTCTTCAGCTTCGAGGAAGTAGTGCAGGATTTGACTGGCTTCCTGCCGAGCGATCCGCGACAATGCATTACCAATTTTCGAGCAAAACTGCATCGGTGGTGACTAACGGATGACCCTCATAGCGTTGGGAAAGCACCACCGCACGGGCATGGTGCTGGTCGTCTTCGTTGATCAGGGCAATGACATAGCCGGTATCCACGAAAAGCGGCTCAAGCACTTTTCTCACCGTTCAGATAGGTATCGATATTTTCCGAGAAGTCAGTTGGCCCGGAGATTTTGATCTGGCGCAGTTTGCCCAGGAGTGAACCCTT
>Ga0209573_1005885_pt1 | contig 10656 bp, 13 predicted proteins | sample TNRBio252014_DNA_FD_185870 | JGI IMG/M metagenome (GOLD analysis project Ga0209573, IMG submission 185870) | Wastewater treatment Type I Accumulibacter community from EBPR Bioreactor in Madison, WI, USA - TNR Reactor_6/25/2014_ DNA (SPAdes)... | ecosystem: Engineered > Bioreactor > EBPR >...
CTTCCCTATGCGAAGGGGTTTGGCTATACGCCCGGTTCCTCAGATTCAGGCCGCCGTAGCTCAGTGGTAGAGCGCATCCTTGGTAAGGCTGAGGTCGGCAGTTCAATCCTGCCCGGCGGCACCATCTCTCTCGACAATCATTATCTTCCCCGACAAGCTCGGCCCTCCTGGGCTACGGCCCTGCGGAAGGGGGCATGGCCATCAGCCTGACACGTGAGGAATTGGCCGAGGCGCTGGCCGCTGCAGGGCGCGGCGACCGCGCGGCGTTTCGCCGGGTCTATGACGCCACCTCGGCGAAGCTATTCGGCGTGGCTCTGCGTATCTTGCATGACCGCCAAACCGCCGAGGATGTGTTGCAGGACGCCTATGTCATCATCTGGAACAAGGCTGCGGCCTATGATCCGGCGCGGGCCAGTCCCATCACCTGGCTGGCGACGATCACGCGAAACCGCGCCATCGACCGATTGAGGTCCGCCGCCAGCCGCCCGACGGGCCGGCCGCTGGACGAAGCCGCCGAGATTCATGACGACACGCCCGATGCCGCCGCCGTTCTGGAAGCCCGACAGGAGGCCGGACGCCTGGACGCCTGCCTGGGCGAGTTGGAAGCCCGCACCCAGGTCGCCATCCGCACCGCCTTCTTTGAGGGCGAGACCTATGAGACCCTGGCCGAACGGGCCGGCGTGCCCCTGGGCACAATGAAAAGCTGGATCCGCCGGGGCCTGCAGAAGCTGAAAGGATGCCTGGAGCGATGAGCGATCCCGAGGACATCCCGGCTGACGGTGCCGCCGAGCGCGCCCTGCGGCTGAACGCAGGCGAAGCTGACGCCGCCTTGGCGCGCCGGGCTGAAGCCGACCCTGCCTTCGCGGCCGAGGTCGAGGCCTGGGATGCGCGACTGGCCCCTCTCTATGATGAGATCGACCCGGTCGAGGCCCCCGCCGGCGTCTGGCCGCGCGTCGCCGCGGCCATCGGCCCCGAGGCCGCCAACGACAATCGCGCGGCCCGCTTCTGGCGGGGATGGGCCATGGCCTCGACCGGTCTCCTGGCCGCCTCGGTGGCCGGACTGGCGTTCCTGATCGCCAATCCGCGCGTCGAGGAGCGGCTGATCGTTTCCACACCGGACTTTCAGCCGGTCAGCGTCTCGACCCTGATGAGCGAGGCCGATCCCGACATGCCGGTCGCCACCCTCACCTATGATCCCCAGACCGGCTCGCTCTACATCGCCCCGACCATGCAAATGGCCACGCCCGAGAACCGGGCCATGACCCTGTGGGTCACCATGACCGACGGCAGCGTCCACCGCATCGGCAGCATCGACCCCAGCCACGCCCAGACACATTCGGTGTCAGAGGACATGCGCCCGATGGCTGCCGAAGCCCCCATTGTGACGGTCTCGCTCGAGCCGATGGACCAGCCCGACTCGCCTGTCCCCATGGGCCCGGTGGTGGCCACCGGCCAGGTGCGACGGCTCTAGCTCCCTTCTCCCCTTGCGGGACCCGAAGGGCAGCGCATCTCGCGACGGCGTGACTTGCCTCGGGCATCGGGGACGTGCCTTCTGAATTCAGGAGAAACCGTCATGGCTGAGCCCACCATCACGCTGGAAATGAGGGACGGGCGCCACGGTCGGTACGTGGCCCGAATCGACGGCGTCGAGGGCGAGGGTGAGATCACCATCACCCGTCGCGGCCCCCATCTGATCAGCGCCGACCATACCGGTGTGCCCGAGACCATGGCCGGCATGGGCGTCGCGTCCAAGCTGCTCGCCTTCATGCTGAATGACGCCCGGACGAATGATTTCAAGATCATCCCCTACTGCCCCTACGTCCGGGCGCAGTACGCCCATCACCCAGAATGGTCCGACCTGTTCACCACCGCGCCGGGCGAAGACCCGACGCCGCGGACCGACTGAAAGGAGACAAGATGCCCAAGACCGCGCCCGATCCGATCCGCGACCCCAGGACCGATCACCTTCTGGCGCCGGAGAACTGCGTCCTGGTACTGATCGACTATCAGCCCGAACAGTACCGCACCGTCACCTCCGCCACGGTCGAGGAGATCAATCTCAACGTCGTGGCCCTGTGCAAGCTGGCGACGGCCTATGAGATCCCGGTCATTGTCTCGACCGTCGGCGTGGACATGGGCGTCAATACCGGCACCAGCGACCTGATCATGGCCGAGCTGCCCGGCGTCGGCGAGATCGACCGCACCGGCGTCAACGCCTGGGAGGACCCGGAATTCCGCGCCGCCGTCGAAGCGACCGGTCGACGCAAGGTGGTCATCGCCGGCCTCTGGACCGAGGTCTGTCTGACCTTCCCGACCCTGGACATGCTGGCCGAAGGATATGAGGTCTATCCGGTCGCTGACGCCGTCGGCGGCATCTCGCCCGTCGCCCATGATCGCGCTTTCGAGCGCATGATCCAGGCCGGCGCCCATCCGGTCACCGCCATCTCCTTCGGCTCCGAGCTGATGCGCAACTGGGCCCGCGAAAGCTCCCAGCGCTTCCGCCAGGTGCTCCAGTGGTACTTCCCCGAGCGCTTCCGCCTGATGAAGGAAGGGGAGGTCTAGAACACCCTGTCTCCTCCCTGACGCCGAAGGCGTCGGGGAGGGGACGTTGCCTACCCCGCCTTCGGCTGGGCGTAGCCGAGCCGCTCGTTCAGCTTCTCCAAGAGATCCACAGCCGTGTCCGCGATGACCGACCCCGGCGGATAGACGGCCGCCGCGCCCATATTGATCAGGGGTTCGACGTCCGCCGGGGGGATCACCCCGCCGACGACGATCATGATGTCTTCGCGTCCTAGCTCTTTCAGCGCCGCCTTCAACTCTGGAACCAGCGTCAAATGCCCGGCCGCGAGCGAGCTGGCGCCGACGGCGTGGACATTGGCCTTCACCGCTGCCTCGGCCGCCTCTTCCGGCGTCTGGAACAGCGGGCCTGCCTCGGCGGCGAAGCCCAGGTCCTGATAGGCGGAGGCCACCACCTTCTGGCCCCGATCGTGGCCGTCCTGGCCGAGCTTGGCGATCAGGATGCGCGGCGGCCCGCCGTCGTTCTCAACAAAGGCCGCGACCATGGCCCGCGCCCGGTCGATCTTCGGATCGGCCCCGGCCTCCGAAGCATAGACACCTGACACCACCTCCGGCACGGCCTCGTGCCGCCCGAAGGCCGCCTCCAGCGCGTCGGAAATCTCGCCGACCGTCGCCTTGGCCCGCGCGGCGTCGACCGCCAGGGCCAGCAGGTTGGCGTCGCCGCGCGCACCCTCAGTCAGGGCGACCAGCGACCTTTGCGTCGCCGCCTCGTCCCGCTCGGCGCGCAGGCGTTTCAGCTTCTCGAGCTGGGTACGGCGCACCTCGGCGTTGTCGACCTTCAGGACCGGAATGTCGTCTTCCAGATCGCTGAAATACCGGTTCACGCCGACCACCGTCTGGCGGCCGGTGTCGATGCGCGCCTGGGTGCGGGCCGAGGCCTCCTCGATGCGGCGCTTGGGCACGCCGGCCTCGATGGCCGCCGCCATGCCGCCCAGCTTTTCGACCTCCTGGATGTGCACCCAGGCCCGTTCGGCCAGATCCTGCGTCAGCGTCTCGACATAGTACGACCCGCCCCACGGATCCGCCGTCCAGGTCAGGTCGCTCTCGCGCGCCAGGAACAGCTGGGTGTTCCTCGCAATCCGGGCCGAGAAATCCGTCGGCAGGGCCAGGGCCTCGTCCAGCGAGTTGGTGTGCAGGCTCTGCGTGCCGCCGCCGACCGCCGCCATCGCCTCGATGCAGGTGCGCGCGACATTGTTGAACACGTCCTGCGCCGCCAGCGACCAGCCCGACGTCTGACAGTGCGCCCTCAGCGCCAGCGACTTGGCCGATTTGGGCTGAAACTCGTCCTGGATCAGCTTGGCCCACAACAGCCGCCCGGCCCGCAGCTTGGCGATCTCCATGAAGGGGTTCATGCCGATGGCCCAGAAGAAGCTGAGACGCGGCGCAAAGGCGTCGATGTCCAGCCCCGCCGCCACGCCGGCGCGTGCATATTCCACCCCGTCGGCCAGCGTATAGGCCAGCTCCAGGTCCGCCGTCGCCCCGGCCTCCTGCATATGATAGCCGCTGATGGAAATGCTGTTGAACTTCGGCATCTCACGGCTGGTGAAACCGAAGATGTCCGAGATGATCCGCATCGAAGGGCCGGGCGGATACACATAGGTGTTCCGCACCATGAACTCTTTGAGGATGTCGTTCTGGATGGTGCCGGTCAGCTGGGCCGGGGCCACGCCCTGCTCCTCAGCCGCCACGATATAGAGCGCCATGATCGGCAGGACCGCGCCGTTCATGGTCATCGACACGCTCATCTTGTCCAGCGGGATGCCGTCGAACAGGGTGCGCATGTCCAGGATGGAATCGATCGCGACCCCCGCCATGCCGACGTCGCCGGCCACGCGCGGATGGTCGCTGTCATAGCCCCGGTGCGTCGCCAGATCGAAGGCGATCGACAGCCCCATCTGACCGGCCGCCAGATTGCGCCGATAGAAGGCGTTCGATGCCTCCGCCGTCGAGAACCCCGCGTACTGCCGCACGGTCCAGGGGTTGGTGACATACATGGTCGGATACGGCCCCCGCCCATAGGGCGCGATCCCGGGCAGACCGTCGACGAAATCGGCTCCTGCCAGATCTTCCGGTCCATAGACGGGATCGACGGCGATCCGTTCGGGCGTGATCCAGAGGGGGTGGTCGGCCTTGGGCGTGGCGACCGCAGCGGCGACGAAATCGACGTCCGCGAAGCTCTTCGGAATGCTCATTGAACGCCTCCCAACGTCCCTTCTCCCCTTGTGGGAGAAGGTGGCAGCCGGAGGCTGACGGATGAGGGGTCACACCGCCCCATCCGCGCATCGGCGCCGTCGCACACATTTGAAAGGTCAGTGCGACCCCTCATCCGAGCGGCTCCGCCGCCCACCTTCTCCCACAAGGGGAGAAGGGACCTCTCGGCGGCCATCACGCACCTCCCTCAAACGCCGCGGTCAGGCTGATGGGCGCAAATCTCCTCCCCTGCGAAGCGGGGGAGGGGGACCGCGAAGCGGTGGAGGGGGCGGCCGCATCCGCCGACCTGTGCAGGTTCACCCCGATCATCAGTTGCTCGCCGTCCCTCAGCTGACGGTCCCGCTCGATCCGCGCCGCCTCGACCTCATCCGCCAGCCCATCCAGGGCGACCAGGACCCCGCCCTCGGCCTCTATCGCCTGGAACCGCGTCCAGGCGGCCTCGGCCAGATCCCGCGTCAGGGTCTCGACGAACCAGGACCCGCCCGCCGGGTCGGCGACGCGACCGAGATGCGCCTCTTCCATCAGGATCAGCTGGATGTTGCGCGCCTGACGCACAGCCAGTTCAGACGGAGCCCCGGCGGCCACATCAAAGGGATCCAGCACCACAGCATCCGCCCCGCCCGCGCCGGCGCCGAAGCCCGCCGCGGTCAGCCTGAGCAGATTGGTCCACGGATCCGCCGCCGACAGCATCCGCCGCGACGAGCGCGCCTCGATCCGCGCCGGAACCGACACCCCCGACGCCGCGCACACCTGCGCCCACAGCGCCCGCGCCGCCCGCGTTTTGGCCAGGGTCATGAAGGTCAGATTGTCGGCCGACACCGCCAGGGTCACCCGCCGGAACGCCTCCTCGACGCCCAGCCCCGCCCCGACAAGTGCTCGCGCATAGGTCACCGCAGACCCCAGCATCACCGCCAGTTCCTGCGCCTCGGTCCCGCCCGCCTCGTGCACGAACACGCCCGACGCGAGGAACAACTCCGCCGCCGGATAGGCGGCCTGGTGCCGCATCGCCGTCTGAACAGAGGCATCCAACAGATCCGCTGCCTCACGCGCGATCAGCGACACAGGGTCCAGATGAAAAGCCAGCCGGGCCTGGGGCGAGCCCTTGGCCGTCACTGCCAGCCCGTTCGCCGCCTCGACGCTCAGTTCCCCGCCGTCCAACGCCACGGTGGCCAGCTCGATCAGAACGCCGTCCAGCGCCACGGCCATGTCGTCCGCCGATCTGATGCCGCAGCCCTCGACCGGCAAAAGGATCGACGCCGCCCCGCCCTCAAGCGCCTTCAGCGCCGCCCGGTTCGTCTCGGCGGGGGTGGCGGCGAAGATGCGGCTTCTCAGATCCCACGGTCGGGTCGGGTCTTCCTTCACCCGGGCGCGCGGCCCGATCGGCTCGCTGGCATTCCAGGATCCGTAGAGCGGCTGGACCGCCACCCCGTCCAGCGACCGCCGGGTCAACGCTTCGAAGCGGGCATCGGGAGCCGTCTTGGTCGCCGACTTTTCCCACGCCGCCAGGTCGGGCGGGGCGAAGCCTTCGGTCAGGGACAAGGGTTTGCTGCTCAAACGGGGCCTCCAGTCAGGGCCGGTCATGCGGCCCCGAAATGCGGGCGTCAAGCGTCGCGGACCGTGTCGTTTATCCCCGCCCTCGCAGCAGACCCGAAACTTCTCGCTCGAATCCAACCCGCCTGAGCGAGGCCATGACAGACCCCACCCCTCTTCCTGACCACCCGATCCGCCGCCACCCGCTGTGGCAGGCTTTCGACCGCCTGTGGCGCCCGGCCGCCGGCTGGGCCGCCATGCTGGGCGTGCTCTACGCCGGCCTGATCGGCCCGGTGATCCAACGGCCCATGACCGAGGCCTATCTGGCCCTGTGGCTCGCCTTCGCTGCCGCCGTGCTTGGCCTGAAGTCCATCGAGAAGTTCGGGGGCGTGGCATGACCTTCTATCTCTCGGCCCGCAGCCTCAAACGCCTAGATCAGGTCCACCCGGACCTGAGACGGGTCATCCAGCGCGCCATCCTGAAATGCCGCGTCGACTTCACCGTGCTGGAAGGCGTCCGAACGCCCGAGCGCCAGCGACAACTCTACGCCCAAGGCCGGACGAAGCCCGGACCCAAGGTCACCTGGACACTGACCAGCCGCCACGTCATCAACCCCGACACCGGCTACGGCCACGCCGTCGACCTGGCACCCTTCCCCATCGACTGGTCCGACCCGGCGAAGTTCGACGCCATCGCCCGCGCCATGTTCGACGCTGCGGATGAGTTGAACATCCCCATCCGCTGGGGTGCCGACTGGGATCGCGACGGAAATCCCCGCGAGCGCGGCGAAAGCGACAGCCCGCACTTCGAGCTGGCCCGATGAGCGGCCATCGGTCACTGCCCTACGGCTGCGCAGACGGTGAGGCCCATGGCCGACTGTCAAGATTGGCACGCTTGGCGCGGGATTTTTCCCGTTCACCCTACCCGGGCGATCTTGCCCGTCGATGCCGAAGGGCCGCGCCATGATCCGCCTGCATGACCTCACGCCCGTGGGCAGGCTGACGACGGGTCTGGCTGCGATCGGCATCCTCGCCGTCGCCGTCTTCCTCATCGGCCAAGCCTGGGACGGACTGACCGGCTGGCTGCCTGGGTCCGATGAGCGACGCCTGGCCCGCGCCGAGGCCCGGCTCGACCAGACCCGGACAGAGCTCGGGCACCGCGAGGCCGAAATCGCGACCCTACAACGTCAGGCCCGACAGGCGGCCATCACTCACGAAACCCTCTCCGCGGCCCGCACAGTCACCGTGCGCGCGACCACCCTTGCCGAAAGAGCTCCCGATGCCGATGACCCGATTGATCCGGCCCGTGCTGATCGCCTGCGCGATGCTGACCGCCGGCTGTGCGGGCTTGTGCCCGACCTCTGCGCCCGGCCCGACGGTCCCGCCGCCGGCGCTCGCCCTTGAACCCTGCAGCCTCCCCATCCTGCCGGACGGGCCAGTGACCTGGAGTGACCTGGAACGGGTTTATCTGGAACGCGGCGAGGCCATCCTCGCCTGCGATCAGTCGCGGCGGCTGGGCACCCTGTCGGTTGGCTCGTCCCGGCCCAGATAGACGACCCGTGACTTGCCCGCCGCTCGACCGGCTTCGACATGAGCGTTGTGGCGCCCCGCCGACTTCGCCTCGTCTTCGTCTTCCTCGACCCAGTGGGTGGACTCGATGTCCTTCTGCAGGGCCTTGGCGGCCATGGCGTGGGCTGGGAACAGCGTATCAACCACCGCTCCGCCCAAAGGCACCAGTGCCGTCGCCGCGTCCGAGGTCAGGTAAGCCGCCATTCTCAGCAGAGTGCCCGGGGTCGCATGCGCGCGCAGGGCCTGCACGATCAGCCAGCCACCGGCTCCGATGGTATAGGCGTCGCCTAGCCCCGGAATCCAGGTCAGCAGCCCGTCCATACCGATCCCGAACGGTCCGACGCCCACCGCCCGGTCCGACAGGCGTTTGACACCCTCGACGTTGGACCAGATCTTCTCGATATCGCGTATGTTGCGCGCCATATCCTGAACTCCCCTCGCCCCCGCGACAGTAACGCTTAACCGAAACTTTCGGTTCGCCAAGGAGATAAAACATGATCGTTTCGACCACCCCGACTCTCGAAGGCCGCGCCATCGGCGAATATCTGGGTGTGGTCGCCGGTGAGGCGATCCTTGGGGCCAACATCTTTCGAGACGTGTTCGCCGGCATCCGCGACGTGATCGGCGGACGCTCCGGCTCTTACGAAAAGGTCCTGCGTGAAGCTCGAGAAGAGGCCATGAAGGAAATGACCGAGGCCGCGCAGCGCCTCGGTGCCGACGCAATTGTGGGGATCGACTACGACTATGAGACGCTTGGAGACACAGGCTCAATGCTGATGGTGGCGGTTTCGGGAACGGCGGTCCGTCTGGGATGAAGTTCCTCTTTGGACTGTTCCTGCTGATTCCGCTGGCGGCGCCGGCGGCGATCCTGTTGGCTGGCCTGGCCGGTAGCCAGCACAGGTGGGCCGACATCCTGGTCCAGTTCGCAGCTCCGGCTCTCGTCGGGACGGCTATTCTTCTGGTCGCCTATCTGTTGCTGCGCCAGCGCCTCAATCAGTTGCTGGCGACGGTGGTAGCGATTGGCCTGCTCTGGGTGGTCTGGCCTCAGTGGGCCCCCCAGGGCGGTCGCCCGGCCCCGGAAGCTCCGGTCATTCGCGTCTATTCCGCGAATGTCTGGATCCGCAATCAGGACATCGAGGCGATGCGCCGGTCCATCGAGGCGGCGGATCCGGACGTGATCATGCTGATCGAAATGGGACCGGCGACGCGCGATCAGATCGATACCCTCCTGGCCGGCTATCCCTACCGCTCCGAGCCCGCCGACCAGGGCGATGTCCTGAACCGTGCCATCATCGCTGCCCGCTTCCCGATTTCCGAGTTCGGCCGGCGGCCCGACGGATTGCACGCCGTCATGGCGCGTGGCGAGACCCCGCTGGGGCCCATGACCTTTATCGTGACCCACCTGACCCGACCCTGGCCGTTTGAGGCGCAGGAGGGCCAGATTACCCAGGTCGCATCCCTGACCGCCCGGGTGACGCCCCTCGACGGCCCCGTCGTCATCGCCGGCGATTTCAACAGCGTCACCACCGGTCGCGTCGGCCAGATGATCCGCGCCGACATGGACCTGAACGCCGCGCCCGGCTGGCCCGGCACCTGGCCCTCTCAATTGCCGGGACCGGCGCGCATAACCATTGATCAGGTCTATATCACGCGGGATCTGGCCATTCGTGAGCGCCGGCTGGGCCACCGCAATGGCTCGGATCACATGCCGGTCATCACCGAAATCGGTCTGGCCCCAGTGGCCGCCGAGGCGCCCGCGCCCTGATCAGGCCAGCCAGATCCGGGCCTCGCCGCCCGGCTCGCCGAGCGCCTCGACCAGCGCTTCCGCCACCCCGGCCACATCGCCGTCGATGCCGCGCGGCGGCCGCACGATCACCATGGCCGAGCCGTTCATCTTCATCGGGTCATGCAGGGGCCGCATCCGCGCCTCGGACACCAGCACCTCGCTCCCCGTCCTGCCTTTTAGGTCCCGCAGGAACCCGTCCAGCGTCTCCAGATCCTTCAGCGGCGTCCAGATCGCCACCACGACTTCGGGGTTCACCCCTTGCGCCATCGCCACCGCCTGGGCCGTCCGTTCATAGTCATCCCGACGCTCATAGGGCGGGTCGATCAGGATGAAGTCCGCGAAGGTCTCACCAACCGTCTCGTAGCCGTCGACGCCCCGCACCTCAGTCGGAGCCGGGGTCGTGGCCATGGCGATCTCAAGCTGTTCGCGCACCTGCGGCTGCACCTCGCAGCCGATATAGAGATCATCCCCACCCAGTCTGGAGGCGATCAGCCAGGGCGACCCTGGATACAGCTCGATCCCGTCCTCCCAGCTGTTCAGCGCCCTGACCGCCTCGACCAGCGGCCCGAACGCGCCGGGCAGGTCACCCGCCATCAGGGCCTGCACCCCGCGCGCCGCCTCCTGCGATCGGACCTGATCCTCGCCGCCCAGATCATAGACCCCGGCCCCCGCATGGGTGTCGATCACCGTCAGGGCCTGCCGCTCGGGCCTCATCGCCTTGAGCAGCACCAACAGGACCGCATGTTTGTGCAGATCCGCAAAGTTCCCGGCATGGAAGCTGTGACGATAGTTCATGCCCCGCCCTCGCGCGGCGGCGAGGCAAGGTCAAGCCATCCCGCTGGAAACCGAATGGTAAGGCGGCCTCGGCGATCCTCCAGCCATGGGAAAAGTTCACCGGCTCCACCGACCGCGCCTCTCGGCTCTGGAATCGGGCTTGATCGCGGCGTCGCTGGTAGCCGTAATGATCATCCTGTTTCCCCTGTT
>Ga0209573_1005887_pt1 | contig 10653 bp, 10 predicted proteins | sample TNRBio252014_DNA_FD_185870 | JGI IMG/M metagenome (GOLD analysis project Ga0209573, IMG submission 185870) | Wastewater treatment Type I Accumulibacter community from EBPR Bioreactor in Madison, WI, USA - TNR Reactor_6/25/2014_ DNA (SPAdes)... | ecosystem: Engineered > Bioreactor > EBPR >...
GGCGTGGGTGTGGCGAACGGGCTGGATGCGCTCCATCTGGGCTTGCGTGCGATGGACGTGGGGCCGGGCGACGAGGTGATCGTGCCGTCGAACACCTACATCGCCACCTGGCTGGCGGTCAGCCAGTGCGGGGCGACGCCGGTGCCGGTCGAGCCGGTCGACGCCACCTGCAACCTCGATCCGGCGCGTGTCGAAGCCGCGCTCAGCGCCCGGACGAAGGTGATCCTGCCGGTGCACCTCTACGGGCAGCCCGCCGACCTCGATCCGATCCTCGCGATCGCGCGCCGGCATGGCTTGCGTGTGCTCGAGGACGGCGCGCAGGCGCACGGCGCGCGCTACAAGGGGCGGCGGCTCGGCGCGCACGGCGATGCGGTGGCGTGGAGTTTCTATCCCGGCAAGAACCTGGGGGCGCTGGGCGATGGCGGGGCGGTGACGACCAGCGACCCCGAGCTCGCAGAGCGCATCCGGGTGCTGCGCAACTACGGCTCGCGGGTCAAGTATGTGAACGAGGTGCAGGGCTACAACAGCCGGCTCGATCCGCTGCAGGCGGCGGTGCTGCGGGTCAAGCTCGCCCACCTGGATGACTGGAACGCACGGCGCACGGCGATTGCGGCGCTCTACCTGGCCGGGCTGGCCGAGCGCGGGCTGGTGTTGCCGCAGGTGCCGGCGTTCGCAGATCCGGTGTGGCACCTCTTCGTGGTGCGCCACCCGCGACGCGATCAGCTGCAGAGGCGGCTCGCCGAAGCGGGCGTGGGTACGCTGATCCATTATCCGATCCCGCCCCACATGCAGGCCGCCTATGCCGGGGCGGGGTTCCAGCCGGGTGATTTTCCGCTCGCAAACGCGCACGCGGAGCAGGTTCTCAGCCTGCCGATCGGCCCGCACCTGAGCCATACGGAGGCCCGTGAAGTCGTCCGATGTGTCATCGACGCGGTGGTGTCATGATGCCGGCGACGGTGCAGGGTCGCCGTCCGCTGGTGAGCTTCGTGGTCCTGGCCTACCAGCAGGAGGATCTGGTGCGGCAGGCGATCGAGGCGGCGTTTGCGCAGACATACTCGCCGCTGGAGATCATCCTGTCCGATGATGGCTCGAGCGATCGTACCTTCGCGGTCATCGAGCAGATGGCTGCGGCATGCCCCGGCCCGCACACCGTCCGGATCAATCGCAACGCGCGGAACCTGGGGCTGATCGGCCACGTCAATGCGGTTTTCGAGCTGGCCCGGGGCGAGTTCGTGCTGCTGGCCGCCGGCGACGATGTATCGCTGCCGGAGCGGACCGAGCGCATGGTTGCAGCGTTTGTGCAGAGCGACGATGTGATGCTGGTGCACACCCCGGTCGAACGCATCGACGCCGCGGGCCGCGTGCTCGGCCTGTGGCACCCGCCCATGCTGGGGAAACCCGATGACATGGCAAGCCTGGCGGTGAGCCTCGGCCTGCACCTGGGTGCGAGCGCGGGTTATCGCAAGGCGGTGTATGAGCGCTTCGGCCCCGTCACCGAGCCTTTTGCCTACGAAGACCTCGTCCTCGGCTTTCGCGCGTGCCTGCTCGGGCGGGCGGTGTACCTGGATACGCCGCTGGTGCGCTATCGCGTCGACACCGGCATGACCAGAAAGGACAAGCCGCTCGAAAAGAGCGTCCGCACGCAGCGCCGGGTGCGCGCGCTGAAAATGATGCGAGCCGTCTTCCGGCAGCGGGCGGTCGACCTGCAGCGGGTGGGCGTGTCTGCGCCGCGGGTCCTCGACCGCCTGGAAGCGCGACTGCGCGACGTCGACAGCCGCCTCGCGTATCACGAGACCCCGGGGGCGCTGCTCGGCAAGAGGCGCCCGGGTGCGCTCATCGACACCGCGAAGGCGGTCTATGACGAGGCTCGGCGGGAATGGGTGGCTGGCGCGAAGGCGCGCCTGCGCAGCCTCTTCGGCCGGCGTTCGCAGCCCTGAGTGGGGTAAGCATGCCCGTTTCGAAAGCTCTCCGTCCTGCTGGATTCCGGCGCATTCTGGCGCACCGGTCGATCAAGCTGATCCAGCGTGTGCGGACCGTGCTGTATCGCATGCTTTCTACGCTCGAGATCGATGGGCGACTTGTACGCTATCAGCCGGTGCATGCCCTGGGAGCGGGGCGGCTCGAGATCGAGGGGAAGGTGAGGGTGGGTGTTTTCCCTTCTCCACAGTTCCTGTCCTCGTACGCGCACATTGAGGCGAGGTATCCGGGCTCGATCATCTTGATCGGCGACGAGACGTGGATCAGTAACGGGTTCTCCGTGATCGCGGAGTATTCATCGATCAGGATCGGACGGCGATGTCTGATCGGCGCGAATGTCGAAATCATGGATAGTGATTTCCATGGGCTCGAGCTCGCGGATCGGCATCGCTCCGACCCGACGTGGTGCAGACCGGTGGTGATCGGCAACGATGTGTTCATCGGTGCGGGGGCGAAGGTCTTCAAAGGGGTCACGATCGGTGATGGGGCGGTGGTGGGCGGGGGGGCGATCGTCACCCGCGATGTCCCCCCGTTCAGCCTGGTCGGCGGCAATCCCGCTCGTGTCATCCGCATGCTGGACGGGAAGGGGCGTTCCTCAACATGAAAATACTGAACGCCGTCTATGGTGACTCCTCGGGGGGGCGCTGGAGCGCGACCCTGAAGACCGGCGAACTCCTTGCCGGCCTGGGGCACCGGGTAACGCTGCTGATCGCGCCCGCAGATCTCGGCAAGGTGCCCGACTATTCGGGGCGCAACATCGATGTCGTCACCCTGAAGAATTCAGGGCATTACGATCCGATCGCGAGCTGGAGGGCGGGGCGCCTCATTCGTGCGCGCGGGATCGATGCCGTGATTGCGCACAGCGGGCGGGCGATTCACATGCTCAAGCGGGCGGCGCCGTCGACGGTCCCGGTGATCGCCTTCAACCACAGCCACAACATCAAGCGCACGCTCAAGGCCGATGCCTTCTTCTGCATCACGCCCTACATGAAGCAGATCGTCGATGCGGCGACCGGCGGCGCGAAGCCCTCGTACGTAATCAGCAACGCGGTGACCGTGCCGCCGGACGAGGCTCTGAACGCCGGGCGCGCCGGGCGGCCGTTCACCGTCGGCTTCATCGGCCGCATGGCCTTGAACAAGGATCTGCCCACCCTGGTCGAGGCGGCGGCCGTGCTTGCGCCTCAGGGCGTGAGCTTCCGCCTGCTGCTCGCGGGTGATGGCGAGGAGCGGCCGATGCTCGAACGCAAGGTCGACGCGCTGGGCATTCGCGACAAGGTCGAGTTTTCCGGCTGGGTCGGGCCGGCGCAGAAGGCGGATTTTTTCAACGACTGCGATGTGATCTGCTCGCCGTCCGAGTGGGACACCCAGCCGCTGATGGTGCTTGAGGCGCTGGCCTGGGGCAAGGCGCTGGTGGGAACCGACGTACCGGGGCCGTCGAGCTGCTACGAGCACGAAAAGACCGCACTGGTCGTGCCGCCCAAGGATCCAGCGGCCATGGCCGAGGCGCTGCGGCGCTTGAAGGACGATCCAGGGCTGCGCGCAAGACTCGGGCAGAACGGTCGCCAGCAGGCGATCGCGACGCATGCCGATGCAGAGGTAGCGGTTTTGCTCGAGCGGCGGCTCAGGGATCTGGTGGAGAAGTTCTCGGGCCGCTCGCCAGCGCGTTGAGAGGCCCTCGAGCCGACCTGGCGCCTGATGTCAGGCGGCGTCGGTTGCCGCTCATGCGCGCCTCCGGGTGCGGTCAGTTGCCCCCGCACGCTGCACCACCCTGAGGCCCGACTGTTCCGCCTGGTCTCCGTGCTGTGCCACTTCCTGCCCGAGTTTACCGAACAGCAGGCGCGAGCCATATCGCCACGGATGCTTGAGGAGGTGCGCCCACATCATCCCGGGGTATAGCTTGATCAGCATTGCGATCGAGTGCGCCTTGATCGGCGAGGTGCCGACCGTGGCGCCCTTGTGCTTGCGGTTCTCGAGCACGACCTCGGGCAGGAAGACCCCCTGGTAGCCTTTCGAACACAGCCGCAGGTAGAGCTCCCAGTCCTCGCGCAGCTTGCGAAAGGCGTTGTCGTAGCCGCCCGCGGCGAGCAGCACATCCTTGCGCAGCAGGGTGGTCGCGCAGATGTAGTTGGCTTTCGCGAGCCGGCGGGCATCGAACGGTCCGGACGCGAAGAGGCCGTCGCGCTCGCCGAAATAGCGCATCTGCCCGTAGGCGTAGGCGATGTCGGCCGGGGCTTGGGCGAGACGTGCCATCAGGTGTTCGACGGCGGTCGGGACCAGGCGGTCGTCGGCATCCAGAAAGATCACGTATTCGCCGCTGGCCTGCGTCAGCGCATTGTTGCGCGCCAGCGACAGGCCGCGGTTCTTCTGCGCGAGCACGGTGACGGGGTAGCGGCAGGCGACCTCGATGCTGTCGTCTCTGGATTCGTCGTCGAGGACGATGACTTCCTTGTTCGGCCAGGTCTGTGCGAGCGCCGAGTCGATCGCCTCGCCGAGGAAGCGGCCGTAGTTGTAGTTGGTGATGATGATCGAGACGAGCGGCTGCATGGCGTGGTGGGCTTGCGTCAGAGGTCGATGAGGTCGCGCAGCACGGCGGCGATGGCGCGGTTCGAGTAGTGGGCTTCGTAGCTCGCGCGCGCCGCCTGGCCGAGGGCAGGTAGCTGGTCGCGCCGCTGGTGAAGGCGGGCGACGGCCTTGCAGATGCTTTGTGGGTCGCCGGGCTGCGCCCAGATCAGGCCGCGGCTTTCGTCCGTCCGCAATTGCGGCAAGAAGGCCGGTGTCGCCGCCGTGATCACCGCCCGGCCGATCGCCAGCCCCTGATAGACCTTGTTCGGAATCACCCGCAGCGCCTTGTCGCTGGTGCCGAAGATGCCGAGGATCGCCTCCGCGCTGGCGAGCCGGGTGGGCAGTTCGGGCAGCGGGCCCCAGCCTTCGAAGCTGACCCGGCTCGGGCCGGTGGTGCCGACGAGCGGCGCGAGCAGGCGCTCGCACTCGGCCTTCATCGGCCCCTCGCCGATCAGGCGCCAGTGGGTGGGTGGGCCGTCGTACTGCAGGATGGCCTGGGTCAGCACGTCCACGCCCTGGAGTCCGATGAAGGTGCCGAAGAAAGCGAGCTCGAGCGGCGCATCGACCGGCTTCTGCGGCCATGCCTGCGGGGTGAACAGCGCTTCTTCCGCGCCCACCGGGATCACCCGGATGCGCGCGCGCGCCACACCATGGGTGACGTGGAAGTAGTCGGCGTGGCCTTCGGTGTCGGCGATCAGCCAGTCGGGCAGCTTGAAGAGGCGCGATTCCCAGGTGAGCAGCTTGCGTGCCTTGGCGCTGTCGGCGGCGAACTTGCGCTTTTCGTTGACCTGCTTGTCGTAGGCGCTGATCAGCGGGTCGAACACCAGCGGGAGCTGGTGGCGGCGGGCGTAGCGCGCCGCGGCAGAGAGGTCGCGCTGGCGGAAGCAGGGCACCCAGATGAGGTCGGGGCGCGCACCGCCGCGCAGCGCGTACTCGAGGTCGGCGGTGGACGAAAGCGCGGGCAGGAAGCGGCTCACCTCACAGTCAAGGCTGCGCAGCACCGACTCGATCACGCGGTTGCGCGGATAGTCGGGCCCGTAGTTGCCGTAACGACCCCAGATCAGCACCTTCTTCATGGCCGCGAGTGCTCCTCGAGCAGGCGCAGCAGGGCATCCGCGATCTCGGCCTGCACGTCGGGCAGCGGTGTGTTCCGTTGCGCAAGGACCGCGCCGGCGAGGTCGGGGATCGCACTGCGCGCGAGCAGGCCGCGCTCGACGTAGCCGCGCAGGGCGGCACTGTCGTTGGCGTTGGCCTGGGCGACCGCGGGCGAGACGGAGAGCACCGGCCGGCCGGAGTAGATGCTTTCGGCCACCATGCTGAGGCTGTCTTCCGTGACCACGATCGCCTGTGCTGCGGCGAGGAAGTCCCGCATCACCCTGCGCGGCGCCTGTGACCACCACACCGCGTCGGCGAGCAGCTCGGCGGGGATGCTCGCGCGCAGCACCGCCTCGGCGGCAGGGCCGGTGCGGCGCGAGGTGGTCAGCAGCAGGCGTGCCCCGCGCCGCCGGGCGAGTGCGCCGAGGCCATCGGCAAGTACGCGCCAGTCGGCGTCCTCGAACACGTAGCCTGCGCCGTTGCCGCCGACCAGCACTGCGACCAGCGTCTCGCGGTCGGCAGGCGCAGGCAGCGGCCGGGCGAGCTCGCCCGGTACGGGCGGCAGCGGCAGCACGTGGTTGCAGGCCACGCCCAGCGGCACCACGCTGAACACGCAGTCAAAGGCGGCGGGGTCGTAGCCCTTGAGCGTGCCGCTGTAGGCGTTGGGCACGTGGTGCAACCGGGCGAGCAGGGCGTTGGCGAGCAGGGTGTTGGCGCCGGAGGAGACGATCAGGTCGGGCGTGCCCGCCGGCGGTGCCATGCCGTAGATGCGCTGGAGCCAGGCTGCGGCGTCGCGGATGCGTGGCAGCGCGAGGCGGCCGAGGCGCTTCCACAACGTGCTGCGCACCGTCAGGTCGACCGTGGTGAGCTCTACCGTGCGTCGGGTGGCGAGCGCATCGACGATGCCGCGGCTCTGGCTGAGGTGGCCGGGAGCGCCGTCGCTGAGCAGCCAGACGGTGAGGGGCTTCATTTCTTCCACCCCCGCCTTCCCCCGCGCATCCGCATCGTGAACGCCAGCAGGTTGTCCTTGCCACTGACCTTGATGCGCTTGAGCTGCAGCGGATCGGGACGTGGCGTACGCGCGTCGATGCCGTCGAGGGTGGTTACCGCAGTCGTGTAGCCCGCCTCGCGCGCCAGCGCGACGTCCTCCGCACCGTAGATGCCGAAGGGGTAGGCGAAGCTCGCCACCGCCTGCCTGGTCTGCGCCTGCAGCCGGCTGCGGGATTCGGCCAGCTCGCGGCGCTTGTCCGCTGCGAAGGTGGTAGCCATGTTGATGTGGGTGAGGGTGTGCGAGCCGATCTCGATGCGCCCGCTCGCGACCAGGCGCTGCAGCTCCTCGTCGCTCAGCTTGGGCTCGCGCGCGAGCTCGCCGGTGTTGTGATGAGCTTTCTTGGCCGTGGACCAGTCGCGCTCGTGGCGGTCGACGACCATGTAGATCGTCGCCTTCGCGTCGTACTTTTCCAGTATGGGCAGGGCGTTGTGCAGGTTGTCGGCGTAGCCGTCGTCGAAGGTGAGGGCGACGCTCTTCGCGGGGAGCTCGTCCCAGCGTTCCCAGAGTTCGCCGACGGTGAAGAACTGCCAGCCATTGCGCCGCAGCCAGTCGAGCTGGGCTGCGAAGTGCTCGGGTGTGACGCGCAGGCCGTTGAACTTCGCGCTTGGGCGATGAGGGCTGACCATGTGGTACATCAGCACGCGCGGGTGGCGCAGGTCGACCACCGGGCGCCACCAGGCGTAGCGGTTGGAGAACCAGCCAGCGGCGGCGAGCGCGACGAGGACGAACCCGAAGCTCATACGAGCGCTCCGTAAAGTTGCAGCGTCTGTGCCTGCATGTTCGCCAGCAGGAAGCGGGTGTTGTGTTCCACCACCGGGGTGCGCGCGGCGAGCACGTTCGTGACCCGCGCCGCTGCGGCGCCGATGTCACCCCTAACCACCGCCCCGTGGGGAAACAGTTCGCGCAGAATCTCCGCCACCCCCCCGTGCGCATACCCCACCACCGGCCGCCCCATCGCCAGCGGCTCGAGCACCGTGCGCCCGAACGACTCCGGCGTGGAGGACAGGCTCAGCACACAGTCCGAAATCGCGTAGATCTCGCGCACATCGCTGCGGTGGCCGGTGAACACGATGCGCTCGCCGAGGCCCTCGGCCTGCACCCGTTCGCGGATCTCCTTCGCGTAGCCGGGGCGCTTGGGGTCTTCGCCACCGACGATCAGCCCGACCACGTCCAGCCCGTCCGCGACCAGCCTGGCGACCAGGGTGATGAAGTCGTGATGGCCCTTGAGCCGCGTGAGCCGCCCCGCCAGGGTCAGCACCTTGCGCGCGCCGATCTGCGGAAAGTTGCCGTGGAAGCGCGCGAGCCATTCATCCGACGGTCGATAGTCGCTGGGGAACTCGGTCGGGTCGATGCCGCGCGGGATCACGGTGATGCGATCGTCCGTCAGACGCGGCCAGCGCGTGGGCGGGTAGTGGCTGCGGAGGTAGGCGCGCACGGTGTCGCTGACCGCGATCACGCGCTCGCCCGCACACATGATGGCGCTGTAGCGGCTGACCGAGTGCATGCCGTGCACCGTGGTGACGAAGTGGGGCCGGGCGTTGGCCGGCATGCCGCGCCAAGCCAGCCAGGCGACCCAGGCGGGCAGGCGCGAACGCGCGTGGACGATGTCGAAGCGCTCGGCTTCGAAGAGCGTGCGCAGTGCGCGGTATTTGAAGAAGGTGGCCGGCGACTTGTGGCCGAGGTCGAGCGCGATGTGGCGCGAGCCTTCGTGCTGCAACTGATCGACCAGGCGCCCGCCCCTGGACAGCACCACCGACTCGTGTCCCGCCGCGACCAGCGCGCGCGCGATCTCGAGCGTGCCGCGCTCGACTCCGCCGCTGTCGAGCGCGGGGAGAAGTTGCAGGATCTTGAGGGCTTTCATCACGCGTGTCGGAATGGCATGCCGCAGACGCGCGCCGGGCGGCGGAGGCGTGTGGTCATGCGTGGATTTTACCTGCATCGATCCCGACGGTCGCCTCCGCCGTGCGACGCGTCGCCAGGAGCCGGCGCGGCGTCCGGGCCATACGATCGCCGCGCAATCAATACTCCGGCTTCGGCAGGCGCTCGACCAGCGCATCCCAGGCGATCGACACGCCGGGCAGCACGCCGACCGGGGTCGCGTCTTTCAGCTCGTAGATCTCGGGGCGGCCGTAGCGGGCGTTCTCGAGCAGGTAGACGGTGAGCGTGCGGTCGCCCGGGTGCACCAGCCAGTATTCGCGCACGCCGGCGCGCTCGTAGGTGCGGCGCTTGGTGATCTGGTCGTGGGCGGCGGTGCTGGGGGAGAGCACCTCGAGCACCCAGTCGGGCGCGCCGCGCACGCCGCGGCGGTCGATCTTCGTCGGGTCGCACACCACCAGGACGTCGGGCTGAACGACGGTGTCGATGGCGCCATCCGCTTCGTCATGGCGCGGCAGGCGTACGTCGAGCGGGGCGATGAGCGGGCGGCAGGGCTTGCCGTCGAGCTGGTTGCGAAGCTGATAGTAGACCTCGCCGGCGACCTCCTGGTGTTCCACGAGCGGTGCCGGTGACATCAGGAATGCTTCGCCGTCGATCAGCTCGTAGCGGGCGTCGTCCGGCCACTGCAGGTAGTCGGCGTAGGTGTGGTGCTTTTCCTTGCGCAGCGCGAGGCCCATGGCGGTGCTCCGATCGGGTTTGTGGGATAGCCGTATTGTAGGCTGGCGGCGGGGCGGAGCCCTGTGGACCCGATGGTTTCCTGAAGGAGCGGCGGAGGCCGCGAATGGGGTGGTGGGGTGATCGACGCGGGTGACGAAGCTCGACCGCCGCTTTCGCGCCTGCCGGCGCTCCTACGGGGGGTTCAACTTTGCGTTTGAGCGCCGAGCCGCGCCAGCACCGCCTCCGCCACCCGGTCGGCCTCCGCCAGTCGCGCCGGTGCCTGGCGCAGGGCGCCGACATGCTGCCAGGTCTCGAACGGGGTCACGAACCCCTCGTGCTGCAACTGCATCACCCCCGCGGCGATGCGTGTCTCGCCCAGCCGCGGCACGGCGAGCAGGCCGGTGGCGGCGCCGGCGGTGAGGCTCTCGTACACCATCGACACGCTGTCCTCGGTCACCCACGCCTGCGCGCTGCGCGCGACCTGTTCCATCGCCCAGCCGGGCGGGGTGTCGCGCACCGGGCGCACCTCCACGCCGTGCGACTGCAGGGCGAGCAGCGCCGTTTCGGTGTCGGCGGGCGTACGGCGCGAGGTGGTCAGCGTCCATCGCATGCCGGGCGTGGCGGCTACGATGGCGTCGATCTGCGCGCGCAGGCTGGCGCTGTCCCAGCCGTAGTGCTTCGATGGCCCGCCGATCAGGAACAGGCCCTTGTCCGCCGCGCGCCCGGGACTCGGCCGCGCGGTGTTGAGCGCGCCGCGGGTGGCGACCACATTGGCGCGGGCCGGTGGTTTGTCATGCTGCGGGATCACGCACAGGTCGAAGCAGCCCAGCGGCAGGCTGGGGCGCATCAGCGCGATCAGCTTGCCGCCGCGCGCGCGCCGCGCGGCGAGGCCGGCGAGGTGGGTGCGATGGCCGGCGACGAGGATGAAGTCCGGATCGGGCAGCGCGGTCCCCGCTGGGAAGTGGCCGCTGATCCACTGCCATAGTGCATCGCGACCGCGCGGCGCATCGATCCAGTGCGTTTCCACGACCGTCCGCGCCGCCAGCGCCTGCACCAGCCCCTGCAACTGGCTGCGGTGGCCGGGCTTGTTGTCGGTGATGAGCCAGACGGTGGTCATGGGCGAGGGCCGCGGTTCAGGTGGGAGAGGTTTGGGGCGGGGCACCCGGATATTGTAATGGGGGGGTGGCGCACAGCGTGGGGGCGGAGTCGCGGGAAAGGTTCGCGGCTTCCGCCGCTCCTACAGGGCGTCGCACGCGCGCCAGGGCGTCGGATGCGCGACAGGGCGTCGGATGCGCTCGGTTTTTGTAGGAGCGCCGGAAGGCGCGAAAGCGGCGCTCGTCTCCGGCAGAGTCGTCGGTGGCCTGGCCGCCGAGTTC
>Ga0209573_1005888_pt1 | contig 10652 bp, 6 predicted proteins | sample TNRBio252014_DNA_FD_185870 | JGI IMG/M metagenome (GOLD analysis project Ga0209573, IMG submission 185870) | Wastewater treatment Type I Accumulibacter community from EBPR Bioreactor in Madison, WI, USA - TNR Reactor_6/25/2014_ DNA (SPAdes)... | ecosystem: Engineered > Bioreactor > EBPR >...
ATATTTAGGAAAGCAGCGCGAAGAAAAAGCGCGAGAATATTCTGATAATTACAAAAAACTTGTCGAAATTGTTGAAGAAATGACAGAAATTAATATGATGCTGCTCAAAGAAAATTGCGAATATTAGTAGCTAGAACTTTGGACTCTCGAGTAAGTCTAAAAGATGCCTTAATTTTTCAAAGGCTGATATTTCTTTTTTAATCACTTGGTCACCATAGACATATTTTACCTCTAAAGCTGGCAAGTTAAAATTCTTAATAAGAAGTTCTACAATTTTTAATATCTTGTCACTTGATATCTCATTTCTTTTCTGTTCCAAAAGTATCATTACCCAAGCGAACTGGTCCCAGAAAACTAGCTTCATAGAAAGAAATCTCTCAATTAATTCTGTGTTAGACTCTAAATAATCAAGAATAAAGTCCTTAATCGAGGGATTATGGTGCTTTATAATAGCCTCAGAATGACCATCGATCTTAATGAAAGTTCCATCTAGTTCGCGAAGAGATTCATTGAAACGAACTTGCCATTCGATGATGTCATTAGAGTTCGTTTGATCCCAAGCCTTAAAAAGTATTTTAAAATCATTCAATGAAATATTATCTTTTACCAAGCCCAAAAGCACTACTATAGAGCGTGAGTATGGGCTTAGATGTTTTTCAAAAGCAAACTTCCAAATGATTTTTGGACTATTCAATGCATTAATAAACTCCTTTGCATATTGTGTGGCAGGAATATTTTGAACATTTAAAGAATTTGTCATCCATTCAATTATTCTTGGACTAAATGTTTTATGGTTTGCAATTTCTAAGTAGTTTTTTCCTTTAGAGATCGCATTGATATATTCACGACCAAGGCCTGAAAAGTATAAATGATTATAGAGAATATATGCCTTGATTTTTCTAGTGTAATCTTCTTGTTTCACGATGCATTTTTTTAGCTGTACTCTTGCATATCCTTCTGAATTGACTATGGCTTGCTGTAGTATGTACTCGCGAGTCGTTAAAATAAATCTTTTATTCTTAGATTTAGAAATAAGATCGATAAATTTTAAAATAGAGCTGTCTTTAAGTCGATTTTCAAATAATATGTTACCCAGAAAATCATCAAATAGAAATATCTGCTTGCTTTCTTCGTCGAGTGTTTTATATGCGTCTTCAATGTTTGTTGAAATTGAGATTAGCTCATATCCTCGCATTAAGTATTTAAGACACAATATCTCAGCCAGCGTTGTCTTTCCAATGCCAGGTACGCCTGAAATAATGCAATAGTGATTTTTTCCTAGGATTTTGAGTGCAGTTTTAAAGCTCTTATTTTGAACATATATTTTTGCCTTTTGATGTATTTGTTTTATATCAATATTGCTTCGATTATATACCGAACTATGAAGAATGTGTTTTAATACTTCACTACTTGTCATCCATAGTTTATAATGTCGCTTTTCAATTTTTGGGTACTTTCTAATAAGACTGTTAATAGCTTCAAGTCCCAATATGTCCGCTTGATTAACGATATAAGGCGAGAAAACTGAATCAATACGATTCTTAGCTTCGGGCGAGAGCCCTAATGATGTAACAATCAAATAGCGGTCAGGCTTGAGTTTGTCAACCTTAGGTTTTTCCAATTTCAAATTACTAATAAGATTAGATAGGGTAGAGCTCACATAATGTTTACATTGAATAATGATATTGTTTTTCTTATTTTTAGAGTATCTGATATCAATGCCCCTGTCTTTTCCAGAGGTGAATGATTCAAGTGGCAATTTTAATTCTTCTTGTAGCAAATCTTTGACAAGAAGTTCAAAATCATATGGTGAAAAGTTTTTTAAATCATAAGTTGGCAAAATTGCACTTCCTTAAATCCCTAAACATAATTATACGGAACTTACTAAAAAAACACTTTATTGAATTCATTAATATAACTTGAATTGTACAAAATGGATTCAAATTTTGAAATGATTTTTGAATTCTTTTAGTAAGCCCTAAAAGTAGTGCGTATCAGAAACAATGAAATATCGATTGAAATTTTAGAATTATTTTCCATGATAAGAGCAAACGATTGTTAAATTATCTTATTAGGGAGATGAAATGCCAAGCAAAATAGAATGGGAATCGCATATCAAAGAATTTAAATCAAAGTCTATTACTTTGACGGAGTATAGCAAAATACATAATTTGCCTTACCGTGCCTTATGTTATTGGTTTCGTAAAGACAATAAAGAAGCCTTGCTAAAGAAACGCCAATTGCGAGAATACCTAAACCCTTTACAAATTTTAAAGATCTACGACTTCCACCACTTGTTTCACCTTCAAAAACTTCGTCTAAATTTTTTGCCGCTATAAATTTTTTATCTTTAAAACTATATTCAATATCTGGCCTTATAACCACTGGGTCTTTGCCACCTGTAATTATTTTATCGAGCGATTTAATCGGTCTATAAAAGAAGAAAACGAAGCCATGATGGCGAATTTTAGCTGGCTTGCCCAGCCCATTCAATAAAAAAACACAATGGGCGAGTACATGGATGTACGAAGCAAACCACCAAGGTATAGGCAATCAAATTATCAAAGCCGATGAAATTCTGATTCATTCGCAAAAAGGCAAAGGCAAAATTCTTAAAAAAGAGCGACTCGGCGGCTTACTAAACTATTATTACCGCCAAGCTGTTTAGTTTTTGAAAATCTGTTTCTAAACACTATAGGAATAATCCGTACCCACATCAAATAAATTGTCAAAGATCAATGTTTCGGTAAGTCTTCCGTACCGATTTTACCTTTTTTGCTCTCAAAAATCCAATAGCCAAAACCATACTTTCTCGCTCTTTTACCATCAGACGAATATTTTTACCTAACGGGCTGATCGGAATTTTCACTCATATTTTAAGACCAGAAGAGATATCAACTGCCCATTTTTCACCATTGTTTATATGTTCATTTTCAAACCAAACATTATTTGAATCTATACTAACTAGATGATCATCATATAAATTTCGAAAATGCCATTTCAAGTTACCTCTCAAATCGAAGCAAATTGTTCCACTCTCATATTTTAAAAATAAGAAATCACTTATTGTATGAAGTACAGGATCCAAATAAAAACCATCATCCTCACCTGTGTCCTTATTACGATATAAGTTGAAAGCTTTAAACAAAATAGATTTTTCTTTTAAAATATAAACTTCGTATTTGCCTATTAAATATAATATATCTTCATTGAGTGATAAAAGTTGAAACCGGCAAGGGATAATATTATTGGGCAACTCTATACTTCTGCATGCAAAATCTTTTATAGTTGCACTATAAACCTCTGTATCAACAAGAATGTCGCCTAATCTACAACTTTTTTCTCTCGGGTTCTTCAGTTCGAATTTAATTTTAAAGGATTGCAATTCAATGATCTTATAAAATGGCTTTTTTTCAATCAATATTTCCATGAAAATAAGGTTCATCTTACTTCTCCACCTAAAAGTTGAACAACTCTTTTCAATTCTTTATCATTAGTGATTAATGGAATTTTATTTTCTAAAGCTTGCGCACCAATAATACCATCACCAAACTTACCTACCTTGGATTTAATCATTCCTCTTATATAAATTCTTAAATCCACCGAGGATGGTAATTTTTTAGATTCCAATAATTCTAATGCTTTAGGCAAACCTTGTAGTTTACCTTTAGAAACAACATTTCTAAGTTCGGGTGTTGTAACATGAGAAATAATAGGTGTTTCATTTGCATTAAGCCTACCATTAAGCGTTGGATCTTTTTTCAACTGCAAGGTAACATTACTATCCAACAATACTGGTTTATTACTAATATCTTCAACTTTTTGCGCTGTTTCAATCACTTCATCAATTTTATTAGTTACAGGTGCAGCGTCGTCTAAATGTGTGGCAGGTGCAGCTTTCTCCAATTTTAATGCGTTGATAAATTCATCTACCTTAGCTATGCCAGACCCTTTAGCTGCTGGTGCCACTGCTGTAATTACACCAAGGCCTACTTCCCAACTTGATGTCAATCGCTCTTCAAAGCTGCCAGATGCCCAATTATTTAAACCTGCATCGGCCGCATCAAACGTCTTTTTAGCAGCTTCTGTAGGGTTGTCATAAGCGTATACCGCGACTTGAGCCATTTTTTGGGTGGCATTCTCAAAACTAACCGCAGATTCAGCCGCGCCCTCAAAAACTGGTTTGCCTGTAATTATAATTGCAGGTGCGTTTACCAAGTTACCGCCTAAAACAGCCCCTGTTTTATAAACACCTTTTGCTGTACCAGCTACAAATTTGCCAGTACCTTTACCGAAGCCTCTTATCGTACCATTTACATAGTCATCATACCCCTGAAGTGCCCGCCAAAATCTTGATTCATTCAACCCCAATGGGTCAAAATAATTGATGCTGTTACCCGATGTATAAACATACGGGTTCGATCCATCCACATACCCCAAGGGGTCACGCTGTATAAAGAACCCATTTTGCGGGTCGTAGAATCTCGCACGATTATGGTAAAGCTTAATCTCAGCTTCCCAATCGCGCGCTGTATAGAAGTATCGATTCGAAACAAATGCCGAATCAATTAAAATCTCGAAATTTCCATGGGCATCATATTTGTATCGTTCTTCAATGGCACCAGTTGCATTGGTGATAGCTATCACCGACCCATGGGTATCGTAGACGAAGTAAAAATCAAATGCGCCTTCTGTTAAAACAACCGGAATATCTATGCGCTCGCCTAATACATACGATCTTAACAGCACATCCGAGGCATTGTATTCAGCAATGACTTCTTCGCCTGAATAACAGTAATGCTCATCAACGACAACAGTGTTCGTATTCGTCTGAGTAACTGTTTTCTGAATTTTACGCCCCGTACAATCGTAAGTGAAAACTACATCAATTGGTAGATTATTGGCGTCTTTCGTGCTGACTTTGACTAATTTATTCGCGTAATCAAATTCATACAAATCACCCGTTTCATTTTGAGTCAGATTGCCGTTTCGATTATAGGCTCTGTTATTGCCATTTACCCCTGGAACAGCATCGATTTCCACCGCTTGGTGCAAAGCATTTGGTTGGTAGAATTTTTGGTCTATGATGCCAAGTGAATCAAATTTGATGATAGAATTTCTAAAATCAGTATTTGAATACTCAACAGCCTCTTTCTTGACATATCCATTGGCATTGATTTCAGGAAGCGGTGCATCAGTTTAGACTATAGACTGTAGACCATAGACTGTAGATAAGAAAGAAAGCTGTAATTGCTGAAATGTAATACTTTTTACACGGAGAACACAGAGTTCAATCACGGAGAAATAATTGCAATTCATAAAAAAAATTACAGCAATCAGAAATTTAATTTTCTTGCATTACATATATTCAATTTATTGCTTTTATACCTCCGTGATTTAACTCCGTGTTCTCCGTGAAAATTCTTTTTAATAAATTCTCATTAAAGAATAAAACGCACCAAGCATAAGTTGATGCGTTGTATATTTTTTATTTGCCTTCAAATTGTCAAAGAGCACTACTTTGCTGTTCTAAACTTTAAATAATAAATTTCCATGGTCTATAATCAAATATCTACAGCCTACAGCCTATGATCTATAGTCTACTGCGCCTATTCACCCAAACGATATTTTCTAGCTGTTTTACCGTCAGATGAATTAATTGTCCTATTGAATTAAGCCCAAGTCATTGGAACATACTCAATATTCCCAAGGCATAATTCATCAAAATAAGCTTTTGCTCTCTCTGTGACTATAACAAGCTCATCTAGATTATTAAAGCCTAAAATTGAAAACATATCAGAACCATTCCAATCACTTTTCACGGGATTAATATCTAATAAATTATCATTGGTGATAAATATATCGTCTTTTGTACGGCGAGAGCATGCGCCACATGACTTACATTTATTCTGGTTTTGCCCTTTAAACTTAAAGCTCTTTACAATATTTTGAACAAGTAAATAGCCAACTTTGGCTTGATAATTTGTTGTATTGTATTCACTTGGGATGATATACTCACCCACTTCTACATTTTGAAACTTATCTGATATTTTTTTCATTACATCGTATTTACCTGCCAACAAAACTTGGCCATCACCACTAAAAAAACCATCGCCCTTTTTTTCTTCAAACCAAGTGTCGTGTTCTGCATAAATGTTGCAAGCTTCGATAATTGAGTCACCACCACTTCGGCATTTTGTGCATTTCTTTGTTCGATATTTAGTATCCCATGTGCTATCTGCAAAACATCTACTTTTAGGTGTTGCTCTTATTCCATAAATTTTCATTCTATTTCTCCACTTCAACTTGGCCTTCTTGGGGGCCACGCCATCCGATACCAAGCCTTTGTTTAATTTTTCCACCACCGTATATGATTGTATAACCTATACCCGATTTGTGCTTCCATATTTCATCTATATCAAATGCTCGATATTTACCAGTATCTTCATTTAATTTTAAGATTCTGCTGTATTGAGTATCTGGTTGTTTTAAGTCAAAATAGTTCCCTTTCTTAAAATCAGCTCTACTAACCCGAACATAATTAGGGTCTTTTAAAAATGACAAGCTGATTCCTGAAATATCTTTATAATCCTTATAAGTATAATTCTTTGGTAATCCTAGAAGATCATTAGCTTGTAATTCAGCCGCCCTTACTGGCCCATGAGTTATAACTTGTGAACCAACCACCACCACGGTAACTATTCCAGCAAACTTGCCAGCTACTTTGACACCTTTTGTTATAACTTTACCAGCCTTAGAATCTGCAATTTTTTCTATATTTGAAACACTTTTTTTGTGATCACTTAGTTTATTCTTCATTGTTTCTTTAAACTCTTTTCGACCACCATGCTTTTTCATATAAGTATCTGAATTCCAATCGTCATAGCTCATATCTGCTGCAAATCCCTTGTTTAAAATTTCAGTGTATTTTGCGTTTGCTTTAAGATCATCAAGTTTTGTTTGTAAATAAGCCCTTGCCTCTTTGCCTTTTAAGCCTTTATTTTCAATATCCGCTTTTATATCATACAAATCTTTATTCCAACCTGCATCGTGTAGAGCTTTATGATCATCATTAGTTAGAATCCAACCATTTTCTTTAGCGTTAAAATTAAATTTTATCTTATTTAAAAAATCTTTCATTTTTGTCTCAGACTTAACAACTAGGTGATGCCAATTTGGCTCTTCACTCATTCCCAATGGGTCTGAATAATTAACACTATTCCCACTCGTATATATATACGGGTTCGACCCATCCACATACCCCAAGGGGTCGCGCTGAATAAAGAACCCGTTTTGTGGGTCATAGAATCTTGCACGATTATGATAAAGCTTAATTTCAGCTTCCCAATCACGCGCAGCGTAGAAATAACGATTATTAACCCATTGCGAGTTAATTAGAACTTCAAAATTTCCGTGTGCATCATATTTGTATCGTTCTTCAATGGCACCAGTAGCATTGGTAATGGCTATCACCGACCCGTGAGTATCATAGACGAAGTAAAAATCAAATGCGCCTTCTGTTAAAACAACCGGAATATCTATGCGCTCGCCTAATACATACGATCTTAACAGCACATCTGAGGCATTGTATTCTGCGATTACTTCTTCGCCTGAATAATAGTAATGCTCGTCGACGATAACGGTATTGGTGTTTGTTTGCGTAACTGTTTTCTGAATTTTACGCCCCGTACAATCGTAAGTGAAAACTACATCAATTGGTAGATTATTGGCGTCTTTGGTGCTGACTTTGACTAATTTATTCGCGTAATCAAACTCATACAAATCACCCGTTTCATTTTGAGTTAAATTACCGTTACGATTATAGGCTCTGTTATTACCATTTGCCCCTGGTACAGCATCAATTTCCACTGCTTGGTGTAAAGCGTTAGGTTGGTAAAACTTCTGTTCAATGATGCCCAGTGAGTCAAATTTTATGATTGAGTTTCTAAAATCAGTATTTGAATAATCAACTGTTTCTTTCTTAACAAACCCAATGGCATTGATTTCAGGTAATGGCGCATCATAAGCCGTTTCAATTAAGTGGTAAACCGAATCGTATTTGTAACGATCACCAATACCTGCTTCGTGATTTCTTTTCTCAAAGTTCTTGTAATAAACCTTGTTATAGCCCAAAGTGTAATCTACAATGGTTTGATTGCCATTTTGATATTTGCTGCTGAGCATTTCATTGCCATTACCGTACACAAGACTTTGTGTTAATGGGCCTCGTTGAATGCGAGCTTGCTTATTTCCAACAAAAGTGTTTTCTTTGACTACCACATTGTTTTTAGCAATCTGATACAATTGCCCCAACTCATTACGGCGGTATTCCACCACAGTACCACTAGGGTGCACCAATTGGTTTTTATTTAAGGCATCAAAGAATTTACTTTGAATTGTTTTTGCTGGTAAAGAGCCGTGTTTTTGTGACTCGGCTATGACACGCCCGCTTGAATCATATTGATAGCCCAATTGGCTGATTTGTGTACCTAAAGCCCCTCCTTTTTTACAGGTTACTTGTTGCAATTGTTTTAAGGGGTTGTATTCATAGAAATAATAATCAGCGCCATAATTAGCAGATACATTAGTACCCTTAGTAATAGTCACACTTTCAAGTTGAGTGTTATCATTGTAGACATTATTTACCACAGTACCGTCTGGCATGGTCGCTTGCGTGACTTGTGCCATAGCATTGTAAAGTTGAGTGTAGATTAAATTATCATTGCCTGGTAATTTCGTGGTTTCTAATCTACTATGAATATCGTAACTGTACTCGGTGATGTTATTTGCATCATCAATGTATTGTTTTAACTCATTACCATTTTCATAAACATTAGTAATAGTTGATTCTTTGACATAATTACCATTTGCGTCACGGTATTCTTGAATCGCCTTGACGACATTACCCAAATGGTCATGTTCATTTCTAGTTACATTACCTTCGGCATCAATCACCTTCTCGACTTGGTTTACGCTATTATAAAATGTTTGAGTGATATGCCCGTTAGGGTCAATAGTTTTCGTTACTCTGTTTAAAGAATCATACTCGAAAGACTGAGTTCTTTCTTCATATAATTGCGTCACATGATTATATTCTTTGATGGTACTAAACTCTACTAATCCTGCATTATCCAGCACTAGTGTTGTTTCTACCTCTGCCTGATTATTATTTAAAGCTGGTTGATTTTTATAGGTTAAGCTACCAATGCTGCGCCCGATGGTATCAAATTTACCGATCGAAATCGCACCGTAAGGGTTGATGGTTTTGACGACACGCCCTGCGATATCGTAGAACGATTCACTACTTAGTGCTGATTCTATTTCTTGAATACCATTTACATAAGTGTAAGTGGTAACTGTGGTTTTAATAACGCGGTTATGGGTATCATAGAAATTCTCTGACGATTGCAACAAGTTATTATTAACATCCCATTTTTCCACCTTTTTCAGCAATTCGCCTTCATAAACATTGATCGCACGATTACCCGTACCAGTTTGTGAATATAACTTGAAGTTTTCGACTTCACCTGGAGTTGGGTATTCTTGAAATGAACTCTCGAATTCATCTTGAACGATTTTTAAACGCCCGAATTCATCGTAGATATTAAACGACAGGAACTTTCTTTGTGATAACGAATGCCCCAAATAATAAGGCGTATAATTACCTAAGGGTTGGTTGATAAAATTGTAATCGGGTTTCGAATGAATTTCAACATCCGTACCCACTCCTATTTTACTCAAAGTTAATCGGCCATCTAATGCGAATTGACTCTTTGAGCGGTTGCCTTTAGGGCTTAGGCTTTCAATCACTCTATTGTAACCATCATATGCAACGATTGATGATATTAGTTGAGTAGTGTCATTAATGCTTACGCTGCTTGTAGTCACCCTTGAATTCTGATATTGAGTTTCTGCATTTATAAAACCATTGCCAATTGGTACCCCTAGATGATTTAGCAAAGTAGTTTTAGAATGGGTTAGATTACCTGCTGCATCGTAGGTGTTTTCTGTATAAATTCTAGCACCATTTGAATAAACATAAGGCTGATATTGTTTGACAACACGGCCAAAAAGATCATTTTCCATTTCAGTGCGGTTGCCTTTGGGGTCAATCACAGCATTCACAAACCCGTAATTATCGTACTCAAAGGTGGTTTGCAAATTGAGCCCATTTGGGTCAACAATTTTCTTATATATCTTACCGTGATTTTTTGGTAACCCCGTATTGTAATACTGAGTGGTGACTAAAGTACCGTCAGCACCTATTTCAGAAACAACACCGAAATTACTATATTCATAAGTCATGAATGGTGTGGTTTCTTTTGTTCCATTATGGTCTAAATCAACAGCAGGCAAAGAAGTTCTAATCAATTGATTTCTGACTTGATCAATAACACCATTGCCATTTAAATCGCCATAGATTTCTTCATCAAAGTCATAATAGAAAAATGTTGTTTCATTGTTGTTATTGGTTGAAGATCTTAAATACCGCCCATGATTCACATAGACAAATTTATTAACGATATCATCTGTTTCATCTGGCCAATAGACATCATCCCAATCTTCACTTGGGTTGTAGGGCGGTGGCGAGTTTTATTGTGATTTTTTAAACGGGCTAGACCAAAACAATCTGAATAAGGGGAATTGACATC
>Ga0209573_1005889_pt1 | contig 10648 bp, 9 predicted proteins | sample TNRBio252014_DNA_FD_185870 | JGI IMG/M metagenome (GOLD analysis project Ga0209573, IMG submission 185870) | Wastewater treatment Type I Accumulibacter community from EBPR Bioreactor in Madison, WI, USA - TNR Reactor_6/25/2014_ DNA (SPAdes)... | ecosystem: Engineered > Bioreactor > EBPR >...
CGGCTTCTCCAGCTCATTTACGAGGCTACTCATAGGTTCACTTACGTTACGGCCTGCTCTCTTGCTGTTTGGAAACTCACGACCCCGTGTCACCACGACGCCGCTTCCTCATGCTACCGGGGCGTACGGACAACTCCCCAGACGGGACTTCAACCCGCTAGACTTACTGCTGTTACTGCGAACAGACGGTCATGACTTTCATGATCTGAGGTGTTTCGATTGTCATGACCGTTAGCCGGCGAGGGTGAAGAACAGGAGAACGACCGTGGAACCACCGTGACTGATATGCAAATCACAAGTCTTGATCAACTTGATGGGCTTTCAGGCGAAGTATTGTGGAGAGGATTTCGTAGCCGACGCACGTGAAAAGGCACGTGAAATTAAACCAAAAAAACCCGCAAGGCCAGTGGCAAAGCGGGTTTCAGTTGATCCGTTGGCGGAGAGAGCGGGATTCGAACCCGCGTTAGGATATTATCCTAAACACGCTTTCCAGGCGTGCGACTTAAACCACTCATCCATCTCTCCGGAAGACCGCGAATTCTAGCAGAAGCTGACGCCAACACCAAACGTGAAGCGAGCCAGAAAGGCAGAACACCGGGCCTCTCTAGTCCAGGCCAGGCGGCGCCGACAGTTCGGCCGCCTGACGCTGGCGCAGCGTTTCAAAAAGGCAAACGGCGGCGGCGGCGGCGACATTCAGCGATTCGCTGGCAGCGGCCATCGGGATGCGCAGATGCCGACTGGTTTGCGCAGCGACTTGCGGCCGGACGCCAAGACCTTCGCTGCCGAAAACCCAGGCCAGCGGTCGGCCAAGCGTAGCGCTGTAGAGAGTGCTCGATGCGGCCGGTAGCGTGGCAGCGGACTGACCACGATAGGCGGCGAGAAAGCGGCTCAAATCACTGTTTTCGTGGATGTCGAGCTGGAAATGCGCACCCATCGCCGCACGCAGGGCCTTTGGCGACCAGGCTTGCGCGCAATCCTCCGAGAGCAGGATCTGGCGAAAGCCGGCAGCGGCAGCGCTACGCAGAATCGAACCAAGATTACCCGGATCCTGAACGCCATCAAGCAGAACCGCATCGGCGACATGATCGCAGCCGCTCGCCGGCCGTGGCTGCGCAACGACGGCCATGATGCCACTGGGCGTATCGACCAGCGCCAGATCGTCGAACAAGGCATCGGCCAGGACGCTGATACGACTACCCGCTGGCCGGCTCTCGAGATAGCGCGCATTCTCCGGCCGAGCAGCACCGCCATCGCTGACCACGATCTCTTCCGGCACCCCGCAGCTCTGCTCGTAGGCTTCGATGAGGTGCATGCCGTCAAGTAGCACGTGGCCGCTCTTGCGCCGCTCACGACTGCTTTGCGAGAGTTTCAGGAGTGCTTTGTAATGGGCATTGTCGCGCGAGCCGATCCGTTTCATAAGGCGCTGAGCCGCGCCACCGGTGCGAAGCTGCGGCGGTGCTGCGGACTCGCGCCCTGTTCGCGCAGCGCCTGCAGGTGAAATGCGGTGGGGTAACCCTTGTGGCGATCAAAACCGTACTGCGGATAGCTGGCGTGCAGCACGAGCATGCCGGCATCGCGGCAGGTCTTGGCGAGAATCGATGCGGCGGCAATCGCTGCGACCTTGCCGTCGCCGCCGACGATGGCTTCGACGGAACACGACAGCTGTGGACAATGACAGCCGTCGACCAGTGCATGACTCGGGAATACCGGACCCTGAGCGCCGGCGAGCGCCGCGACGGCACGCTGCATGGCCAGCAGGCTGGCCTGCAGGATGTTGATCCGGTCGATCTCCACGACACTGGCTTCAGCGACGGCCCAGGCCAGTGCGCTGCCGCGAATCTGTTCGGCGAGCGCTTCCCGCTTGCCGGCCGAAAGTTTCTTCGAGTCGTTCAGGCCGGCGATTGGCCGACCTGGATCGAGGATCACGGCGGCGGCGACCACGGGTCCCGCCAGCGGCCCGCGGCCCGCTTCGTCGACGCCGCAGACCAGACCTTCAACCGGCAACAGCAAGAGCATCGACGCGTCGCGCTGTTGTTGGCAGGCAGGCGATGACTGCGTCAGCTGCCTTCTCGGCGGCGTTCTGCCGCAACTGCAAGTGAATCGCCCGAAATACGGACTTGATGCGCTCGCACGCCTCTTTGTCCGCATAGAGATTGAGCAGTGCCTGTGCCAGATTCTCGGCGGTCGCTTCGTCCTGGATGAACTCCGGAACAACAAATCTGCCCGCCAGGACGTTGGGCAGACCGACATAGGGCAGGTAGCCCATACGGCGCATCATTCGGTACGACAGCGGCGCCATCTTGTAGACGATGGCCATCGGCCGCTTGAGCAGTGCGGCCTCGAGGGTCGCCGTGCCGCTGGCGACCAGAACTGCATCGGCGGCCATCATCGCCTGATGGGCGTGCCCGAAGAGCAGGCGTATAGGCAACTGCTTCGCCCGCCGGCGATACAGTGCGCTTTCGAACAACACGCGCGTTTCGCGCGTCGTCAGCGGAGCCAGAAAAATAGCCTCCGGAATCTGCTCGTGCATGCGGCGGGCGGTGTCGATGAAAGTCTCCGCCATGTACTGCAGTTCGGACTGGCGGCTGCCGGGCAAGAGCGCGAAGACCGGCGTCGCTGGCGAAATGCCGAGCAGCGTCCGCGCCGTACGGCGACCGTCTTCGAGCGGCAGCATGTCGGCCAGAGGATGGCCGACATAGCTCACGGGAATGCCCTGCTTCTCGTACAGCGCCGTCTCGAACGGAAAAAGTGCCAGGACCCGCGAAACTGCCGCACCGATGCTGTGGATGCGTTCGCCACGCCAGGCCCAGATCGACGGGCTGACGTAATGGACGCAGGCAAGGCCACGCCGCTTGAGCGCCTTTTCGAGCGATAGATTGAAATCCGGCGCATCGACACCGATGAACACGTCCGGCGGGTCAGCCAGCAAGCGGCGCTTGAGATCGCGGCGGATGGCGGCAATCTCGCGATAGTGGCGAAGCACTTCAATGTAACCGCGCACGGCCAGCTTTTCGAGCGGATGCCAGGCTGTGAAACCCGTAGCGAGCATCTTCGGGCCACCCACACCAAAAAAAACAGCCCCCGGAAGCCTCGCCTGCAAGGCCTGAATCAGCTGACTGGCGAGGAGATCGCCGGAGGCTTCGCCAGCGACCATGGCGATGCGCAGCGGTGCCGCAGCGTTCATCGAATGATGCCGCGCTTCGATGCCGCGAGGAAATCCAGGAGCGGCTGGATCTCCGGATGAACGAGCACCTCTTCGTTCAGCTTGGCGCGCGCCTCATCCAGCATCAGCCCCGACTTGTAGAGGGTCCGGTAGGCGCGCTTCAAAGCCAGCAGCGCCTCGGGAGAAAAACCACGCCGCTTGAGCCCTTCGGCGTTGATCCCAAAGGGACTGGCGGTGTTTCCGGCAGCCATCACGAACGGCGGAACATCCTGTAGAACCACCGTCCCGACGGCGGTCATGGTATGAGCGCCGACACGGCAGAACTGGTGCACCCCTGTATAGCCGCCGAGAATTGCCCAGTCATCGATATGCACATGGCCGGCCAGCTGCGCGTTATTGGCAAACACGGTATGGTTACCCACTTGGCAATCATGCGCTATATGCACATAGGCCATGATCCAGTTGTCATTGCCGACGCGGGTGATACCGACATCCTGGGCAGTCCCCAGGTTGAAGGTGCAGAATTCGCGAATGGTGTTGCGGTCACCGATCTCCAGTCGCGTCGGCTCACCGTCGTATTTCTTGTCCTGCGGCACCGCACCGAGCGAATTGAACTGGAAAATCCGGTTGTCACGACCGATGCGCGTCCGCCCGGAAATCACCACATGCGGACCGATCACCGTGTTGTCGCCGATTTCCGCGTCTTCGCCGATGATCGAATAGGCGCCGACTGAAACATTGCTGCCGAGTTGCGCGCCAGGCGCGACGAGCGCACTTTGATGAATCATGGCACCTGTCACACCCCGGCTCCGCTGACATCGCGCTTGGCGCACATCAGTTCGGCCTCGGCGACGATCTCGCCGTCGACGCGGGCCTCCGCCTTGTATTTCCAGATACCGCGCATCTGGCGCAGGATCTGCACGTGCAAGTGCAACTGATCGCCGGCGGTCACCGGCTTCTTGAAGCGCGCGCCGTCGATGCCGACGAAATAGAAAACGGAATTCGCGTCGGGCTTGGCGCCCATGGTCTTGAAAGACAGGATGCCGGCCGCCTGCGCCAGAGCCTCCATGATCAAGACTCCCGGCATCACCGGGTGATGCGGAAAGTGACCGACAAAAAATGGTTCATTGACAGTGACGTTTTTGTAGGCATGGATGGACTTGCCGAGCTCGAAATCGAGCACCCGGTCGACCAGGAGAAAGGGATAGCGGTGCGGCAGATGTTCGAGGATTTCGTGGATGTCCATTGCGTTCAAGACCTGTTCTCCCTTTGTTCGAGTTTCTTTTCAAGTTCGGCGACCCGCTCGGCGAGTCTCGCCAGACGCTTGATCTGTGCCGCATTGTGCAACCATTCCTGGTGCCCTTCGAGCGGAAAGATGCTGGTGTATTGCCCGGCTCGGGGCAGGCTCTTGGTCACCATACTGCCCGCCGAGATATGCACGTCGTCGGCGAGCTCCAGGTGGCCGATGATCATGCCGGCGCCGCCAACGGTACAGCGACGGCCGATGCGGGTACTGCCGGCGATCCCGACACAGCCGGCCATCGCCGCATGCTCACCAATACTGACGTTGTGACCAATCTGAATCTGATTGTCGAGTTTGACGCCATTGCCGATCACCGTGTCGTCCAGTGCGCCTCGGTCGATTGAGGTATTGACTCCGACTTCGACATCATCACCCATCACCACCCGACCGATTTGCGGGATCTTGACCCACTGCTCACCGTCCTTGGCAAAGCCAAAGCCGTCGCCACCGAGCACCGCACCGGCGTGGATAATCGCCCGCTTGCCGATCACGCAGCCGTCATAGACCACGACGTTCGGGTAGAGCACGCAATCGTCGCCGATCACGACGTCATCACCGATCACACAGCCCGGGTAAAAAGTGACATTCTCGCCAATGTGCGCGCGCTCGCCAATGACGGCATTCTCGCCAACACTTACCGATGGTCGCAGCTCCGACTTGACCACGGCGCCCTGATGGATGCCGGGCCGACGTTGCCGGAACGGATTGAGCAAGGCAACGACGCGCGCATAGTAGGCGTAGGCATTGGGGTGCACGATTCGCGGTAGCGAGGTCTCGGCTGAAAACTGCGGCGGCACGATGACCGCCGTCGCCCGCGTTATTTTCAGTTGCTGCAGGTATTTGGAACTGGCAAGAAAGGCGATGCGCCCTTCGCCGGCTGAAAGGAGGCTGGCGACCTGCGAGACAAGCACCGATCCGTCGCCTTCAAGCACTCCGCCGAGGGAGGCGACGATCTCGTCCAGCCGTAGCCCCCCTGACACCTCCACTCCGTTGCCTGGTGAGCTAACGGTCATGACATGTCGAGACACCCCAGATCGCACCACAGATCATGAACGTCATGACCGTCCTCCTCCACTTGCAGCGCGCATTCCGGCTTGCACGCCGGAATCGTTCGACAGGCAGGGAGCATGTTCCCTGAATTCCCCGTCTCACGCCCGGCCCTTCTCCCGCAGGGGACGAAGGGCGGTTCGTGAGTCGCGTACGCGACGTTCAAATTAAGGGCTTATTTTCCGTCCCGGGGATCGGACAAGGCCTGGATCACCTTGTCAGTGATGTCGAGTTTCGGGCTGACCCAGACCACATCCTGAACGATCAGGTCGTACTTCTCGTTTTCGGCAAGCTGCTTGATCGCCTTGTTGGCCTTTTCGATGATTGCCGCGTTCTCTTCGTTCTGGCGCAGGTTCAGATCCTCACGGAACTCGCGTTGCTTGCGTTGAAACTCTCGCGACAACTCACCAAGATCCTTCTCCTTGCTACGACGCTCGGGCTCGGCCATGGTCACACCATTTTTCTCCAGCGCTTCCTGCAAGCCCTGCACCTGCTTCGCCAGACGTTGTAAATCCTGGTCGCGCTTGGAGAACTCCTGCTCAATCTTCTTGGCCGCGCGCACGGCAGCGGGTGCGTCGCGGAAAAGACGCTGGGTATTGACGTACCCCACCTTGAGTTGATCCACCGCCGACGCATAGGACACGGGCAGCGAGGCCATCAACGCAACCAGCAGTCTGGCAATCGTCTTCTTCAAGCTTGTTCTCCTGGGTTAGAAAGTCGTTCCAAACTGGAACTGGAACTTCTGGAGTTTATCATTACTTTGCTCGTTGATCGGCTGACCGTAGCTGAATTTCAGCGGCCCGAGAGGCGAAATCCACGCCGCAGCGAGGCCGACCGAGGTCCGCAAGCCCTCTTCGGCATAGGTATAGTTATCGGTGAAAACATTGCCGGCATCAAAAAAAGGACCGAAGCGGAAGGACTTGTCGATGCCCGGAAACGGCATCAGGATCTCGGAATTGAACACTGCCTTGCGTGTGCCGCCGAGGCGAGTATCGGGATATAGCGGATCTACCGGACCCAGGCTGGCGGTATCGTAGCCACGTACCGAACCTACACCACCAGCATAGAAATTCTTGTAGAAAGGCAAGGTCTGCCCCGACAAACCCTCCCCGTAACCAAGGTCCACATTGAGCATCAGCACAAGGTCCTTGACGAGTTCAAAGTAGTGTTGATTCTGATAGCTCGCCCGATAAAAAGTCAGGTCGGCACCGGGAATCGCCACCTCCAGTCCGGCTCGCTGGGTTCCACCTCTGGTCGGATAGATGGCGCTGTCCCGCGTGTCACGGGCCCAGCCCAAAGTCGTCGGCAGGGTGAGGTTGGAGTCGCCGTGCTGCGCCTGGAACTGGATATACTGGCTTGGCGTTGCCAGGGTAACCGGCGTTATGTCGATATTGGTTTGATCTATCGCCAAACCGAAAGTAAGCGAGTCCACCTCCGTGAGCGGGTAACCAAAGCGGATCCCACCACCGTAGGACGTGGACTGGAACGCGTAGCCGAGAGAAGTCGGGTTGAGCGTCCGATAGTAGAGATCGAAGCCCTGACTGATACCGTCAACGGTAAAGTAGGGATTGGTATAGTTGATCCCCAGAGTACGGTTCAACTTGCCCGTATTCAACTGCAAAGCCAGGTACTTGCCGCTACCAAAAATGTTCGACTGCGATATCGAACCTGAAAGGATGACCTTCTCCGAACTCGAGTAGCCGGCGCCGAGTGAGATATTGCCGGTCGACTTCTCGGCCACATTGATGTTGACATCAACCTGGTCAATGGTCCCGGGCACTGGCGGTGTCTCGACGTTGACTTCGCCAAAGTAGCCGGTCCGGTCAATCCTTTCACGCGATTTCACGACCCGGTTTGCGTCGTACCAGGCGCCCTCCATCTGACGCACTTCCTGACGAATCACCTCGTCGCGCGTTTTGGTGTTGCCGGTGATGTTGATGCGCCGGACGTAGGCACGCTTCCCGGGATCGACGAAAATCGTGAACGCCACCAGATGCTTTTCCTGGTCGAGTTCTGGCGCAGCGTTGACGTTGGCAAACGCGTAGCCTTGGGCACCGAGTTTATCGGCAATCGATTTCGTACTCTCGTTGAGTATTTTGCGCGAAAAGACGTCGCCCGGCTTGATCTTGACCGATTCCCTGAACTCTTCTTCCGGCAAGATCAGATCGCCGGCGAGTTTCAGCGACGAAACAAGATAAGGCTCGCCTTCCTTGATGCTGATCGTGAGGTAGATGTCCTTCTTGTCGGGACTGATCGAAACCTGCGTCGATTCGATGTTGAACTCCAGAAAGCCACGATCCAGGTAGTAGGAACGTAGCGTTTCGAGGTCTGCTGCCAGCTTCTGTTTCGAGTATTGGTCACTCTTGGTGTACCAACTGATCCAGTTTGGCGTTTTCAGCTCCATCACGCTCAGCAGGTCCTTCTCCTTGATGGCATGGGCGCCGACAATGTTGATCTCCCTGATCTTGGCGGTGTCACCTTCGTCGACGTTGAAGTTGATCGCCACGCGATTACGGTCCAGCGGCGTGATGGTGGTGGTGATGGTCACTGCATACCTGCCACGCGACAGATACTGGCGTTTCAGTTCCTGCTCGGCTTTCTCGAGCGTGGCTCGATCGAAGGTGCGCGAGACGGCGATCCCCACCTCCTTGAGGCCCTTGAGCAACTGTTCCTTGTCGAACTCCTTGAGGCCGACAAAGTCGATCTGTGCAATCGCCGGTCGCTCGTGGACGACGACGATCAGCACGTCGCCATTTATTTCAACGCGCACATCCTCGAAGAAGCCGGTGGCGAACAAGGTCTTGATGACCTGCGCCGCCTTCTCGTCATCCATCGTTTCGCCAACTTTGACCGGCAGATAACTGAACACGGTCCCGGCTTCGACGCGTTGGATGCCTTCGACACGAATGTCTGAGACCGTAAACGGTTCCATGGCCATAGCGCCAGCAGCAAAAAGGGTGGCCAGCAGACCTGTGAGCAGCGATTTGTTCATGAACTCAGCCGGAAAACAGTCGATTGATATCGTTGTAGAAAGCAAAAGCCATCAGCATGAACAGGAGTGCCATACCGATCTTCTGACCGATTTCCATGCTGCGCTCGGAAACTGGCTCACGCTTGATGATTTCGACGAGATAATACAGCAAATGCCCCCCGTCCAGAATCGGGATCGGCAACAGATTCAGGACACCGAGACTGATGCTGACCAGCGCCAGGAACTTGATGTAATAGTCCACTCCTAGCCTCGCCGATCGGCCAGCGTAGTCGGCAATGGTCACCGGCCCACTGATATTTCGCCACGACACCTCACCGGTGATCATCTTGCCGATCATCAGCAGGGTGAAGGTCGACTTGTCCCAGGTTTCCCCAACCGCCTTGCTCAGTGCCGCCAGCGGGCCATAGCTAACGGTGACCATCAACTCGGCTCGCGACCGATCGCCATCGCTCACTGCGACGCCAATGCGTCCGACCTCCTGCCCCTGCTCGTCGACCGAAACCGGGGTCACCGTGACCGTAATCTGCTCCCCATTACGCAGCAGGTCCAGAGCAAGCGGCCTGCCAGGCGAGCCGCGGACGATGTGCACGAAGTCTGACCAGTTGCCGATCGCCTGCGCATCGACGGTCAGCACCTCGTCTCCTGAAAGCAATCCAGCGTCGGCCGCAGCGCTGTTAGCACTGACCGTCCCGAACACCGCCGGCAGTTCCGGGCGGAAGAGGCTCAGGCCAAGCCGTCCCAAGGCGTCCCCCTCCCAGCCCGACTGACGGACAGGCGAAACATCGAGACGACGGAGGCTGATCTCGTGGCGCGCGTTGATCACCTCGAGGTCGATCAGATCCTGATCGACCGCCCGTTGCAGCAGCAGCCAGCGCATCTCCTGCCAGGTCTGAACTTTTTCACCAGCCACCTTGAGCACCAACTCACCGTCTTCCAGGCCGGCTGCAGCGGCGGCGCTGGCCGCCACCGGCGCAGACAGCAGCGGCTTGAACTCCTCGGTACCGTGCCAAAAAAGTCCCCAATAGAGCACGATGGCCAGCAGAAAGTTGGCCGCCGGCCCTGCGACAACAATGAGCATTCGCGACAGCACCGGTTGCCGGTTGAAGCTGCGCGGCAAGTCTTCGACAGCAACCTCGCCTTCGCGCTCGTCGACCATCTTGACGTAACCGCCCAAGGGGAAAGCAGCAATGGCCCACTCGGTGCCGTCCGCCCCCAAGCGCTTCGCCCACAGCGGCCGCCCGAAACCGACTGAGAAACGCAGCACTTTGACGCCCACCCAACGGGCGGCCAGATAGTGACCGAACTCATGCACCACGACCAAAATTCCGAGGGCCAGAGCGAATGCCGTCAGGTAGTACAGAAAGCCGCTCATTGTCGGCCCAGGGCGACGACGAATTCCTCGGCGGCGGCGCGCGCCATGCGATCGGCGGCAAGAACTTCGGCCAGCGAGTCCGGCACGCGGGTTGCCGGTAGCTGGTCCATGGCGCCAGCAATGACTCGGGGAATCGCCGTAAAGCCGATCCGCCCGTCGAGAAAAGCTTCGACCGCAATTTCGTTGGCGGCATTCAAGGTCGTTGGCGCGCAACCGCCTTCCTTGAGCGCACGATAAGCCAGGGCAAGGCAGGGAAAACGCTCCAGATCTGGGCGCTCGAAATGCAGCGATGCGACCTTGAACAGATCCAGGGGCTCGACGCCGGCGGCCATGCGCCGCGGGTAAGCCAGCGCATGTGCGATCGGGGTGCGCATGTCCGGATTGCCAAGTTCGGCGATGACCGAGCCGTCAGCGTATTGAACCAGGGAATGGATGATGCTTTCCGGATGGATCACCACTTCGATGCGCTCGGCCGGGACGTTGAACAGCCAATGCGCCTCGATCACCTCCAGACCTTTGTTCATCATCGTCGCCGAATCGACCGAAATCTTTCGTCCCATCACCCAGTTCGGATGCGCACAAGCCTGCTCCGGAGTGACCGCAGCGAGGTCAGCAATCGCCGTCAGGCGAAACGGACCACCCGAGGCGGTGAGATACAGACCGAGCACCCCGCCGTCGTCGAGGTCACCCGCATAACCACTCGGCAAGGACTGAAAGATCGCATTATGTTCGCTGTCGATCGGCAACAGGATGGAACCATTTTGGCGAACA
>Ga0209573_1005890_pt1 | contig 10648 bp, 5 predicted proteins | sample TNRBio252014_DNA_FD_185870 | JGI IMG/M metagenome (GOLD analysis project Ga0209573, IMG submission 185870) | Wastewater treatment Type I Accumulibacter community from EBPR Bioreactor in Madison, WI, USA - TNR Reactor_6/25/2014_ DNA (SPAdes)... | ecosystem: Engineered > Bioreactor > EBPR >...
TCCCGCTTGGGCCGATTTGACTCATTGGCAACGAAATCGACCAGATAGGCGATAAAATCGGCCAGTTGTAGCCCGGAATAAAAAGCGCTAAACCCGAACCAGGGAATCTCCGCCAGCCGCGTTTGATTTGCACGAGTTCCCAGCCAGTCACGAAATGAATCGACAATGCGCCTGTCTTGTACGCTTGAATGCAGATCAGACCGGGCGTCAAGCAAAAGCATTCCGGGCTGGTCAACTTCTCGGAGCAGTTCGTCGATTTTGTCGAGAAGACGCCAGAAGGCCAGCCGATACAAATCGCTATCAGTGGCGATATATTCGGGCAAATCACGGGTGTCCACTTGGACTACGAGAATTTGACCATCCGATTCGGCAATCAACCGGGCCACTGCGACGATAGCCTGACTGCGCTGCTCCCAATCCAATCCGCGAAATAGTTTGTCACCCCGCCGCAAGTCACGCCCTTTAATCTCAAAATCCTCTGGTTTGGCCCAACTCACTAATTGTCGTTTGAGTGAGATGACCTGAGCGTCAATTTCGCGGCTGTTCTGGGAGGGGACAGCCAGTGCAGAGAGCACAAAATAAGGGCTTTGCCGATCCTTTAGTCCAGTTCCACTTTCGTCAATGTATAAGAGAATCATTACGCATACTCATTGCTCATACAAATTTGATATTGGGTAGTGGATATTTCGTAGTGAAGCGGCGGGTTGTCACTACGAAATACCCAATACCCAATATCAAATCCCTTTGACGTGCCGCCCCACCCGCTCCGGGAAAAACCGCACCAGACTCTCCGCCAGCAACGGAGCCGCCATGCCCAGCCCGCAGGCGCTGATGGCCTTCATCACCCCACCGATTTCGTGGACTTCGCCCGTCCACAGGTCGATGTCGTCCGGTCCGGCTGTGCCCGCCAACCGCTCGGCCAACCGTTGCGTTCCAATCCGACAGGGGAAGCACTTGCCGCAGGACTCGTGGGCGAAGAATTCCATCCCGACGCGAGCGACTTCCACAATATCCCGGCTGTCGTCGAAGGCCATCATTCCCGCCGCGCCCAGCATCGAGCCGTGGCCGCGGGCGCTGGCCTCGTCCAATGTGAGCGTTTCCAGTGCATCCCCGGCCAGGAAGCCGCCGGAGATGCCCGCCATTGTAATGGCCTGAATCGTCCGTCCCGGCAGGGGACCCCCCGCCCAGTCGTGTAGCAGCGTCTTCAGGGGCAGGCCAAAGGGAACTTCATAGTTGCCGGGCCGCTGCACATCCCCGGAAAGGCTGATGAGCTTTGTGCCCGCGTGCTCGCCGATGCCCAGCCCCCGATACCAATCCGCGCCTTTGCGCAAAATCTGCGGGACCGACGCCAGCGTCTCCACATTATTGACCGCCGTGGGCAACTGATCGTAGCCGTGGGTGACGGGGTAGGGCGGGCGGTTGCGGGGGAAGGGGTGTTTGCCTTCCAGACTGTTGAGGAGGCTGCCTTCCTCGCCGCAGATGTACGCGCCTGCGCCCCGACGCAGATAGATGCGAAAACTGAAGTCGCTGCCCAAAATGTGATCGCCCAGGAAGCTAGCTCCTTCCGCGACAGCGATAGCTGCGGCCAGCCGATCATAGGTTTCGGGATATTCGTAGCGCAGATAGAGAAAGCCCCGGGCCGCGCCCGTGGCATAGGCGGCAATCGTCATCCCTTCCAGCACAGCGAAGGGGTCGTGATCCATCAGCGCCCGGTCTTTGAAGCAGCCCGGCTCGCCCTCGTCCGCATTACAGACGACAGTTTTGGGGCCGCTTTCCGCGTCAGCCACCGCCTTCCACTTGACACCGGTGGGAAAGCCCGCGCCGCCCCGTCCGGCCAGTTTGCTCTCCCGCACGGTTTCGACGACTTCAGCAGGCGTCATCTGTGTGACGGCTTTGGTCAGCCCCGCGTAGCCGCCCGTGCGCCGGTAGCCGTCCAGTGTGGCCCGATCCGGCTGGCGGATGTGGCGGAAGACGCACTCCTCAATCCCGCCGGGGTTGGGCGCGGGCAGGGGGGACGATTGCCGCCGCTCCAACTGGCCCGGCCCCTTTGCCACAAATGTCTCGTGGCCGATGAGGACCGGAATCGGATCGTCACAGCGTCCCGCGCAGGCCATCGGTGTCGCGCCGGGCAGGCTACCCAGAATTTCCGTCGCGCCCCGTTGACAGCAGACCGGCCCGGTGCAGACGCGCGGCGCATTCTGCCCCGGCGCTTCGCGCGCGAAGTGGTGGTAGAATGTCACGGTTCCGTAGAGATCGGCCAGGGGGATGCGCAACACTTTGCCCGTGGCTTCGATGGCCTGAGTAGAGATGTAGCCGTCCCGATCGTGAAAGGCGTGCAACACAGGCAATAAGCGCGCAGGCTCGTCCCCCAAAGATGCAATCAGGGCCAAATCAGCTAGATCGGCTTCGATGTGGGCGGCTACGAACATGGGACACTCCGTGGATGGCGCTTGCAGTGTATTGCTGTGGGGTTGGGCACAGTGTAGCAAAGAACGGCACGCCTGTCCAGACGCATACGACCGTACGGTGTCATTCAGAGTGGGGCGAATTTCTGCCTTCCGGGAAGGAGTCAGGAGATGATGGGAAGTGCAGCAATCCTGTGACCCCTTCCCGGAAGGGGCTTGCCCCCACTTGAATGACACCCCGACCGCAAAGACGCCGCTACCCAATCCCCAATCTCTTTTGCCATACTCTCCCACTCTTTCGTATACTATATTTCTATGCAAACGCAACAGTTGTCCCTATTTCCCTATCTGGAACCAGAGAGTGCGGCCCGCCCGCCGGACTTTATCCCCATCTATACCCCGTGGCTGGGCAAACGGGAGGAGCAGTATGTGCTGGACGCGGTGCGCAGCGGCTGGATCAGCAGCCTGGGCAAGTACGTCACCCGCTTCGAGCAGCAGTTTGCGGCCTTCTGCGGCGTCCAACACGCGGTGAGTGTGAGCAACGGCACGACAGCCCTGCATCTGGCGCTCCACGCCCTGGGCATCGGCCCGGGCGACGAAGTGATCGTCCCTGCGCTGACTTTTATCGCTTCCGCCAATGCAGTGAGCTACACCGGCGCAACCCCCGTCTTTGCCGATGTGGACCCCATCACCTGGTGTATCGACCCGGCAGATGTGGCCCGGCGCATCACCCCCCTCACACGGGCTGTGATGCCTGTCCATCTCTACGGCCACCCCGCGGCGATGGACGCCATCCGCGCATTGGCCGAACGTCACAACCTGATCGTCGTAGAGGATGCGGCGGAGGCCCACGGCGCGCAGGTCCACGGGCGACGGGTGGGCGGGCTGGGGCGCATCGGGGCCTTCAGCTTCTATGCCAACAAGACGATCACCACCGGCGAAGGGGGGATGCTCACCACCGACGATGCGGCGCTGGCCGCGCGCTGCCGGATGTTGCGGGATCACGCGATGCCGCCGGAGAAGCGCTATTGGCACGACGAAATCGGCTTCAACTACCGGATGACGAATCTACAAGCCGCGGTGGGCGTGGCCCAGATGGAGCGGATCGACGAATTTCTCGCGCGCAAACGGCAGATCGCCCGCTGGTATTGCGCGGGGCTGGCGGGCATTCCTGGCCTGACATTGCCCGCGCAGGCGGAAGGGTATGTCAATATCTATTGGATGTTCTCTGTGCTGGTGGATGCACCCTTCCCGCTGCACCGGGACGCGCTCATCCCAGCCCTGCGGGAGCAGGGGATCGACAGCCGTCCCTTCTTCCACCCGATGGACACCCTGCCGCCCTATCGCGCCGCCGAGCCGCGGCCCGTCTCCCTGGCCCTCAGCCGCACGGGTCTCAATTTGCCCAGTTCGCCCAGCCTAACGGAAGATCAGGTGGCGTACATTTGCGCCGTCATCCGCAGCTTCACACAGACTGTGGACGCCGGGAGCCAGTCAAGCCAATCTCCCATCCTCAATTCTCCCTATCCTATCCCCCAATGACCGACGTATCCATTGTTCTGCCCACCTACAACGAACGGGATAACATCTGCGATCTCATCGACGCCATCGACCAGGCGCTGACGCCCAGCGGTCTGCTCTGGGAGGTGCTGGTGGTGGATGATTCCAGCCCGGACGGCACAGCCGAAGCCGTGCGCCAGCGTTACGATCTGGCGGGCGCGGGCGCAGGCGGGCCGGTCAAACTCCACGTGCGGAGCAGCGACAAAGGGCTGGCGAAGGCGATCCGCTACGGACTGGAGCGGGCGGCGGGGCGTGTGCTGGTGGTGATGGATACAGATTTCAATCACGACCCGGCGCTGATCCCCCAGATGGTGGACCTGCTGCGCTACTACGAATTGGTCATCGGCAGCCGCTTTGTTATGCGCGGCGGGATGGAGGATACGGCCCGCTACCGGATGAGTCTGCTCTATAACGTCTTCATCCGCCTGCTCTTTCATACCCAAATCCAGGACAATCTGAGCGGATTCTTCGCCGTGCGCCGGGAGACGCTTTTCCAGCTTCAGCCCAAATTTGAGCGCATCTTCTACGGCTATGGCGACTATTTTATCCGCCTGCTCCTGCTGGCCTGGCGCAGCAACTGGAAGATTCTGGAAGTGCCGGTCTTTTACATTCTGCGCCGCCACGGGGAGAGCAAAACCGGTTTCTGGGATGTCTTCCGTGACTATACGCTGGCGGTGGTGAAGCTGCGACTCTGGGGGGTCTAGCCGTGTGGAAAGAGCCAAAAGGGGGTGTGCTGCTGATCGTCGCCGGTTTTCTGCTCCTGGGGATACTTTACAGTCTCGCCACCCCAGCCTTCGAAGCCAGCGACGAGTTGAACCACTACCCGGTTGTCGATTATCTGGCCCAGGGCAATCACCTGCCCGTGCAGCAGCCTGGCCAGGAGACCTATTTCGGTCAGGAGGGCAGCCAGCCGCCCCTCTATTACGCCTTGGCCGCGGCCCTCACCTTTTGGATCGACACCGGCGATCTGCCTGCACAATTACGCCTGAACCCCCACGCCAAGCGGGGCGTGCCCCTGGCCGAAGACAACAAAAATATGATTGTCCGCACAGAACCGGCCCCCTTTCCTTGGCGTGGCAGCGTTCTGGCGGTGATGCTCATCCGCTGGTTTTCCCTCCTGCTGGGGGTTGGGACGATTCTGTCCACCTATTCTCTGGTCCGACGGCTCATCCCCGCTCAGCCGGCGCTGGCGCTGAGCGCGATGGCTCTCAACGCCTTTCTGCCGATGTTTTTGTTTATCAGCGCTTCGGTGAACAACGACAATCTGGTGGTGCTCCTCTCCAGCCTCTCCCTGCTTCTGATGGTGCGGCTGACCCAGGAGGGGAGCCGCCGCCGGGAATTGGTGCTGCTGGGCGGGCTGATCGGTCTGGCCGCGCTGAGCAAATTGAGCGGATTGGCCCTCCTGACCCTGGCCGGGCTGGCCCTGGCCTTGCCCCATCTCTCCGAGATGTGGCCCGCGGGCAGATGGGATTGGGCTGCCTTTTGGCGCGCCTGTCGGCGCTGGGCGCTGGATTTCGGGCTGGTACTCCTGCCCTTTCTGCTGGTGGCGGGCTGGTGGTTTGTGCGCAATTGGCAGCTCTACGGCGAACCAACTGGTCTCAATGCGATGCTGGCGGTGGCGGGTAGGCGGCCAGCAGACTTTGTGTTGAGCGATCTGCTGGGGGAGTTTCAGGGCTTCCGCATCAATTTTTGGGGACTCTTCGGCGCAGTCAATGTGCTGATGCACCCACATTGGGTCTATACTCTTCTGGACATCTTTAGCCTCATCGCTGCGGCTGGGCTGGGGTTGTGGCTTTGGCGGCTCTGGCGCGGAGGTCAACTCGCGGCTGGGCTGCTCTTTCTCATCCCCGCCGTCTGGATCGGGTTGGAATTTGTGGCGCTGATCCGCTGGACATCCCTGACCGCAGCCTCCCAGGGCCGCCTGCTCTTTCCTACGATTTCGGCTATCTTTACGCTGGTGATGCTGGGTTGGAGCAGTTGGCTGCCCCCACGCTGGCGCAGAATTGGGCTGGCTCTGCCGCCGACACTGCTCTTTCTGCTGGCCGCGGCCACGCCCTTCACAGCGATCCTGCCCGCCTATCCCCTGCCCGCCCGGCAGATCGTCGATTCCGTGCCGCCCTCTGCCCAACCCTTCAATGTGGACTACGGCGGCACGGCCCGGCTGCTCGCCTTTGCAGTGGACAAAAGTCTCGTCCATCCCGACGATACAGTCTCCGTGACGCTCTACTGGGAAGCACTGGCCCCCCTGGAGAAAGACTACAGCGTTTTCGTGCAGGTCTTTGGCTGGCAAGAGGATTTGGGCCAATCGGACAGCTATCCGGGGGGCGGCAGTGTGCCCACCAGCTTTTGGACGCCCGGCCAGATTATTCGGGATGTCCACCACATTTTTATCTCCGGCGCAACGCCCGGTTTGCGTCCGGCCTGGATTGCCGCGGGTCTCTATGACTTTGCCACCCGGAAGCGCCCACCGGCCACCGACGCCCAGGGGCAGGCGGTGGTATTTCCGATTCTGACGAAGTTACAATCGTCCTGGACGGCTACGGAGTGGCAACCGCAGCATCCGTTGGATCTGAATTTCGCCAATCAGATCCGGCTGGTGGGGTACGACGCTGCAAGCCAGACTCCCCGGCCCGGGGAGGAGTGGAATTTCACTCTTTACTGGCAGGCAAGCGCCGGGGTGGATCGGGATTACACGGTTTTTATTCATCTGTTGGACGAAAAGGGCGCGCTGGTGGGCCAGGCGGATAGGATGCCGCTGATGGGCTTTTACCCCTCCTCCCGTTGGCTGCCCGGCGAACTACTGAACGATAGCCATCTCCTGACAATCGATGGCGGGCTGCCCGCGGGGGTCTATCGGGTGCTGATCGGTCTCTACGACGCCACAAACGGCGAGCGTCTACCCATTTTGGACGCCGGGGGCCAGGCCACCGACAATTTTGCTCTGCTGGCAACCCTCGATATTCGGTCATAGGTAGGAAGGAGAATTTTGAACAATTTCTCTGAACAGGCGGCAAGGCAAAAAGCAGAAGCGGGATTCGATCTGCATAGAAGGCGGGCAGATTGGCTTTTTGCTATCCTTCTCTGCTTGGGCGCAACTTTCCTGCTCGTCACAGCCCTGCTCCAACACCGGGGCTTTGGCACAGGCTACGATCTGGGCATCTATGACCAGACGATCTGGAACCTGGCCCACGGCCGGGTGTGGATGACCACACTGGTCTACGAAACCAACGGTTTCTACGATCATTTCGAGCCGATTTTACTGCTCTTTGTGCCCCTCTACTGGCTCTGGTCAGATGTGCGGGTGCTGCTGATTGTTCAGTCCATTGCATTGGCCCTGGGCGCGCTGCCTATTTATCTGTACGCCCAACACTCCTTCAAAAGCTGGCCTACCCGTCATCTTCTGGCGCTGGTCATTGCCGCCGCCTATCTGCTCTACCCGGCTCTGCACAACGGCAATCTGAATGACTTTCACGAAGTCTCTCTTCTGCCGCCTCTGTTGGGCTTTGCTCTGTACGGTTTGCTGACCGGGCGCCGGCGGATGATGTGGATCTTCCTGGGCCTCTGTTTGCTGGTCAAAGAGGATTTCAGCGTCACATTTCTGACCTTCGGTCTGTACATTTTTGTTTTTCAGCCAACGGGTTTTCGTCGCCGGGATGGGCTGCTCACCGCCGGTGTCGCGCTGGTCTGGATGCTATTGGTCCTCTACGTCTTCTACCCGGCACTGACGCGGGGGATGCCCTATCCCTTTGTAGCCCGCCGGTATGCCTGGCTGGGCGATTCCCCAGAGAGCGCGCTGCGGGTGTTATTGACCCAGCCCTGGATTGTCCTGCCCTATCTGATGCAGACGCCCAAACTGCTTTTTTTGTCGCGTCTTTTCCGCCCGCTGCTCTTTTTGCCTTTGCTGGGTATGCCGGTGATTCTCATCGCCTTTCCGGTGCTGATCTATCTCATGTTGAGCAGCTACGAACCCCAGTGGTCGGTCCAATCCTATTACAACCCGCCGCTCTTGCCCATTCTCTTCTTTGGTTTCGTCGTTGCGCTGGGGCGGATTCGTGGCTGGCTCATGCCCGTTGGCTGGCGTCCGCGTTGGATCGAAATAGGGATGGCATCCCTGCTGCTGGTGGCGATGGGCACTGGCTACTATCTGGACGCGCCTGGCCCCGGCAGCCGCAACTTTACCCCTGACCGTTTCAGCGTCGGCCCGACGGCGGAGGCGGGCTATCGCATCTTGGCCCAGGTGCCGCCAGATGCTTCCATCAGCACAATCTGGCCTTTTGTGCCCCATCTCTCCCAACGCCAGCGCATCTATACTGTGCTGGCCCGCCCGTCCATTCCGCCCGATTTCATCCTTACCCAAGAGAGTCCTGGCGCAGAGGGTGCGCCCACCTATCCCTGGGCCGCGCCGGACGGCGAACCGCCGGTCTATCACGAATATTTCACCACCGCGACGGAGGGTCCCCTTCGCCTGCTCGCATACAGCCGGGCTATCACCCTCACACCAACCGTTGAGATGACATCGCTCTCGCAGCCTCTCGCCCTTGCCGGTTATACCTGGCTGTACAGGGAAGATAGCGAGCAACCACCCGTCGTCAAGCCTGGCGATGCCGCCCATCTGCTGTTGGCCTGGCGACGGACTGGCCTGTTGGATCGGCGCTATATACTTTTTGTACATATCTTACAAGATGGCTCCCCCGCCGCGGCCAACGGTCTGCCCCACATTGTGGCCCAAAGCGGCCACGAGCCGGGCGACGGCCATTACCCGACCACCGAGTGGGACCTGTGGACCGCACCGCCTGTTGTTCTGGACGAACAGCGGCTGGACATCCCGGCGGATACGCCGCCAGGGGAGTATTTCGTCTGGGTGGGCGCGTATGACAAAGAGAGCGGCGCGCGCATTGAATTGGGTGGCCCCGGTGCAACGCTGCAACTGGTCAGTTCGTTGCAAGTGGGCGGCGAGTGAGAGATGGAACGGATCCTACTAAGCACTGACAAATGGAGCGCCCGCTCGTTCCGCTTATATCTCCTCTTGGCCGCCCTTTTCTACGCGCCCCTCCTGCTGGGCGTGGGCACCTTCCCGAACGGCGACTTCACCCACCACTTTCTGCCTTTCAGCCTCTTTCAGCAGAGCGAATGGCTGGCTGGCCGTTGGCTGCCCGTCTGGAATCCCTATACGTATGGGGGGCATCCCTTTCTGGCCGATGTGCAGACGGCGCTCTTCTACCCACTGGGCGATCTGCTGCTGCTGCTGACGCTCCCCTTCACCAGCCCCGCGGCCCGGCTCTACTTTTTGCAGGTAGAGGCTGTGCTGCACATTGCCCTGGCCGGTTTCTTCACCCATCTGCTCGTCCAGCGCTTGACTGGCAACCGTCAGGCCGCCTACGCCGCGGGTGCCTTCTTTGCCCTTTCCGGCTATCTGATCGGCTATCCGCCTTTACAACTGGCGATCTTGCGCACAGCTATCTGGCTGCCGCTGATCCTCTGGCTGCTGTTGCGGGCCGTAGACGATCCATCCCGCTGGCGTTGGTGGATCGGTGCTGCTGCGGCCTGGGCCACAGCTTTTTTAGCCGGACATCCCCAGACATTTCTCCATCTGAGCTACGCGGTCGTTGGATGGATGGGGATGCTTTTGGCCGTCAGTCGCCAGTCGCCAGTCGGTGGCCGATGGCGGATGGCAATGAATCTATTTGTCGTTGGCCTGTTGACCGTTGGATTTTCGGCTGTTCAACTCCTGCCCAGCCTGGAATTTACCCGCTTTAGTGTGCGCGCCAGTGTGGATTACGCATACGTCAGCGGCGGCTTTCCCGTCCAGGACACCTGGCAGATGCTCTTTCCGGGCATCCTTACCCAGTTCTCCCCCCTTTTCATCGGCATCCCCGCTCTCTTTCTGGCCCTGCTCGGACTTTCCAGTCTGCGTCCCATCGACAATTCACAATTCACCGTTCACTGTTCACTATTTTTTCTTCTCCTCTCCCTCCTCGCCCTTCTCCTCTCCTTCGGCGAACACAGCTTTCTCTATCCCCTCTTCTACCGCTATGCGCCCGGCTGGAATCTCTTCCGAGGGCAGGAACGGGCGGCTTATCTGGTCGCTTTTGGGCTGAGTGTGCTGGCAGGTTATGGGATGGCCGCGCTGCCAGGGCTGAGTCGGCAAAGACGGCGCATAGCAGGCGCTGGGCTGGTGGTGGCTGTGGCTGGCGGCGGGCTGATCTTTGGCCTCTTTTGGCAGGCAGCAGGAGGGGGGGGGCTGTCGGATGAGCGCTATTGGCTGGTGGCGGCTCTCTCGCTGCTGGTGGCGGTGGCGGTGGCCTGGCTGCTCTGGAAGAAGGAATGGCTACCCCGGCAGGGTTGGGCGCTGGCCGGGCTAGGGGTGGCGGTCCTCTTCTGGGCCAATGGGACGACAAATGTGGACGACTTTGGCCCAGCGCGCAAGACGGTGCTGGCGCCGGAAGTGGCCGCGATTCAAGCATCCCTGGGCGACGGGCGGGTCTACAACGAATACCGGGTCTACGAAGATTACGGAATGTCCATCGCCGCGGAGGACGTGTGGGGGAGCAGCCCGCTGCGTTTGGCCCGCTACGCCGCGCTCTTTGACAACTTCCCCCTGGACCGGATGTGGCGGCTGCTGGGGGTGGAGACGGTTCTCACTTGGCGAGAGGGGCTTTTTGTGCCTTCCGATCTATTGGCTGCCT
>Ga0209573_1005891_pt1 | contig 10645 bp, 6 predicted proteins | sample TNRBio252014_DNA_FD_185870 | JGI IMG/M metagenome (GOLD analysis project Ga0209573, IMG submission 185870) | Wastewater treatment Type I Accumulibacter community from EBPR Bioreactor in Madison, WI, USA - TNR Reactor_6/25/2014_ DNA (SPAdes)... | ecosystem: Engineered > Bioreactor > EBPR >...
TTTTTCCACATATCATCAAAATAAATCCTTTACGTAGCTAAGGCTATGCGCAGAATTTCTTTTTCGATCTGAGAAAAAATCCCTGCGACTTAACCGACACAGTAGCATTGACATGACACTAATGAAGATGCTTTGGTATATCTCAATTTCCAATAAAATAACGTGTGTACTTGATTGTATAAAAATTCCCTGTCTGGTTTCAGGATTATAATACGTATAATTATTCAGATTTGAATTCGCGGTTTTTGCCAAAAATTTTGGTTTCCTGGATGTTTAATATTGGTTTTATTCCTTATTCGCAATTCTGAAAGGACCAGGTCATTTACATGGCTAAGTCGTTAGAAGGTTAATAGTTAATATAATGTTAAATACAAATAGAGAAGGAACATCATACAAAACGGATTCGTTAAAAGGGCACATTCAATGCGATGGGAAGTTTGGCTAACACAAACAAAATCGGTTTCATGCCACTACTCATTATAGCATGGATCAGTTTATTTCAATTGATTTAATTTTTTTTAGATTTCAATTAATCAAATAACTTTTTAAAAAGCTTATCATATGAAATCAGCATAAAAAACACAGATGATACCGGGTATGTCTGTATTTAAAAAACTTTCAGGGTAATTCAATAAAAATTAATTTGAAAGTTATTATTACTGATTTGCCAAAACATCATCAGTTTTTTTGTCAAGGATGGCATATGACCACTTAAAAAATTAAATTACTTACTTATGAAAACTTGGGTAAAATTAATTTTGTCAGGTATGATCGGAGGTGTTTTTGTGTTGAGTGGAATGCTCCTGATTCAAAATCACCAGGGTGTAAATTTATTGGGTGACACAGAAAGCAAAGCGGTTGCGGTCAACAGCAACTTATCAGCTTCCTTTCCATTCGATTTCAAAAAAGCTGCTGCCATTGCTACACCAGCTGTTGTGAGGATCACTGCAGAAGAAAGTGATCAGTTGGTCCAAAACAGGTTGAAAAACAACAGACAGCGTCAGCCGCGAACTTTGGAGGATTATTTTGGAATGGATTTTTTTGATTTTTCACCTTTTGGAGGCCAAGAATTTTACAAACAAAGAGGCGTTGGTTCTGGTGTGATCTATACAAGCGATGGTTACATCATAACGAACAACCATGTGGTTGGTTTTGCGGATAAAATCGAAGTGACTTTGCCGGATAAAAGGACTTTCAAAGCTACAAAAATTGGCACAGATCCTTCCACTGATCTCGCTGTGATCAAGATTGAAGCGAATAATCTGCCTACCCTGAAAGTGGGTGATTCAGATAAGTGTAGCGTTGGCGAATGGGTGCTTGCAGTTGGAAATCCTTTTGAATATCTGACCTCCACAGTTACTGCAGGTATCATATCTGCTAAAGGTAGAAACCTTGACATCATTGAAAATGACAGGGCCATCGAAGAGTTTATTCAAACAGATGCAGCTGTCAATCCCGGCAATAGCGGAGGCGCATTGGTAGATGACGAAGGCAATTTGTTGGGTATCAATACAGCGATTGCAACGCCCACAGGTGTTTATGCCGGTTACTCTTTTGCCATTCCATCCAATCTGATGAAAAAAGTGGTGGATGAGATCATAGTAAACGGAGATATCGAAGGCGCCTCACTTGGAGTGTCAGGATATACGATCACAGAGGACGTGCAGAAACAATTCGGTCTGAAAACAGAAAAAGGTTTTTATATCGAAGAGGTAGCCAATGGCAGTTCTGCTCAGTTTGCCGGTTTATTGCCTGGTGATGTGATCGTTAAAATAGAGGATACTGAAATAAATGAGTTTGATGACCTGGTAAAGGTATTAAAATTCGTTCGTGTAGGAGAAACGATCAATGTCAGGGTACTTAGAGACAATAAACCTAAGGACATTACCGTTAAGTTAAGAAAAGGAGTCTGATTTTTTCATACAATAAAAGTTGGTTTTTCGTTTTGTTTTATTAACGCCTGCTTCTCTCAAAAGCAGGCGCTTTTTTTTGTCTGAAAATGCCAAACGCTAAGAAATATGTTAAAAAATGGATTATAATGACATTTTTTTTTGAGTGATAGAATTTTTTGGTATTTTAGATCCATGAAAACGAGTTTATCATCCAGTTTTAAAGGATTGGTGCATTTGATCTTTCCTGATCTTTGTATGTCGTGCGATCAACACACGCCTGTTGATCATGGTATTTTCTGTTTAAAATGCCTGGCAAATTTGCCATTTACCAGACAAGAATGTGAACCGGAAAATTCTTTTACCAAACACTTTAAAAGCCGGTTTTCCATTGCATCAGGAGCTGCATTGTTCTACCTCAGCAGAGGCAGCGGCATTGAAAGAATGCTGCACAGGCTTAAGTATGGCAACAGACCGGATATTGGTTATAAACTCGGCATGTTTTATGGTGGATTTTTGCGTGAAATCGAGCGATATACGAGCCTAGATGCCATCGTACCGGTTCCATTGCATCCAAAAAAATTTGCAAAACGCGGATACAACCAAAGTGAACAGTTCGCCAAAGGCATCGGTAAGGCTATCGGTGTGCCGGTCAGAACGGACTTGCTCAAAAGGATACAATTTACACAGACGCAGACAAAAATGAGTCGTTCTCAACGGATCAAGAATACATCGTTGGCCTTTGAAGGTTCGGAACAGTTGAAAAACAAGGATTACAGGATATTACTGGTGGATGATGTATTGACCACAGGAGCTACATTTGAAGGATGTATACAGGCTGTCCAACTGCAAAACAACCAGACAGAGATCCATCTCATGACCATTGCCATGGGACACAGTCTGTAAGTTGAAGATCAGGGATGAACTCAATGATATTATTTGGAAATGGCAATAGAATCAGGCAATTATGCAGCAGATTAAGGTTTATTAAAGAAAACCAAGGCGAAGAGTTTTGCTGATTTTTGGCAATTACAGTAAGCATTATATTTTAACATGCAGATAAATTGATTTATTCGAAGGGCTGATAGATAAACTCTGATCTAATAGTTTAATAATGCCCGATCTACAAGACTATTGAAAAGCTCTTAGTCAAATGACCCGTCACGCAAATATTTGAAATAGTCACCTTTTACAGCATCCAAAGTGACCAGATTGATCCCTCCTGGATCATGTTATTCTTCTTCTTCCGAAGTAAGGCTTAAAAGATTTCTGTCATTGAGAAAACCAAACCATTTAATGACTTTTTTAATGTCACCCATGTGAACCCTTTCCTCGTCGTAATCGGTAAGTATTTCCCGGAAATAGGCAGAAAGAACTGCGTTGCTTTCTTTGATAGACGGTGGAGGTAAAGAATCTGCCTTTTCCAGCATGTTTCTGAAGATCACCTTCAGTTCAGTAGCATCCTCATAGGTGTAGATCGCAACAGTTCCCAATGGAGTAAACTGATGTGAACGAACTGAAACGAATTTAGTCGTTCCGGTATCCAAATCCGAAATAAGCAAACCATTACTCCTTGTTTTAACCAGTTTGTAGATGCCTGGTAAACCGCTGACTGCAATATATGATTCTAAATTCATAAGTACTTTTTTCTAATATTTTAACATAACCGGAGTATTGAAACTCCAGGTTTAATAATTTCATAATTGAATACCTGCTTGTTCAAATGCCAGATTTCAAGTGAGAACCAACTGAAACAACCCGAAAATGCTGTCATACTTCAGTTAATTTTCAGAGTTGTTCTTATATATCCTTTTCAAAGTTCCTTGCAGATATAAGTTTTTATATCCGGTTTTTAATCAAGCATGCAAATATATATGCTAAATTTGATGTATAGAACTATAAAGGTAAATTATAAGCAATAAAAGTAGCTGAATGCTGGCAAAAACACGAGGAATCATCCTCAGATCCGTTAAGTTTAAAGAATCCAGCTTAATTCTCCTGATATTTACCAGGGAACTGGGGTTAAAATCCTATATAATCAGCGGAGTCCGAAACCAACGGTCAGGAACAGGGCCTGCAACCCTACAGGTTATGAATCTGGTGGATCTGGTTGTTTATGACAAGGACAGCAATGAGATCAACAGGATAAAGGAAGCAAGACCAGCAGTACAATACAATCAATTGTTTTTCAATATTGCCCTTTCATCCATCGGTATCTTTATGGTGGAGATCATCAGGCTATGTATAAAAGAAAAAGAACAGAATTTGCCTCTCTTCGATTTTATTGAAGGAGCATTCCGGTTTTTGGATGAACAAAAAGAGCAATATGCTTGCTTTCATCTTTCCTTTTTGCTTCACTTTTGCACATATTTGGGCTTTCAACCTGATGACAATTACAGTTCAGTCAATTGTATTTTTGATATGATCGAAGGAAAATATATCAGTTCACCGCCTTTTCACAGAGATTACCTCGATAAGGAAATGAGTTATTATTTTTATCAGTTGGCTTCGACTGATCTGAGGGACTTTAAGTCAGTAGTGATCCCGAAAAACCAGAGAAATGATTTGGTTGATGACATTTTAAAATACTATAAGATCCATATCGGTGATTTTGGAGATGTGAAATCCCTTGAAATTTTTAAGGATATTTTCAGGGCATAAAGATGTTGAAAATCAGATTTTTATCTAAAAAAAAAGGTTGACATTCAATTGTCAACCTTTTTTTGGAATATTTTTTAATTATTCTTTTACCAGTTTATGGTATGCTGAAGATTTTGAATCGCTCACTCTCAATAAATACATGCCCGGAGCAAGATGATTTACATCGACTTTATTTTCTGTATAACCCTTGATATTTTCCTGCATGATCCTTCTGTGGTTCATATCAAATAATTCAATCTGGTAAGGTCCTTCATTCAGGATGACGACGTTGAAAGCATCAGATGTAGGGTTGGGAAATAATCTGACCTGTTTATCTGTCAACACATTTTCGGTTTGAACATACCTATCGTGCGTGAAATTGTAGATGGTTTTATCGAGCCAGCCACCTTTGCCATCGGTTATGACAAATGAAAAGCTGTCTTCAGTTCCATGTTCACCGAATGACATCAACTGCAGGTCACCATTTCTAAGTTCTGATTCCAGAAATGTGCTGCCGGTGATCAGTTTGTTACCTCTCAACAGCAAGTCTGCATGCGCGGGAAGATCCAATAATGTATATGTGATCTCTTCTATGGCGCTGTCATCGTCCTGGGCTTTAAGCTGATATGATGAAAGTTCCCAGGGAATGCCAATCGCTACCAGATAAGGTTCATTTACAACCAGATATGGATTTCCAATGACGATATTGGCACAGATCTCCATAATGAATTCTCTGAGTACGCCGCCCCATGGAGATGCTTTGTCATATACTTCGAGTTTCCATTGTCCCGCGCCGCTTTTACCCTTGAAATCTGCCATTTTTCCTTCAGGATAGAAGGTTGATCCCTGTGGTGGAGGACAGGCAAACTTATTAGGTGATTCATCATCAAAACCTAATTTGAATGTAACGGCATTCTGGGCAAAACATTTCGATTTAAACAGGGAAACTTTGGTGCCGTCAGGTCCTGACAGGGATGCTTCAAGGTCATAAAATCTTCCGTGTTCCCCTCTGATATTCAGGATATTCACATCCGCAATACTTGATTCAAGCGGTACATCGATCGTAGCGGTTGTTGTTTGTAAAGACCTGATATCCAAAGGTACATCCTCTGAAATATATGTATTGCAGCTAAAGACTTCAGTAGAGAATGTCTGAATTGCAGATGCCGGGAATGTACCGCAATCGTTGATGCCTTCCACTTTCCAATAGTAAACTGTAGATTTTTGGAGGGTTTCATTCGGTTTATAATAATTGTTGGTGATATTCGAAGCAACGATCGTACTTCCTGCGGGAAATGAAGGATTGGTGGACAAATAAAAATTGAATTTATCAGCAAAAGCTGGTTTGACCCATTCAAACTGAATCAACTGACTCATGCCTTTTGCACCGGAAACAGGGAATACTGTTTCGTAATCACTAAAATCGATGGATGTCACATCGAGATCAATGTATCTTCTGATCGTATCGCCATTTTCGGAGAAAGCGATGATCTCCAACGTAATCGTTTCTTTAAGCAGAACATTTTTGTCCAGGATCAATTGCAAGGCTGTCGGTTCTCCGGGTAAAATGGTTACCGGTGAGAAAACAGCAACGGCATTTTCGGGTAATCCGCTTGCTACAGCGAAATGGAGCGGTTGGTCAAAGCCATTAAAGCTTGTGGTTTCTATATTAACGTTGACAGTTGCAGGAATACAGACCTTTTCAAAAATGGGTTCAAGATCCATGGTAGCTGTGGGCATTGTGGGCTCATTAAGCCTTACATAATTGTCCGAAATAGTGAAGAATATATTATTATAAGCCTCAATTTTGATCCTTCCCAGATTCGTTTTTACATTGGGCATAAAAACTTTTTTGGATCCGTTATTCGGCACCCGGTAGGCAAGCAGATAGGGGTAATTGTACCCGGCATCATCTGAAAGCCAGATGTTGACATAAGAACAATTGACAGGCGCTCTGTCTGTATTTGCCACATCCCACGAAATCTCGACTTCCTGACCTATGGTGAAGGTTGTAAACGCTTGTGGATAGGCAATTTTAAACGGCCCGGCATCCGCTGTGGCTTTGAATGATAAATTTTTCCAGTCGACACCGCCACCACCGGTTGCATTGTCACGTACAATAAATCTGAAATTCATGTCCCTTGAATAGGTCGGTAAAACTTCTGAATTATTGTATTGATTATTAATGATTTTACTCAATGCAGGAAATACCCTATAAGGCATATTGGTTGGTTCAAGAGTGGCAAAACTGGGCGAATTATCAGTAGGTGAACCTACAGTACTTTGAGGGCCAAGGTTAAATTGCTCCCATGAATAAGTCAGTACATCACCATCAGGATCGAATCCGTGTCCTTCAAGGATAAATGGTGTTGAAATTGGAATTGAAAAACCATTGGTATAATTCAGTTCGGCAACAGGTAAACTATTGTCAGTTATAATTTCAGTTCCACAGGTACTTCCTCCGCCGGTTTGAATGAATGTTAGGACTTGTTCAACCGTGGTACTGTGGAAATTGGGCACGCAGGTTGAACTTACATTGTTCGATCCGCAAAGTCCGCAATAAGACATGATCGTATTGCCGCCACCCGGTTCGTATGCGTTGCCTGGAGACTCATTGCCATTACAATTGTTGAACGTATGTTGAGCGCTGAATTGATGCCCGGTTTCATGTGCCCAAACCTGTGTGACCACATAGGTCAGGTTGTCCGTATAATGGCATGTGACACCACCGCCTTTGTTCCCGGAACAGGCTGCGCTTAAGTAAGCAACACCCCCTACGTCCGTACAACTTCTGGTGAATACGTGCCCGATATCATACTTGTTGCTGCCGATTTTATTATTGATCACCATCGTATTGATATTCAGTAACTCATAGCCGACATTCGCGATCGGGTAGGGATCATTTTCGGCATCCAGGTTGATGAGCTGATCATTTTCATTGATCAATAGCAAACGAATGGCAAAATCATTTTCATAAATCTGATTCAACCTATTGACTGCAGTGACCATGACAGCCAATGCACTTTCAATGGAGTTACCTTTGCTTTTGCCCCATTCTCCGGTACAGGCAAGCGCCAGGCGGTATGTACGTAATGTTACAATATTATCATCTGCAATTGACCTGCTCCCAAGGGTTTGATCTGAATTTTCGGGGTTTTCAGCATGGTTGTGTTCATGCAGATCTTCATGAAGAATATCTTCGGTAGTCAAACCGCAACTTAAATTGAACTGACTCATATCTTCGATGAAATCTCTGGTATAATACACGAAATGGTTGATATCATCGCCTTCAGTAGCCGGATCAATATAAATGCTTTCTCCAGCTGAAATAGCCGCATGAAACCCAAATGGTCCAAGGTCAAAGCGGATGTTATGATTTTTATCAGACATACTTACCCCTTTATAAGATCTGATCTTTGGATATCTCGCAGCAAGGCCGGATTCCATGACCGGAGAATAGAACACCCTGAATTCTTCCATCGTTCCATCCGGCATTGGTATCAAAAGTGGGAAAATGACCTCGTTTTGTGTAAATTCTACAGGAGCTTTTTCCAGATATGCTTTCATCGCACTGATATCCAATGTGTAAGATTTGAAAGCAACAGGTATTGTTTCCTGGGTCAGACTCCGGGTGCGGATCACTTCTGCGTTAGAAACTGGTCTCCAAAAGTTTTGCCCCTGCAAAGAAAATACTGACAAAACCAACAAAAATAAGTATGCAATTCTCTTCATGTGATAAGTTTAAGCTATTATAACGCTTTAACAGCGCTGAATGTATGCCTCAAATAATTAAAATCTTAACAAAATGGCAGAAAAAAAGTTTGTCTGCCGGAACCTTAATGCATCAGGTTGATATTGTTCCTTGTTTGTTAAATATTGGATTTTCAACTCGTTTGAAATGAAGTTGTTTAAAATGATCCTTTTAGCTAAAAATTGCTGCAATATTAAAGGGATTATAAATAAACTGCCAATCTTTTGCCAAAAAAATTAAATTTTCCTGAAAATAGCAATTTTTTTGCAATGTCTGAAGCTATGTGAATCATTTTCAAACGTTTTTAAAATCAAAAACGCGCTTTTGCCTGGATACTGGCTATGTGAACTGTTTTGATGATCCCGGTCTTTCTGCCTGAATATATGATGTTCATTTCCACATTATTGCCCATTCTTCTGCTTGCCTGAAGGTTCCACTGGTAGTTGTTACCGTCCTTTAGTCCTTCCATCATGGCCAATTCGATCGAATTGCCTGCCTGTCCTGAATAATTCATCCTCGAATAGGTCAACCCTGCGCCGATATTGAATTGATTCACATTCCGAAGACTGATTTTGAGATCCAGTTTGTGTCCTGCCAGTGTTTCATTGATGCCTGTCTTGTTTTTTTTGTTGAGAAAAGTATATTTTCCCTGCAAAGCGATGCCTTTCGAGATCCGGTATCTCAATTCCTGTTCTAATTCAAACAGATCAATTTTATAATTTTTACCCGGATAGAGTTCAGCCATATAATTATTGAACCCGGTATTCAGACTGGTAATCAGGTCTAAGTTCTTTAACCCTGAATACCGGACAGCGCCTTTGTCCCTGCGTCCGGCAAGACGCACCATACCATCAATCTGGACATCGTTTGCCTGATTGTACCTGGATTCGATCCGGATGTCATAGATTGGATTAGCTTTATTATAGTAAAGTGTAATGTTGGAAATGGCACGAAAGCCTACCAAAATGCTGTCTTCAGGGTTGAAATAAAACGGCGTCGAAAATCCTCCGTCATTGGTTTCCCTGATTTTTTGGTCAAGACGGAAATTTCCAAGCAAGGAAAGTTTTTTCAGTTGGGATGCAACGAATCCTTTTTGTTTATCCTTAAAAAACTTTGCTGCATTCAGCTGAAAATCATGGTACAACATGGTAGTATTTACCCGGATAAATGCATGATTGTACTGCGCGATCTTGATATAATTGGCATTGTCGCCGAAAGGAGATAGCTCAAATTCACCTTTTTGTTTGATGTTATCTCCGTTGCTGTCCACCCAGATATAATTTCCCTGTCCCGCATTCGTAACCTCTATGAAAATGTATTCTGCTTTGGGTTCCTGCCCTGAAATGATCTCAGCACGGGTATTCAAAATCAGTAAATCATTGGAAGAAGTATATCTGTGAGTGAGATTGCCCAGCATGGTTCCGGTAGTTTTGATGGCCGGATTGACAGAAGTAGCGATTACTTTCAACTGGCGATAGTTGATGTTGTAATCGAGACGCATTTTTTCTCCCTTGTTCCAAAAACCTTTCAAACCGGCATCCACAGCATAATGGTTTTTAACCAGGTGATCTTCTTTTGGCAAAAAATCTTCCCTGTAATTGACAAAGAACTGCACCTGATTTTTTTCATTATTTTTCAAATCCCAGTATAATCTGTAATTGTCAAAGGCAAAACTCCGGACTCCGGGAATGGTTGAATCAATGGTTTTGATCATATTTTTTTCCCTGTTAAAACTAAATCCCAGGGCATTTTTGCCTATGTATCTGATGTCAAAAAATGGCTTGAAAAAAGTGGTTTTTTCCAAAATCCCGTTGGTCCACAAAAAATCTCCATTTAGTTTTGCCAAAAGTTTGCCCTTAACCCAACCAATGGAAGGCTGATGCCTGTAACCATTGAAAATGCCGGATTTTATCAGGGAAGAAAACTGATAAGATGCTGTGTAATCACTTAGTTTAAGCTCAAAAAGACTGCTCACCAGGTGTTCCCGTGTTTTTTCGGTGGTTTGGTCCAGGTTCCAGTTTCTTGAAAATTCAACTTCGCGGTAAGGATTGATCGGATTGAAATGTTCATCGATCCCTTCATAAAGGAAATTTGCCTTGAGGTAATGCTGGTCCGACTGAATTTTTTCTTTGTTGGTAAATTTTTTCAAATAATCCGCTCTGAAAAACCCAGCCAAACCGAAGTCATCCTCACTGTCAAGAGATGAAAACCTGTTCAGGTCCAATTTGCTCATACTCAGTTCGGAAAAAATTTCCAGTTGGGGAGTAAAACGATAATTTCCGCCCAGACTCAAGAGCATTTTTTGTTCAGGAACCTTCAGCCTGATCACTGGTTCATACCTGCCTTTTCCGGGCCCAACCCAGGA
>Ga0209573_1005892_pt1 | contig 10642 bp, 9 predicted proteins | sample TNRBio252014_DNA_FD_185870 | JGI IMG/M metagenome (GOLD analysis project Ga0209573, IMG submission 185870) | Wastewater treatment Type I Accumulibacter community from EBPR Bioreactor in Madison, WI, USA - TNR Reactor_6/25/2014_ DNA (SPAdes)... | ecosystem: Engineered > Bioreactor > EBPR >...
CTGGACAGGTTCACGGAGCGCTGCCCAAAGCCTCACAGCACGCCGCATCTCACGCAACCGTTCCCTCAATAACAGGTGTTCCGGACAGGGTTTGGGGTAGAACGTCAAGGCCTCTTCAGAGCCCCGAGCGATATCTCTTAGCAAAGCGTAATCGACTGGAGCGTCGCAGCCATTTTTCTGAAGGGCCTCGGTAGCATCCCAAAACGTCGCCAATGACTGAAACAAGGCGACATGGGCCACCTTTGCGAGAAAATCTGATGACACCGGTTTCCATTTCCTTCGCACAATTGATAGTCGCAGGCACATATCCAAATGATCAATCGCGTTTAGCAATGTCGCATGATTCTTCAGAATCGACAGAGCGAGTTCATGACTTGCGTCTTCAGGCGGATAGATATTCATGTTACAGCAACCCCGAGTCTTTGCTCCGAAAGGTAAGGAACGGGCAGGCGGTTTCGGTTACCACTTTTCAGACACCGTGATCAGCGGTGAATTAGCCCCTTTATCGAACGGATTAGCCAATCTGCCGGATCACAGCTTTTGCTGTTTCCTGATCCCGTTCCGCGTAGACGAGCGTCGTTTCAGCAGACGAATGGCCAAGAATGACGCGACTGGCCTCTAGACCGAACTGTTTTCGGATGTCCGTTGCCGCCGTGTGTCGCAACTGGTTTGGTGACCAGTGATCAACCTTCGCCCGTTCGCAAGCCCTGGCGATTTCTCTGCAGTAGCCGTCCTTCGCAAAGGGACGCCCTGAACGCGTCTCAAACAGATACCGCTCTGGATCGGCTTTCAGATAAGGCAGCAGAGCTTTCTGCCCTTCGGCCCCGATGAAGATCACCCGCTCAATCCCTTTGTGTTCCAGTTTGTGTTCAGACGGTCGGTACTCCCAGATTTCTCCGGAACGATCGATGTCTTTCAGTTTCATCAGCCGGACTTCCCCCGGCCGCATGCCGGTGAGCAGCTGCAGGCGGATCATCGCCCATAAAACGGGACTGATGTGAGACTCTACCGCCTCAACCACAGCTCGTTTCACGGCCCGGACCGGTTTCGACTCCGCAGCGTCGGAACGATTCTTTTGAAGCCCGTCGACCGCTCTGAGCATTTCCAGGACATCAGGAGACGTCAGCGCCTCAACCGACAAAGCCCATTTGAACATTTTCCGAATACGGAAGATGTGCCGATTGATCGACGTTCGGACCCAGTTCTTCCGAATCATTTCATCTCGAACCCGCTTCAGGCACAACGGGGAGAACTGGGAGGCCAGAGTGCTGCTGTACAGCTTGATGAGCGGTTTGAGAGCCTGCTGAACGCAGCCAACCTCCGAGGTGACTTTGCCGTTCTTCCTGTAGAACTCCCGGCAATGTCCCACGTACATGACTGCCAAAGCGCCGATTGTGAGGGCAGCCGCCTCAGGCTTTGTCTCAGCATCTCGCTGCAGTTTCGCGAGCAATTGCTCATAGCGAACGCGAGATTCCGGGGAGTCGTATTTCCCCAGGTAAGTGATCTTGCCGCGGATCTGAACGCACGCCTGACCCGAAGGTTTGTGCAGTGAGTACTTTGGAACTTTCGTCTTCTTCGCCATGAAAGCGACCCCCGAAAACATGTAGTCGACATGTAGTCAACCAACTTTTCGAAGCCGCACTTCCGGAGAAGGTTTCCTCAAAGTGAGGAACGGCAACAACTTAGAACGAGTGGAGGATAACGGACTTGAACCGATGACCTCTTGCATGCCATGCAAGCGCTCTCCCAACTGAGCTAATCCCCCCGGGGAGGTTGTCTGGCGGACCAGACGTGCGCGGAAGATATCAGCGTCGGCAAAGTGAGTCAATCTGTGCAGTTCAGGTGGCCGGATTTTTTCGAACGCGATACGGCTGACCTGCCGATCACTGTTCGTCCTTTCGCACGGCCTGCATGACAGCTTCAAAATCGTCCAGCAATTGGGGATCGTCGGACTGTTCGGCAAACTGAGTTTTCGCGATTTCGTAACTGTACCACTGACGTTCATTGGTCGGACTGTCCAGTTCCAGTGCCGTGCAGATGATCGTGACCACGTTCCGTTCTTCTCGAGATCGCACAAACAGAATCCGATCGGTATGGCGTCGAATCCGGTCGATGCGCTTTTCGAGTGACGGAAGGTCAATCATCTGAGCAGGTTGCTGAGGTTTATTGGCCGCCGCATTCTGCAGCGCGGCCTTCGCAGCCTCGGTGGTGACTTCAGCCGGTGGAACCAACGGTGGCGTTCTGGGGGTAAGAGCGGTGAGAGCGTCGTCCCATGCCGCGCCCACCGTCTTCCGAACCGGAATTCCCCGTGTCCGATACTCCTGAAACTTCAAAACCTGATTGAACAGCAGTTTTGTCAGATCGGCTTCATTTGGCGTCACAGTCTCAGATCGGACAATCCCGGCTACACGTTTCTGGTCACGTTGCCAGCGAGGCTGGCGAGCAATGAAACGCTGCAGAGCATTCGCCTCTTCCTGCTGTCGCAGTGTCGAATAACTATTGGCGTTGGACATTCTGAACAACTGACGAGTCAGGAATTCGTTCCGAAAATCCTCTCCGGCACCAAGCTGACTGAGTGTTCTGACATAAATGACCCGATCGCCCGTTTTCAACGATCCCCCGACGGGCACCTGAGGAATGCACCAGGTCGCTCGGGATTCCAGAACGCGACACGCCCCGATCGGTTCAAAATGACTGTCCACACTGCGAAATATGGCAATTCTGTCGCCTTCACGAAGGGCGTGTGCTTCGCCCAGGTCCACCGATGCCGGTGACGTGCCATGTTCCGTCACCGTTCCGATAAACCAGACCAGCCCGGTCACAGGATCCTCTTCCGGCAGTTTGCCAGTGGAATCCTGAGACCAGACTGGTGACATCGAACCCAGACAGAACACAGCCGTGATCGAGGCGAGTACTCGGAAACTACTCAGCAGTGACATTGTGAATTTCCAGCAGAAGATCAGCTGCACACAGGGAAATCAGGATAAGGTCAGCGAATGCCCTGCCGCAAAGAGTTTTTCGACGTCGTTTGTTCGAGAGCTTTGCAATTCCCCTTCCAAACCCGCGAGATTTGCCGAAGGAACGCCCAAGAGCTGTCGGAATTCACTCGATTGACTCAAATCGCCTCAAGCGTTGAAGGCCATCGCTGCGAGAGGTTTTGATGCAGCGATGTCTGAACCAGGCGATTCACCCATCGAAGCAGCCAAACTGCGTGCCTCCTCGACAATTCAGGCAACTCAGTGATTTGACTGAGCTTTCAGCAGGTCCCGGATCTCGGTCAGCAGTATTTCAGAAGCTGGAGGAGCGGCGGGTGGTGCCGCGGCTTCTTTGGCCGTGACCAGCGCCATCAGTTTATTGGTCGGCTTGATGATCACAAAAAAGACCACGGCCGCAGTGATCAGAAACCCCAGAACCGAACTGATCACCACTCCCAGATCAAAGATGCCCACCTTCAGTGAAACGTCCGGTTTCCCGCCCAGCAGACTGAGAAGCGGACTCACGATTCCGGTCGAGAAGGCCTTAACGATTTCTCCGAATGCAGCGCCAATGATCACACCCGTCGACAAATCGACAACGTTTCCTTTGAGCACAAACTTCTGAAACTCGCTCAGCATTGATGTGTTCTCCTTCTGGAATTCCAATGACCAACTGACAAGCCGGGACAGGAATTCTGACGTTATCGCATCGGATTCTGCGGCAGAAGTCATGGCACTGGAAATTCATGCATCTCTTTCCTGCGGCAGTATGAGTGCGGCGAGGTCTTGACTAAAGGTTGCTCGGAACAATCGACGATCAGTCAACCGTACCACCGAGCCTTATCCGCTTTGTGGCAGAGTTCAGCTCCCGTCACAATCGGCAGAATCTGCCGGTTCCGGGGCGGTCATTTGGAAGTCGTTTGATACGAAACACTTCGGGAACTGTATTCGAATGACGGGCGCCGGGATCCAGAAGGCCGATGGATTGCGACTTGGGTTCATGGAGACCATGGAAGTCGATGGGCGTGGCCACATCGGCGGACTGCTGATCACCAATCAGAACGGTCGCCCCCTGGAGTTTCAGTGCACAACTCCGGTTCGTCCCAATCGAACTCAGGAGATTCTGTTTGGTGAAACCCTGCGGCCGTGGCTGCTGGCCGAGCTGATCGGATCGACGCTGCTGGATCGAGTGGCGATCAAGCCCAACCTGATCATCATCAGTGACCCTGGCCTGCTGGATCTGCGAAACCACACCCACATTCCCGTGGCCTGTGCATCGGAAGCTCGTTCGCGTCTGACTGACGAATGTCAGGTTGTGCGGATGGGAAACAGCGTTCTCCGCTTCCACGATGCGCATACGATCGATGCGGAATCCCTGGCGAAACAGAAACATCTGCTTCCCGAATCAGCCGATCTGTCTGAGCCGCTGGAGCGAGTCCGCGAAGCCTTGACGGAAACTGTTCGAACGGTCTTCGCACGATGAACGAGCTGCGATCCCTCATCACGCTGCCGAAAGAGGAACATTCTTCCACCGAGTTGCCGACTATTGGCGACTCACTGCCCACACCGCCGGAGGTCTGTGAACGGATCACTTCGCCGCCATCCATTCGCATCGACATGGCGCAGACCGGTTTCAATCCTGCGTTGGCGCGACGACCTCAGATTGACACTCACAGCATTCACCTGGAAACGCCGCTGGATTTCGTCCCTTCGTGGACACCTCGGCGCATTCCCATCAAGTGCATCGGCCTGACTCTGCCTGAAGGCATGGAGTTCCTGCCGCCAAAGAAGGATCCGGCCAGCTCGCCGAAACGCGTGGCTTGCGAAACTGCCGACACTGTCAGCAGCGAAACGGAACTGCTGCCGAAAACGCAGCCACCTCGCAAGGTGACGCGAATCCGACCTCCGGCTGATGCCCTGTCCCTGCAGGATCGCCTGTTTTACCTGCTGCAGCCGCCACTCGAATCGTGGCTGGCCGGGCAGGAACTGATCATGCCGTTTGAACCCTTCGCCTATCAGTACGAAGGCATTGCATGGCTGTTCGCCAGTCATTCCGCACTGCTGGCCGACGAAATGGGACTTGGCAAAACCATGCAGACCATCACAGCCATCCGGTTGCTGCTGCGGAGCGGTCAGGCGCGCCGGATTGTGCTGATCTGTCCCAAGCCGCTGATCCCCAACTGGCAGCGAGAATTCAAGACGTGGGCCGAAGAATTGCCGGTAGTCACCGTCGAAGGCAACGGGGCCCGACGTCGGATGCTGTGGACCATGCCCGGCATACCCGTGCTGCTGGCCAACTACGAACTGATGGCACGAGACATTGCTGAGATTCCCGACGAGGAACAGCCGAAGTTCGACCTGCTGGTCCTGGACGAAGCCCAGCGAATCAAGAATCGAGATTCCCGGACGGCTGAAGTCGCACGCAGCATTCGCCGGCGTCGCAGCTGGGCATTGACCGGGACCCCCATCGAAAACCGTCCGGAAGAACTGGGTGCTCTGTTTGAATTCATCGAAGTGATCCCGAAGAACGCCTCTCCAGACCTCAGACAGCTTTCAAAGCTCGCAAAGAAATACATCCTTCGCAGGACGAAGGACCTGGTGATGAAAGACATGCCGCCACGTATCGATCGTGACGCAGAACTGGAAATGACGGATGCCCAGGAATCTGCCTATCGCACGGCCGAAAAGGAAGGCGTCATTCAGCTGAATGAACTGGGCGATTCCATCACGGTACAGCACGTGTTTGAACTGGTTCTGCGTCTGAAGCAGATCACCAATTTCGATCCGCTGACCGGCGAAAGCGCCAAGCTGGAACGACTGATGGCCGACATGGAAGAAATTGCAGCCAGCGGTGGTAAAGCCATCCTGTTCAGCCAGTGGACAAAGACGATTGACTGGCTGGCACCTCATCTGAAGGACTTCAATCCACTGATCTATCACGGCGGCGTTCCATCAAAGCAGCGTGAACCCATTCTGGCCCGCTTCAAGCAGGACCCCGACGCTCACATTCTGCTGATGAGCTACGGAACAGGAGCCGTCGGTCTGAACCTGCAGTTTGCGGGATACGTTTTTCTGTATGACCGATGGTGGAATCCGGCGATCGAAGACCAGGCCATCAATCGCGCTCATCGAATCGGTGTGAAGAACCCGGTCATCGTCACTCGCTTCATCTCAAAGAACACAATTGAAGAACGCATCGATCGCGTCCTGCGTGAAAAGCGAGAACTCTTTCAGGCGGTGCTGGGCGAAGGCGATAACGAAAACGTAACACTGAGCCTGAACGCGTCCGAAATCTTCGGACTGTTTGACCTGAAGGCCCGCCACAAGGACGGAGCCCGTTCGATTGGCCCTAACCCGCATTTCTCACAGCGCAATCAAACAGGACCCCCGGAATTGTCGTAAGCAAAGTGTACACATAGCTTTCCTGCGACAACACACGGAGGTCCTGCAATGACAGAGTGTAACGCCACTGTGCTTCAGTTTCAGCCCCACGGGCGGCGGGAAATTGTCGCCGAATTCAATGGCGAAATGATCACTTCCGATGCAGGAGTCCTGCTCCTGCGCGAGGCCAACGAACGACTCGGCCTGATCAGCAGGTTCGCAAAGTGTTTCGACGACTTTCGCAATCCCGATCAGATCGACCATCCGCTTGAGCAACTTCTTGCTCAGCGCGTCTTCGGCATTGCACTCGGCTACGAGGATCTCAACGATCACGACAAGCTTCGCCATGATCCGCTGCTGGCACTGGCTTGTGGATGCGAAGATCCTGCCGCCTTCGGAACAACGGAGGGCCGCAGAGCTTTGGCGGGACGGAATACGCTGAACCGTCTTGAACTCACGCCCTCGGGCGCGACACCGACATCGCGATACAAAAAGATCGTGCATCACTCATCGAAGATCGAAGCGTTCTTTGTCGACACGTTTCTGCAGTTGCATCCGGAGGCGCCGGAAGAAATTGTGCTGGACGTGGATGCCACAGACAATCCTCTGCATGGACATCAACTGGGACGATTCTTCCATGGCTACTATCAGAACTACTGCTATCTGCCTTTGTACATTTTCTGTGGCGACCACCTGCTATGCGCGCGTCTTCGTCCGGCTGATATTGATGCGAGTCTCGGGACAGTCAAACAGCTGAATCAAATTGTGATGCGTCTTCGGGCTCATTGGCCTGATGTGCGAATTCTGGTCCGCGGTGACAGTGGGTTTTGTCGTGACTCCATCATGCGGTGGTGTGAGGAGAACAATGTGGATTTTGTGCTGGGACTCGCGAAAAACGAGCGATTGAAGATTCAGATCGAGTCCGAGCTGAAGCAGGCCGAAGAGCAGTTCAACACGACCGGGAAAGCGTCGCGAGTCTTCAAAGACTTTGAATATCAGACGCTCGATTCGTGGAGTCGCAGTCGGCGTGTGATCGGCAAAGCCGAGCATCTTGCGAAAGGCTCCAATCCTCGCTTTGTGGTGACCAGTCTGAGTGCCGACGAATGCGATGCGGCAACTTTGTATGAGCAACGCTACTGTGCTCGCGGCGAAATGGAGAACCGTATCAAGGAACAACAGCTGTTTCTGTTTGCCAATCGCACATCGTGTGGAACGATGCGTGCGAATCAGCTGCGACTCTGGATGTCAGCGCTCGCCTACGTGCTGCTGAATGCGATTCGTCAGTACGGGCTGAAGGATACCGAATTGCAGGAGGCTCAGTGTGACACCATTCGCCTGAAGCTGCTGAAGATTGGTGCGCGTGTTCGGATCAGTGTACGCCGTGTCTGGCTCAGTCTGTCTGCCGCCTATCCGTGGAAGCAACTCCTGCTGCAGGTGCTCAGAAACCTGCAGGAATCCTTCCCTGCTGTCACGGTCATGTCCGCTCCGCTGCGGACATAACTCCCCGTCACAGACAATTTCAACACACCTCAGCTCGGGCCTGAAGGTCACGAGCCGGCGTTGTGCGCCGCGCTCATGACTTTCCGCCCGGAGGGCTCAATTTGGACGCCGGGATGCCACTGATACCAGCCGGAAATCGGCCCAGGACGGGCGGCACAAGCTGCTGGCTGCTGCCACGGCCAAAATCAACCGCCGCCAGGGGCGCTGTGAGAAATGCAGGCTAAACCCATCGAAAAAACTCCCGATGCCGCCTGACATGGGGCTGCAAGGGGGTGAGACCCCTTGACCCCGGTTCGAGCTGCCGCTCGGAGGAAGTCGGCCGCTCACGTTGTTCGCTGGCGCTGGGAGAGCATCTTTACAATAAGTGGGCAACGCATGAATTTCTGCATGGCTGCGGCTCGACAGTAAGGACCCGCTCACGTTGTTCGCTGGCTCCCAGGTGCACTCAGAACTGCCAGACAGGCGGCGGCGGCGGTGGCGACGTTCAGTGAGGGCACAGTTCCGGACGGCGGCAGCGAAACCAGTTGGTCGCAGCGTTCCCGAGTCAGCCTGCGCAGACCCGTGCCTTCATTGCCCACGACCAGCATCCAGTGACGATCTCGCGTGGTTTCGTAAATGGACTGAGTCGCTCGTTCGCAGGTCCCCAGAATCCAGATGCGATTTTCCTGAGCCTTCTGCAGAGCCTGAGCCAGATTGGCTACGATCGCAAACGGAGTGTGTTCAACTCCGCCCGCTGAAATGTCGCAGACTGTGGCGTTGACCGGTGCACTGCGGTCTTTGGTCAGGATCACTCCGCGGACTCCAAAGAACCCGGCCAGTCGAAACAGGGCTCCCATATTCTGCGGGTCCTGCACCTGATCCAGCGCGAGCCAGAGATCATTTGAGCCCTCTTCACTGGAAAGCAGGATGTCCAACGGCACAGGCGATGGCGGTTCGACCGTTGCGGATCCAGCCCCGGTCCGTTCTGTGTCCCGGTGCCCTCGTCCGGGCCGCTGTTCACTGGCGCCAATTCGTACGGGCACCTGGTGTGATCGTGCCGCCTCAAGCACCTGATCCCAGGCATCGCCGGCATGCTCCTGCTGAACTCGCACCAGCTTGACAGCGCGCGGCCGTACCTGAAGTGCGGCCAGAATGGCGTGTGGATTTCGGAGTTCAAGCATGCTGAGCCGACCTGCAGACAACATCAGAAGATGGATAGGAACTAGCGAATCTTATGGGAGCCGAAACCGACCCGGAAATCATTCACGGCCGCTTCCAAAATGAGAGCCGCGCTCTGTCAATTGCGAGAGTTCCGGTGAGTCGCAGTCAGAAGACGACTCGTCGAATCTGCGGAATCCTCGTCGGATCGAGCTGAATAGTCGTCGGATACGACGACTGAGGCTGCCAGAGTTCTTCGAAGCAGCGTTCCATGTCATCCAGCAGGGACTGCACATCAATGCCTCCCGTGACCGGAACGAACGGCGACAAATAGACCCGACTGGACAGGCTCAGCCGTCTCGCACCGCCGAGATTTCCTTCTTCAAAGTGAAACAGTGCCACAGCAGCCTGGATAAGTCCCTGAAAGAGAGGTTTTTCGGGACAGATCTGCTCGCTCCAGAAGTCTTCAAAGACGTCGTGGCATGCGAAGAACTCGCCCGCATTGAACAGGCGAATGCCTTCATCAATTCGCGGGTCATTAAAGTCACATGCCGCCATCAGCGTGTATTCGTACAAATGTCGTTCATGACCGAGCCGACTTAAGCCACCGGGAAGTCACCCCAAAACCGGCTGCATGGGACTTTTCGGATATCGATGCGGCATCGAGTTCAGGCATTGGGCCGCCATGCACGATGTCTGTGGAGTTCAGCCGGGTTCCTGAGCATTTCGGCCGAGGGCGATGTCGAAGTCATTCATCGCCGGAACCATCATCGCCACGGCCGTGAATCCATAGGCCAGACAGATCCAGAAGCACACACCCAGATTTCCGCCCAGCAGAAAATCGGTGATCGCATAAAACGTCAGAAAGGGCAAAACCAGTGACGCCAGCGTCAGCGCGCTGGACGGATTGCGATACGTCAGCGACGAATATAACCCCAGACTTCCAAATCCAATGAACAGAATAAAGCTCTGCAGCTGAATGGCGAACGAAGACCTGGCTTCAACCAGCAGCAGCATGAAGATAAAGATCCCAACACACAGAAAAAACATCGTCCCCAGACTGTGACCGATCGCGTTTCTTGAGTTCTCATAGGTCAGCCCGGCATGCAGACCAAGCGTGACCGCGAAAAGACTCAGCACCAGATAGGCCACGCAGAGATACACCACATTCTCCGGTGTCAGCGATCCCGTCACGTTTGCCGCTGCCATGGCAATGACCATCACCAGCGGCAGAATGATCATCTCTTTGGCATTCCACAAAGCGCCACCGATCTTGCCCAGAATAAACTCGTGCGGTCGCAGATCCGTGACCAGCAGGATTTCGAGTGTCCGGCCGTCGCGTTCGTTGGTGATCGAAGTCACCGCCTGCGCGTTGGTCAGCAGCAGACTGAGGATGGCAATCCCCAGAAACGAAAACGCCGGAGCGGAAATCATCCCCAGCACCAGTTCGCCATCCGTTCGTCCGGAACCCATCAGAGCGGCCAGTGCCATGATCAGGACCAGCATCACATACGACAACTTGATCCAGATCATGCGGCGACCATACGCCCGAGTCATCATTTCTCGCCAGATCACAGGCTGGCTCCACACGTTGCGATGATGCCGTGGCGCTGCGGGCGTGCGGCTTTCGTCGTCGGTCCCGACAGGAG
>Ga0209573_1005894_pt1 | contig 10642 bp, 7 predicted proteins | sample TNRBio252014_DNA_FD_185870 | JGI IMG/M metagenome (GOLD analysis project Ga0209573, IMG submission 185870) | Wastewater treatment Type I Accumulibacter community from EBPR Bioreactor in Madison, WI, USA - TNR Reactor_6/25/2014_ DNA (SPAdes)... | ecosystem: Engineered > Bioreactor > EBPR >...
CCAGTTACCGGGGTGGGATTCTGCGGTTGCACTACGCCCGCGCTACGGAACTGGAACCGTGGCTGGATCTCGTGGCCGTCCGGGGCGAGGTGGTGCAGTTCTGGCTTAAGCCGGGCGATGCGGCGGTGACGCTGGGGAAAGGGGAGGAGCGGGAGGTGGAGAGAATACCGGCGCAGTTAAGGAGGTTTCTGTGACTCAAGCGCACCAAACGTCGGTTTTCCGCACCGGTCGCAGCCCCAAGTCTCGACAGCCTGCTGTTGCGGATCCTGATTTTGGAACGGATTAAGACCCATTACAGAATGGGAACCAATCCCCCGGGCGCGAGGCCCAGGGAACCCTGTAGCACGGGCAATTAAGGTGTCTTCACGGTCACCACGTTCGAATAAGGTGAGTTCCCGCCTTGGCCCGTGGCTATGACGCGATACCGGTAGGTCCTAGCCCGTGCGAGGCCACTGTCGGTGTACTGCACGGTGTTGGCCGTCAGGATGGCAACCACGCTGAAGTTGGTGCAGGTACTCCCCCCGCAGCGCTCCACGCTATAGCCGGTTTCGTTGGTGGCGTTGTCGCTCCAGATCAGGCGTACTTCGGCCCTTGATCCAACGCGCTTGGCCTGAGCTTGGAGATTGGTCGGCGCGGCGGGGATCGCGGTTTGCGCGGGGGTGGTCGCCGAGAGGTAGTTGGAGTAGCCCGAATTGCCGACGGTATTGTACGCTTTCACCCGCCAAACATAGGCCGTTCCGGCAGCGAGACTGGTGTCAGTGAAGCGGGGAACGTTGGCGGCTATCGTCGCTCTCGCCGACCAGGCGCCCGGATTGTCAGCGCAGAACTGCATCGTTCCCGTACACCGTTCGACCATGAACCCGGTCTCGTTGGACGAATTGTCGGTCCAGCTCAGATCCGCGCTGTTGGCGGTGAGGAACAATTGGGTCAGCCCTGAAGGTGCGGCGGGGATCGCGGTTTGCGCCGGTGTGGTCGCTGGAAGGTGGTTGGAGTAGCCCGAATTGCCGACGGTATTGTACGCCTTCACCCGCCAAACATAGGCCGTTCCGGCGGCAAGTCCGGTGTCGGTGAAGCGGGTGGCGTTGGCGGCTGTCGTCGTTCTCGTCGACCACGCGCCCGGGTTGCCGGCGCAGAACAGCATCGTTCCCGCGCACCGCTCGACCGTGAACCCGACCTCGTTGGACGAATTGTCGGTCCAGTTGAGGTCTACGCTGGTAGCGGTGAGGAGCGAGTAGGCCAGCCCCGAAGGCGCGGCTGGCAGCGTCGGCACGCTGCCTTGGCCCAAACGTGCGGTGGTGCCCCCGACGACGTAGACGCTGTTGTCGGTGTTCGCGAGGGCAATGGCCTGGGCGTAGCCGAATGCAATGGTCTGAGTCCAGCCGGAGGTGCCGTCGCCGTTCACCTTGCACACGGCCATATCCGACAGGGTTCCGGCGGCGAGGTAGGCATTGTTGTTCGCATCAAGGCGCATGTGCGCGTGCGCCAGGAGGGCCAGCGGGCCATCCGCGTCGAGGTTCGACCAGATCAGCTTGCTGTTGTCGCCTACCTTGATAAACGCAGCTCCAGGAGTGCCGGTGTTGGGAAAGCCGCTCACCACCGCATTGTTGTCGCTGTCCACTTCGACCCTGAACCCGGATAATTGCCGATAAACCTGCTGCCAGATCAGAGTGCCTGAAGCATCGAGCTTCTTGATGACGGTGCCGCCGTTGGCTACATACTCGCCGTGAACCAGATAGGTGTTTCCGAAAGCATCACCGGCGCTATCGCCGGCGGTCAGGCTGGAGACGCCCGGGTAGCTCCAGATCGGTTGACCGTTGTTGAGATTGATTTTGGCGTAGCCCATCAAGCTGCCGGTGATCGATTTTCCGCTGATCAGGAGGGCGTTGTCCGGGGTCAGCTTGAAGTTGAGTGGGGCGCCGATGCCGGCCGAGTCGAAGTAAGACCACAGGGCCGTGCCGTCGGCGGCAAACTTCTTGACCTTCGTCACCCGACCGGCGGGGCCGTTGCCGAGGCCTAGCACGTAAGCGTTGTCGTCGGCGTCGACGAGACACTTTCTCACGGATGAGCCATCGAAGCTGCTCTCGTACACATGCCGCCAGAGGAGATTTCCGCTCGGGTCGAACTTCACGACGATGCTGGCCGCCTCGACCGGGTTCGAGTAGCCGGACATCAGCGTGCCGCAGACGATGGCATTGCCAGTGCTATCGGTGGCAACCCAGCTCGCTCGCTCCCACTGGGTCTGATCGGTCTGGTCGTGGGACTTGACCCAGAGCAGCGTCCCATTGGCGGCGCGCTTGGTCAGGGTCATTTCCGCGCCGAGCGCCTGCTCGTAGTCCACCGTGTAGACGTTGTCGGCGGCATCCAGCGCGACGGACACGCCACGGGTGGGTTGAGCCCAGGCGAGGCCCACTTCTGCCGGCGCAGGCGTCGGAAGAAAGAGCACGACCGAGAGGGTGGCGGCGTGAAAGGCCGTTAAGAATCGGAACGAATGCGGATGAGTGTTCATGTTTCCTCTTGCTTGTTACGGGTAGGTGATAATTTGTTTTTTGAGAGTGAGTGGGCTGAATGAGAATACTGTCCTCCATTCATCTTTACAGCTCTAGTGCTTCACCCACTCATAAGTTGATGGGTAGAGGCGCTTGGGCTTGATGCGGGCATCGGGGGTGGTGAAGCGCCAATCCGGCCCGTTCGCCCCGGCATCGGCCTCGGGCAAAATCCGCACCTGGAGGATAGTGGACGCCGCCCGCTTCCCGCCGCAGTCAGGTTTTCCAGTTCGGTGTGTTCCTCGGTGGTTACCCCTCACAGGAAAACCCATGGGCTACTGGAAGCCCACTCGGGTCAGGTGAAGCACTAGCGATTCACGGTCAACACCGCGCTGGTCGATTTGCCATTGACCGTGGCCGTGATCGTCACTGCCGTATTGGTTTTCACCTTGTAGGTTCGTATCGCAAAGCTCGCGCTGCTTGATCCGGCCGACACGTTCACGGTGCTGGGTACTGAGGCGACCGCAGGTTTGCTGCTGGACAGGCGGACCACCGCGCCCGCAGCGCCAGACAGGGTAACCCTTCCTGTGACGTTGGAGCCGCCGCGCACCGCTGTGGGCGACAGCGTCAACGCCGTGGGCGTGGGCGCCACCACCACCGACACGCCGGTGCTGGCCGCAGCGCCCGATAAGCCCAGGTTGTCTACCGCCACGACCGAGGCGGTGTACGTTCCAGTGCCGGGATAGGAATGGGTAGTAGTGGGCGTGTTTGTGAGCAGACTGGAGCCATCACCGAACGTCCATTGATAGGTGGCCACGGTGCCGTCCGGATCGGTGGATCCAGAGGCGTCGAAACCGACCTGCAACCCCGATACCGACGTCACCAGGATGGCCGAGATCGGCACCCGGTTGAGCAGCGGCACGGGATAGTGCACCAGCGACATGCCGCCCGCTGTCAGCACAGCCACTGAATCATCCGAAGCGAGCGCCGCCCCCACGCCACGCAGCCCGGCCGCCTCGCTGGCCACCCAATCGATGCTACCATCGGCGGTAAGGCGCACGGTCACCGCTTGAGTGGCGTTGGGGTCCGAGCCGGCGCTAGCCGCGCCGGTGATGTAGGCAGCCCCATCAGCGGCAGCGGCCAGAGCCAGCGGCGCCTCGGTGGCCGAGGCGTGCCGGTCGAACACCACCGGCGCATGCGCGGGCGAGCCGGTGGCATCGTAGCGGGCGAGCAGCCAGTGGGTTCCGATCGTGCCGGGCGCAGTGCCGGCCACCACCACGCGGCCGAGTGCGTCCACCGTCACTTGGCGTCCCTGCGCGCCCGGCGTGGTCGATGAGGTGAACACCGTTTGCCGGGCGGCGTTTTCAAGACCCAGGAACAGACCCTTAGCCGACTTCCCGGTGAAGGCGATTTCGCCTCGGGGCCCCAGCGCCATCCCCGGTGCGTAATAGCCGACTCCGTCGGCGTATACCGTGCGGGTCAGCCGTGCGCCGCTGTCTTGCGCGTATTCGTTGAGAGAAAGACCAAAAAAGGTACCGGCCGCCGCAACGAGCACCGTTCCCGATGACGACAACGCGATCGCTCCGGGTTTCGCTCCGTCGGGGGTGGTGGCTGTCCAGAGGGTGGCGCCGTTGGCGCCCGACAACTTGGACGTGATAGCCGTGCGGCCAGCCGAGCTGGGATCGAATGCGACATACAAGTCACCGGCAGCATCAACCACACCCTGCACGGGCGCTACTCCCACCTGTAGTTGTCTGCGTTGCCAGAGCAAGACGCCGTCTGGCGAGTACTTCTGGACGAGCCAATAGCCGTTGAAAAGGGTGAGCGGAGGTGGCGGATCCGGGCAGGGGGGCGGCGCACAGAGCGGGTAGTCGTAGTCTCCGTCCGTGGCCAGCACGAAGGTATTGCCGGACGCATCGACCACCAGGCCGTAGGGCCGCACGCCTGGGTTCGTGGTAGCCCAACGCACTGGCGCCGGCCAGACGGGCTGACCGTCGCTGCTGTAGCGCTGCAGGATCAAGTGGGCGCCGTAAGCCGGATCATAGATATTGGGCGATTCGAGACCGAGCGCCACGTAGTCGCCGTAGGGGGCCTGGGCCAACGAACCCCCCACGCCGCCGGCGATGGTTTGTCGCCAGTCGGCCCATTGAGCCGGTTCGGCGAAGACGGTGGTAGAGATGAACGCCAAAGCGACCACCATGAAACTGACGGTCGCCTTCAGCAGGTTCGCCGCGTGATTCAACAGGGGGTGGGTCATAGGGTTCTTCTCCTGAGGGAGGGGGTGTGCCGGTCGGGCGCGCCGCTCGTAGGGCGGCCCAGAGGTGAGGTACGACGTCGGAATACACCTATCGGGCACTGTCAACAACTATTCTGCAATCGAATTTTGTCGTCGGTGGGAAGGCTCGAGCCGTCGGCGGCAAGATCACCGACGAGCGCGCCACCATTATGGATTGAGGACATGTCCCCTTTTTATCATCGAGCCTCTTTTAAGTTTGGCCGATTTTCCTGAGCAAAAAAATCGGGCTATTATGGAATCATTATCCATAGAATATTGACAATAACAGGACCTGCATGGACACACTGATCGGAATGCGAGCTTTTTCCGCCGTTGTCAGCGCCGGCTCTTTTACAGCGGCAGCGGATCGACTGGGCCTGTCGAAATCGCTGGTCAGCAAGTATGTGCTTCAGCTCGAACGGCGGCTCGGCGTGCGCCTGCTCAACCGCACCACGCGCCATCTGAACCCCACCGAAGTGGGACTGGCCTATTACGATCGTTGCCAATCGCTGCTGGAAGCGGTGGACGAGATGGAAGCGGCGATTCTCGAACGTCAGGAATCCCCGCAAGGCCGTTTGGTCGTCACGTGGCCGCAAACCTTCGGCGAACTGCATCTGAATAAGGCGCTCGCCGAATTTTTGGAGCGTTACCCACAGGTCAATGTCGAAGTCGATTTGAGCGATCGGTTCGTCAACTTGCTGGAGGAAGGCTTCGATCTGGGAATCCGCATCTGCGATCTGACCGACACCCGATTAGTGGCCCGCCGACTGGCCGCGATTCGGGTCGTCACGTGCGCTGCGCCCAGCTATCTGGATCAGCACGGCGTGCCAACCCATCCTCTCGAACTCCATAACCACGCGTGCGTGAGTGATACCAACATTGATGCAGCAGGACGCTGGCCCTATTGGATCGATGGCGAGCGGCGTAATATCGAGGTGAAAGGTCGGTGTCGCGTCAACAGCGCGCGGGCGGTGCGCGACTTGATCATCGCGGGCGCGGGTATCGGGCTTTGCCCGGACTACGCCGTCGCCGACGCCGTCCGCGACGGCCGTTTGCGCCTGTTGCTCCAGAACTACAAATCGGTTGAATACGGTTTGTACGCGCTTTATCCGCACCGCCGGTATCTCGCGGCCAAGGTGCGCGCCTACGTCGACTTTCTGATCGCCCGATTCAGGGGCCGGCTAGAATGGAGCTGATCGCAGGGCACCGGTATGCTGGACACGCCATCATTCGCTCTTTTCCCGGCCAAGAAGCGCCTGGCGAGAAGGGCGGGTTGGGGCGAACCAGTCGACCGGTGGGCGGCGCGCATCGGGCATGACGAGTCGCTGCGCGAGCGGATTCGGCGGGTCTGGACAGCGAATTTTCGGGTCTATGGCGTGCGGCAAGTCGGTCGAGACCCCCGTCAGCGATAGCGGCGTACCGTATCGGCGGGATCGCGCGAACCGTCAGTTCGCGGCCGGACGTCTCAATGCCTTGTGGGTCGCCGACTCAGGACTTTCGCTTGGAAGGCTCCTAACCATCGCATAGATATAGATAGTTTGGCAACACTAACTCTATATGTAGTGTGAAGGCGAAAATCCTGAGTGTATGCAAAGATTAGGAGGACTGGATGCATTGGACAGAGGGGGTACGCCAAGCGGGCGTTCCGGCGGCCCTCGGAGCCGCCTTGTTGTTCGGCGCGGGAACGCCACTGGCGAAACTGCTCTTGACCCGTGTCGATCCGTGGCTACTGGCCGGCCTGCTCTACTTGGGTTCCGGCATCGGCCTGACACTGTATCGCCGTTTGCACAACGCGCCTGCCGTCAGACTCCCGCGCCACGAACAACCATGGTTCGCCGGTGCGATTGTGGCGGGCGGCATCGTTGGCCCGGTGCTGTTGATGCTGGGTTTGACCGGGATGCCCGCCTCGGGCGCATCGCTGCTTCTGAACGCCGAAGGCGTATTCACCGCCCTGCTGGCCTGGTTCGCGTTCAAGGAGAACTTCGACCGACGGATTGCGCTGGGCATGGTCGCCATCGTCGCCGGGGCCGGAGTCTTGAGTGGGCCGGATGAAGCCCGCTTCGCGGGCCTGTGGCCGTGGCTGGCCGCGTGCTTCGCGTGGGGACTCGACAACAACCTGACGCGCAAGATCTCGCTGGCGGATGCAACCTGGATTGCCGCAGTCAAGGGACTGGTCGCCGGTTCGGTCAATCTGACCGGGGCCGTTGCGCTGGGGGCGATCTGGCCGCCGCTGCCCCATCTGGCCGGGGCGATGGTCGTGGGCTTCCTGGCCTATGGCGTGAGCTTGGCCCTTTTCGTGGTCGGCCTGCGGCATCTCGGGACCGCCAGAACCGGAGCTTACTTCACCGTAGCGCCGTTTTTCGGCGCCGTCCTGGCCGTTCCCCTCCTGGATGAGCCCGTCAGCGCTCAGTTGCTGATCGCTGCCGCATTGATGGCGCTGGGCGTCTGGCTACATCTCACCGAGGAGCATAACCACCCACACACGCACACGGCGATGGAACACGAACACGAACACGAGCACGTCCACGATGCCCACCACCGGCATCCGCATGACGAACAGGCGCCGACCGGCGCCACCACGAGTCGCTGACGCATGGCCATACGCACTATCCCGATGTTCACCACCGGCATCGTCATTAGCGATGGCGCATGGTGATGGGGGTAGTGCTTCAGACGTGGATATAGACTTATTAAGTTGCTTTATAAGCATTGTGTTGTAAGCATGTTATTGATATCCGTATCCACGTCAGGAACACGACCCCTTCGCCCTCTGAGAAAGGGGGGGTGAAGGTTAAGGCGCGTCCGCCTCGGGCATGGCGTCGGACGCCAAAATCGATGAGGTTGTCGCGGGGATGGCGGAGGCCGGTTCCGGGCCAAGATACCCCCCCGCGCCAAATTTAAGACCTAGTTCGCCGGCCAGCGCGGGAAGCAAGGGCTCCAGGTTCCTGCCGGGGCAGAGCGTTTTCCCCGGTAGAAAGTCGCTGTGACCCGCCAGGTGGGTAAGGGGGTGTTTCGCCATGAGATCCCTGATCAGCCTTTTCAATCGGGCCAATTGTTCGGGGATGGGTGGGTTCTCTTCGTAGTTTCCCATCAACGCGATCCCCAGCGTGCCGGCATTATGGCCCTTCACATGCGCGCCATGCACGGCCAGACTCCGGCCTTCGTAGATGCGTCCTCGCCCATCGATCACAAAGTGGTAACCGATGTCCAGAAAACCTCTGCGGTGCATGTGCAGGTATTGAATATCGCGCGGGCTTTCGGAGAGCGGCAGGGCGGAATGATGCACGACCACGGTGTTGAATACTTCGGGGCCCTCCTCGTTTTGGAGGTTGGGGTCGGGTTGCTCCGCGCCCCATTCCGAGCGAGGGATGAGGGTGGGCGGCCCAAGATGCCGGGTCGGAAGCCCCTCTGCGTCAGAATAGTTGTCGCCTCAATAGAATCTCAACAATGGGCGGCAATAAAGGACAGTAATGGCAAGATATTCAGAGAAGTTCAAAGGTAGAGCGGTAGCCCGACTGTTGCCGCCGGAAAGTGCGGCAGTAGACGTCGTTGCCCGTGAAGTGGGCATTGGTGCAGGCACGCTCGAACGTTGGCGAGATGATGTGCTGTCCATGCCCGCCCTCGGGCGGGCATGGACAGCGGCGGCGCGCCTGGAGGCGGTGATTATTACGGCGGCGCTGGACGAAGCCGGCAAAAGCGCGTGGTGTCGCGAACGCGGCGTCTATCCAGACGAACGGGTCAAATGGCGGGGGAGCGCGACGACGGCGCTGAGTGAGCCGGAAGAACTCAGAGCCAGCCCGCAAAGCACCCGGCAAGACAAGCAGCGCATCAAGGAACTCGAACGCGAGTTATTGCGCAAGGAGCGGGCTCTCGCCGAAACAGCCGCCCTGTTGGTACTCTCAAAAAAAGTCGCGGCGATCTTCAACAAGGGAGAGGACGAAGGATCGGCCTCGAAGACCGCCAGGCACTGGCCCGAGACATCCATATTGCCCATGCTGCCGGGGCACGGCTCAAACCGGCCTGCACGATAGCTGGCATTGACCTGCGCACCCTCCAGCGCTGGCAGGCCAGCACGAGGCTTGTTGACGGCGACCGCCGGCCGCAAGCCGTTCATCCACCCGCTGGCCACGCACTGACCGAAGCCGAGCGGGTGGAAGTCCTCGCCATTGCCAACCCACCCCGCTTTGCGGCGGTGCCGCCGGCGCGCATTGTGCCGATGCTGGCCGATGAAGGCATTTACCTGGCCAGCGAATCCACCTTCAGCCGGGTGCTCAAAGCCCAGGGTCAAACCGCTCACCGTGGGCGCGCCCAGGCGCCCCAGCAACGGCGACCACCGACCACGCACATCGCCACCGAGCCGCGCCAGGTGTGGTGCTGGGATATGATGTATCTACCCGCGCAGGTACAGGGCCGATGGTTTCACCTCGACCTGATCCTCGACCTGTATAGCCGTAAGATTGTCGGCTGGGAGGTGCATGACAGCGATCATGCCGATCATGCCGCACATCTGGTGCGTCGTAGCGCACTGGCCGAGGGCATTGCCACGCTGAGCAGCAAGCCCGTCTTGCATGGCGACAATGGCTCGACGCTGAAGGCAACGACCGTGCTGGCGATGCTCAACTGGTTGGGTGTCAAACTCTCGTATTCACGACCCCGGGTTAGTGATGACAATGCTTACGCCGAGTCGCTGTTTCGCACCGCCAAATACCGCCCCGAGTTTCCTGCCAAAGGCTTTGCCGAACTCGGCGATGCCCGCGCCTGGGCGCTCAGCTTCGTGCGTTGGTATAACGTCGAGCATCGGCACAGCGGTATTCGTTACGTCAGTCCGGCCCAGCACCATGCTGGCGAGGATCTGGCCATTCTCGCTGCCCGCCATGCCTTGTATGCCTCGGCACGCAACCGCAACCCGGCTCGCTGGTCAGGCAAGACGCGAAACTGGACACCGGTTGGTGCTGTGACGCTCAATCCCGAACGTGATTGCATCGTTAAAGCGCATTCGGACGACAAGCTTATTCAGACGTTGGCTGCATGACCGAGGCGACAACTATCTTGACACGCGCCGAATCCGCTCAGGATCCGCGACTTTCTGTCCCTGTCTTGCGGCAGGTTTGGCTTTGATTTTGTAACCCTATAACACAAAAATAACTATAAATAAAGTAAGTAAAATAGTCGGGAATGCTCGGTCTCTCGGGCGGGGCGGCGGATGCTCACTATGCTCCTCATAAAAACCGCCGCAACGGCTCCGAAATCCGTTCCACCTGCCGTTTCTCTTCTGCCCCTAGCGTCGCTGGGGCTTTGTTACGCTAACTCTATGGTTAAATCCTGTTTTCATCAGGATTTGACCCCTTATCAGGAATCCCGCCCCCACCCCCTCCGCCGCGCTTTTTCATGCAGAAATACATCATGACATGTTACGTTTTATTACGAAAAAAAGCCGAGAACCTCGTGGAGGGGCACGTCGGTTGTCGCTCAGGGAGAAAGTGGGGTGGGAATCGAGCATTATGATGGTATAAATAACCCGGTAGGCCCTGAAAATACGGGGAGATCTCCGAACAGAGAAGCGCCCGGCCCTCGCTCAACGGTTGAGATTCGCTCCTGTCGGTCCATAGAGGGAACGCGGGGGGTTCCTGACGGGGAGACGGAGATCCACTTCATGAGTCTCTATCCACGTCTGAAGCATGACCTAACGCCTCTGCGAGTTTTCGTCCGTGGGCGCCGATGGACCCCAGGGAGGTCCACGCACCCCCCGGCGCCGGAGGGGCGGCCGGCGCATGAGGCGACAACGACCCACGATCCGTGTATAAAGGGGCTGATGAAAATACCCCGAAGAATGAAATCGTTGGTTGAAGAAGGTCTGGTCGATGAGGTCCTGGGTCAGTTAAAA
>Ga0209573_1005895_pt1 | contig 10638 bp, 10 predicted proteins | sample TNRBio252014_DNA_FD_185870 | JGI IMG/M metagenome (GOLD analysis project Ga0209573, IMG submission 185870) | Wastewater treatment Type I Accumulibacter community from EBPR Bioreactor in Madison, WI, USA - TNR Reactor_6/25/2014_ DNA (SPAdes)... | ecosystem: Engineered > Bioreactor > EBPR >...
TTTGCCAAAAGAATTGCGAAGTTATAATGAGGGTTTTGCGATTGGTTTGTTGCAATACCAGAAGGGAGATTATAAGCGGGCGATACAGAGTTTGCAAACGGCACAGGCAAAGGAGGATGTGCAGTATAATGGGGTGATAAGGCGGTGGCAGTATGTGTGTTTATATGAGTATGCTCCAGATGATAAGGATGAGCAGTTGAAGTTTTTGGAAGCGTTTTCGAAGTTTGTTTTGCGCAACAAGGGTGAACTTGGCAAGTACGAGCATGTGTTTAGGTTGTTTATAAAATATGCCAAGGGTGTGGTGGGTAGTGTAGATGGCGATTCGCATAAAAAGTTGCTGGAGGAGTTATGTGGCGAGGAGTTTTTTGCGGGTAAGCATTGGCTGGTGGAGCGGCTTAAATTGCTGCAAGAAAAAGCCTGCACAAAGTTTGTGCAGGCGTAGTTGTGATGGGACGCAGCAGGTTGCCGATTGTGGTTGTAAAAGATGAGGTTGTTAGAGGTTGAACCAGAAGGTGTGTGTGGTTCTGTGGCACAGCACTTCGGCATAGTACTGGCCTGTGGGCAGGCCTGCTACACTGAGCGAGCAAGAGTAGCCTTCGCAGGTGGTGTAGGCTACCATGTTTAGAGATGGATAGCTGATGATTTTTATCCATTTTAGTTCGCCATCGCTTTGGTTGCTGGATGCGAGCAGTACTTGCCCTTCGAGCGAGCAATCGACAATTTTCTTTTCTGCATTTGTTTTTTCGGGTGCAGCAAAAGTGCCCTGGATGGGCGCGAGTAAACTGATGCCGAGTAGGCATGCTAAGGCTAATGTTTTCATAACATTATTGTTTAAATGGTGATTGAATGATGGTTGCGCTTGCGGTGGTACCGAGCCGTGTTGCGAGCCATGTGGGTGCGAATGAGTTTTTTGCAGGGTTGGTATTGTAGCGAAATGAGGGAGTGGCAGGGGTAAATGAGGGAGTGTGAATGGCGTAATGCGGAGGGGTATGAGATGGAGGTGGGTTTGTGGTGCTTGGGGAAAACAAAAACGGGCATGAACTAAAGTTCATGCCCGCTGTGATGTAATGTGGTAAATGATGGTTGCTAAAGGCTAATGTTCGAGCCAGTGGAGGAAGTCGTGGCTTTTTTCGCGGCTTACATCTAACTCGGTGTTGGGGTCTAATTTGATGTGGACGGTCATTTTGCCGGTGTAGTGTTTTTTATAGCTGGCTACTTGGTTTTTGTGTAATAGTATTTGGCGGTTTGCGCGGATGAATTGGGTGGGGTTTACGATTTCTTCGAGTTCATCTAAGGTGTGGTAGTCGGTTACTAATTTTTGATTGGAGTTGGTAACAAGGTATATGATTGATTCTTTTACGAAGTAGGCTACATCGTGTGCTGGTATGGGTGCCATGCCGCCTTTATCGTGTACAAGGAAGCGTTCGTTGTATTGTTTTTCGGGGTTGCGGATGCTTTGGAGAAAGCGGTGGAGTTGTTCGTTGAGAATATTGGTGCTTGCGTGTAGCCTTTGTAGTTTTTCGAAGGCATTTTGCAGTGCTTCTAATTCTATTGGTTTAAGTAGATAGTCTATACTGTTTACTTTAAATGCGTGTATGGCGTATTTATCGTAGGCGGTTGTAAAAATGATGGGAGCTGTGATTTCTACTTCTTTAAAGATATCGAAGCTGATGCCATCGGCTAATTGAATATCCATGAATAAGAGGTCGGGTTGTGGATGTGTTTTGAACCAATCTACACTTGCGGCCACGGTATCTAACTCGTTGATGACTTCGGCATCGGGTTTTATTTGCTTGATGAGTTTGCGGAGACTTTTAACGTTGAGTGGCTCGTCTTCAACTACAACAATGTTCATGATAGCAATGGTATTTTAACTGTGAATGTATGAGGTGTTTCGATGATTTCGATGGGTGCTTGTGTGATGTGGCTATAGAGTGTGCGCAGGTGGTTGAGGCCTTTTTGGTGGGAGTGTGATATGATGTTTTTGCGTTGTAGGTTGTTTTGCACGAGCAGGTAATCGCCTTGGGTGGTTATGGATATGTTGAGGGGTTGGCGGGCGCTGGTGATGTTGTGTTTAATGGCGTTTTCGATAAGCACTTGGAGTGTAACGGGGGTGAGCATTTTTTCTTTGTTGTGGGGTTCTATTTGAATGGTGATGTTGAGGCCTTTTTGGAAGCGTGTGGTGAGGAGGTTTAGGTAGTTTTGGATGAAGGTTAATTCGCTTTGCAGGCTTACGGCATTTTTTTCGTTGTTTTCTAAAAGGTAGCGATAAACTTTGGAGAGTTGCTGCAAAAATGCAGATGCGAGTGGTGGGTTTTCATCAATCAAACTGTTTAGTGAAGATAGGGAGTTGAAGAGGAAATGTGGGTTGAGTTGGTTTTTGAGATTTTCGAATTGCACGATGGCTTTTTCTTTTTCGAGTTCGAGTGTTCTTATGGAGCTTTCTTTCCAGCGTTGTACAAAACGATAACCCATAATTGATAAGATATAGACGGAGCAGATAAGGATGTTTACCATTGCGGCAAGGCCTATTAGCTCTTCGGGAAAAGTATCTACATTAAAGTTTTTGAGGATGGCGTCTCCAATCAATAAAAACATAAGGTACCTGAATATGCCTACGGCAATTGCGCAAACAAATAGCTGGATGAAGAATCGTTTATAAACATTGGCTTCGAAAGGGAAGTATTGGTCGAGTATTTTATCGATAGCGCGAAACGTGGCTGCAATAAAGAGGAGTGCAATGGTGGTGAGGGTGGCGGTAACAAGGTGCCAACGCAAGCTTTCGTTTCTAAATACTAATGCGCCAATCATAGAGGCGAAAAGGTTTACGGCAAAGAGGGAGTAAAGCCCTACGATGGTTTCGCGATCGAGTTTTAGTTTTTTCCAATAATGCTGATGTTCGATGCTCATTGCGATTGTTGCTGGCAGAGTTTGGTATGTTTTAGAAGTATCAAATATCGTGAGTATTGGTTTTGTGTTCAAACAATTTCTCCGTCTTTCATTTCTATTATTCTATCGCTTGCTGCGGCAAACTCGGGGTCGTGTGTAACGGAGATGATGGTTTGCTTTTTATTTACCGAAAGACCTTTTAAAATATCGAATACTGTTTTGGTATTTACGGAGTCTAAATTGCCTGTGGGTTCATCGCCCATTATTATGGCAGGGTCGTTGATGAGTGCGCGGGCAATGGCAACGCGCTGGGCTTGCCCTCCGCTAAGTTTTGAAGATTGTTTTAGGGCGTGGTCGTGCATATCGAGCAGTTTAAGTTTTTCGTAGGCGCGATCTTGAATTTCGCTTTTTGAATAGATGCCGAGTTTTTCGGCCGGAATCATTACGTTTTTTAATGACGAAAATTCGGGCAACAAAAAGTGAAATTGAAACACGAAGCCGATGTGTTGGTTGCGGAATTTTGCAAGTTGCTCTTGCGATTGTCCTGTAAGTTTTTTGCCTTGTATGAAGATTTCGCCTGTGTAGTCGGTATCCATGGTTGAAAGCAAGTAAAGGAGTGTTGATTTGCCGCAACCACTTTTGCCTACGATGCTTAAAAATTCACCTTGGCGCACAGTAAAGTTTATTTGTTTCAGCACATGAAAGTCTTCGGGCTCGGTGAAATGTTTATTGAGGTTTTTTACCTGCAATATCACATCGCCTGCTGCCGCTTGCAGTGGTGTGTTGAGTGTTGTGGTTGCTTGTTTATTTATCATTACTGCCAATCTTTTTGAATTCAATAATCATGTACGCTTTTATAAAAATTTATCCTCTAAGAATGGCCACAGGGTCAATTTTGCCAGCTTTAATGCTTGGAAATAATCCTGCAAACAAGGTGGTAACAACGCCAAAAACTACAGCAAAAACATAGTGCTTGATGTGAAAGGTGATTGGAAATCGGGTGATGCTGATGAATTCATTTTCGGGAAATGGTAAGCTGTACACACCGTAGCTCATTGCAAAGCCAAGTATCATACCCAAAATGGCTCCTAACACGCCTATGGTTATTGATTGTGTAAGAAATATTTGACGAACATCGCTTGCACTAAAGCCTTGTGCTTTTAATATGGCAATGTCTTTCAATTTGTTTTGAATGGTCATGTTCATAATGTTGTAAATGCCAAAGCCTGCTACCATAAGCAAGGTGAAACTTACAACTACGGTCATGGTGTTTCTGATGTTTATACCTACCATAGCTGAAGCGTTGGTTTTTTCCCAGTCTTCGGAAATGTAGTGGTATTTGGCTGCGTATTCGGCAGCGGCAGTTTTTGAAAGTGTATTGTCTTTTAGTTTTATGTTGATGTCGGTAATGTATTGATTGTCTTTACCCATCAATTGCTGCACTTTGTTTAAACTTACGTAGCTGCGTACATTATCTAAGGTGCCTACACCAAACTGAAAAGTGCCTACTACCCGCAAGCGTAAGGATGTGCCTTTGGGTGTGGTAAGGCTGATGAGGTCGCCTACTTTTACATTTAGTTTTTTTGCAAGCCCATGCCCCATCAATATGCCGTTATCTACAGTAAGAAGGCTTTCAACTGCTCCTGTTTTCATTTTTTCGTTCAGCTTGGTAAGTTTAGTTTCTTCTAAAATGTTTACGCCTTGCAAAGAGCCGTTAATTTGCACAGGGCCATTGCTGTAAAAAACCTGTGTGGTAAGCTGGGGCGAAATAGCAAGTGTGCGGCTGTCGCTTTTTAAATCGGCAATAATGGCGTTGGGGTTTTTTAAGTTGGGTTGAATGTCTTTAGGCTTTGGATGATGAACCACTGCCAGTGTTTTTGTGGAATCGGAAATGTACTTTAAAAGTGTGTTGTTGTAATCGGTTTTTATGTCATTATAAATGCGCACATCGGGTGTGGAAGATAGCATGGAATCTTCGAGATATTCGTTGAAGCCTGTCATAAAGCTTATCATCAAAATATACATGCCTATGCCGAAGGTAACACCGAGCATTGCAATAAGTGTTTGCCGCTTTTTGGCGAGCAAATGTGTTTTCGCAATTTCAAAATTTACATTCATGTTTATTTAGTGTTGCGGATGTTCTTTTAAGTGTTGCTCTTTAATAGTTGTAGAACTTCTTTGGCTTGTTCAAAATGTCTTTGCTCGTGCGAAACAATAATATCAAAGGCTGTTTCCAGCTTATACACTATATTTTTGTTGGCCGGTGATGCAATAACAACTCCTTCTTCTATGAACTTTTTTGCTGAGTCAATTTCAGTTTCCAACTTGGCCTGATGTTGTTGAAATTGCGTGAGTACATTGCCATTAAGATTGCCTGAAGTAGGCTCCCAAATTGGAAATGTTTTCATTTTATCTTTTCGGTCGGGCTTTACTGCTTTCAATATAGTTTTACCTAATAGCGAAACAACAAAACCAATTTTTGACAGAAATGGAGGTTTGTAGCTACCACTTCTTAGGGCGTTTAATATTGGATAATAAGATTCGTTTACAACTATTAAATGCTGAATGTTTTGAGCGATGCTCCACGTATGTGCATTGGGCTTCCAGTTCAGTTGCTCTATGGTAAGCGAACCAAAACTTTCAAAAACCTGTTTAGTTACATCGTCTAATTGTGCTGACCAATTTTTCATAGTTCGTTTGTATTGATGTTTAGCTGATGCATCAAATTTTTTATGCTATCTCATTTATCTTCGGGCAATTCAATTTCCTCGTTTCCTTGCAGCCCTTTCAGCACTTCTACTTCTGCTAAGTTGCCTATGCCCAACTCCAACTGCACTTCATCGCCTCCCTTCACTTTTACTTTACCATCTGCAGCAATAAATTTGCGCTGCAATACCAATGCACGCTCCTTTTTTGCAACCACAATGTTGGCTTCTACCGATGTGCGCGTAAAGTTTACATTAAAACCTTTTTCAAAAACGGCATCTACCCTAAAACTTTGTTCGTTTTGGTTCATTGCCGGATAAACTTTTGTAACTACTGCTTTGTAGATTTTGTTTCCGGTTACATCAATTTTCACCAACACCTCCTGCCCTACTTTTACCTTTTCTATATCTTGCTGATCAACCGATAACTGCAATATTTTTTCTTCTTTATCGCCCAACAAAGCAACCAAATCGTTTCTACGCACCACTTCGCCTACTTCTTTGTAGGTTTCGTACACCATGCCGCTAATGATACTTTTTAGCGAGTAGTTGCCGGCATCGGTTGCGGCTGCCTGCAAAGTGCTTTGGGCATTTTGCGCTTCTACTGCAAGCTGGTCTTTGGTTTTGCGGTAGCGTTCGCGCGCATTTTGCAAATCGTTTTTCGATACATTATATGCCAGTTGCACTTTGTCGAACTCATTGCGATTAATAACACTTTGTTCAAACATATTTTTTGAGCGCACAAACGAAAGCGAGTCGTTTTGAAATTTCAACTGTGCCGAGTTAATAGCATTAGACAATTCTTGCAACGATGCAGAATTATCTTTGGCATTGCCCGATGCGAACTGATAAGCGGCATTTGCCGCACTGTATTTGGCTTGCTGCGCTTCGCTTTGAATGGCATATATTGCCTCTCCGGCTTTTACATCATCACCAGCTTTTTTGAATTGCTGTGTAATGTAGCCATCGCCTAACGCGTATAGTTTGTATTCGTTTTTTGAAATCACATATCCTGAAGCATACACGGCTTCAATAATTTCTTTGTGCTCGGGCTTTGTAACAGGTTTACTTTTGCAGGCAGAAAATAGCGTAACTGACACGGCAAAAGCCAGCGTTAATATTGTTTTCATCTTGTAAAAAAATAGATTAGTCATTTTTATCGGCAAAGCGAATGTAAAGTACCACTATACTTAACAATAACAAATTAGAGCCAATCGTAGGAAATGCGGTGCGAAGTGGACTTAAACCAAATTTTACAGATTTATGCATTGCAATTGCAATTGTTTTCTAACATTTGTATCAATAACTATTGTTTAAACATCATTTAAAAAAAAATCTACCATGAAAAAATTCACATTCACAGTTTTGGCAGGCGGTCTTTTATTTTTCACAGCATGCAACACAACACCAAAGGGCGAAGAAGCTCAAGTAACCGAAGAACAAACAGCAGCCGTTGCCTCCGGAACCGATTATAAAGTAAACACCGAAACAAGCGTGGTAAAATGGCTTGGAGCATCACCGGTAAAACAACACAACGGAACTTTTAAACTTTCGGAAGGCACATTGACGGTTACAAACAACAATGTTACGGCAGGTAGTTTTACAATTGATGTTGCTTCGCTTACAGACCTCGACTTGCAAGGCGAATTCAAAAACAAATTAGAAACACATTTAAAAAGTGCCGATTTTTTAGAGGTAGAAAAGTACCCAACTGCAAAGTTTGAAATTACCGCAGTAGAAGCAGCCGCAGAGGGCGAAAACACTCATAAGATAAGTGGTAATCTTACCATGAAAGATACTACAAAAAACATCACATTCCCAGCCAAGCTCAGCGTTTCGGAAACCGAGGTAAGCGCAACAGCAAACTTCAACATCGATCGCACCCAATGGAACATCCTATACGGCAACGATGCTTCGTTGGGCGATAAATTAATTAAGCCCGAGGTGAACATTACTGTTGAATTGAAAGCAGCTAAATAGTTTTTTGATTTTACTGCAATTGCAAACTTTTACAATTGCTTTACGCGGTTCGCAATCACAGCTCATTTATATGCCAAACAACAATGCCATTACAAGCGCAGCTTGCGTAGCGAAGTAATCTCAAACAACTTCATTGTAAAAAGCCGTTCAAATATTGAGCGGCTTTTTTATTTGTTTCATCACCTTTTTGGCAAAAGAAATTTTGAACAACACCATAAGAAAACTACATTTGAAAAACATCAACCCGATGGTAAATTTCCAGTATGGTTTTCGGCTGTTGCCGGACTTACAAATTGCAAAAGCGGCTGTATAAAAAATATACAGCCGCTTTCGTTTTACATTACCGCAGTTTAATCTTTTATTTTTTCTTAACGATTAAACTGCATTGCATCACTTTATATTTGAAGGGCTACATTCAATCACACATCACATCCGCATTTTATGACAAGAATTTTCCTCAGCCTTGCATTGATTTTTAGTGTTGCTATATCTTTTTCGCAGCGCAATTATGCCGCCAATGTTGAAATAGTGCGCGATAGTTTTGGAGTGCCACACATTTTTGGCAAAACCGACCCCGATGTGGCTTACGGCTTGGGCTGGGCAACTTGCGAGGATGATTTTAAAACCATGCAATGGGGCTTGCTTGCAGGCAAGCACATGATGGCTCGATGGAAAGGAAAAGAAGGCGCAATAATAGATTTTGCCGTGCAGTTAATGCGCACCAATAAATTTATCGAAGAACACTATAACGATTTATCGCTCGATGTGCGCGAGTACATTGAAGCGTATGTAGAAGCAGTAAATAAATATGCAAAACTGCATCCCGAAGAAGTGTTAGTAAAAAAAGCATTTCCGGCCACCGGCAAAGATGTGGTAGCGGGCTATATGCTTTCGTATGCCTTATTGAGCGGTATTGACGGGCCATTGCGCAGAATTGTAGAAGGTGTAGAAAAACCTGCCGATATGCGCGCTGCGGGCAAAGGCTCCAATGCATTTGCCGCCAACTCTAAGTTTACAAAAGATGGAGCCGTTTACCTCGACATCAATTCGCATCAACCGCTGGAAGGCCCACTAAGCTGGTACGAAGCGCACTTGGTAAGCGAAGAAGGCTTAAATATTTTAGGTGGAACATTTCATGGTGGTGTTACCATTTTTCATGGTGTAAATGAATATCTTGGCTGGGCACACACCGTAAACGAATTAGATTTGGTAGATGTGTATCAATTGCAACTCGACCCAAAAAAGAAAAACCACTACATCGTAGATGGCCAGAGCATAAAGTTAGAAACGAGCAAGGCCAAAATGAATGTAAACCTGAGCAAAAAAGGAAAGTTCATTTTACCAGTATGGAAAAAAATATGGTATAGCATTTACGGCCCTACATTAGTTACCAAGCAAGGAGCATTTGCCATTCGCTTGGGAGCCACGCAAACATGCAAAACTATTGAACAATACTATCGCATGAATAAAGCCAAAAACTTCACACAATGGCGCGCTGCATTAGATACTCAGGCTGCTGCAATGATGACTTTTATTTATGGCGACAAATACGACACTATTTATTCGCTAAGCAATGGTTTGGTACCAAAACGCGCAACAGGCTACAATTGGCAAACCACGGTACCGGGCAATACTTCAAAAACTTTATGGAAAGAATATCACAACATAAAAGATTTGCCTCAGGTGTTGAACCCCGAATGCGGCTATGTATTCAACACCAACAACTCTGCTTTTTTTACCACTTGTAAAAACGAAAATCCTAAAGCAGAAAACTACGACCCTACAATGGGTTACAAAATGACAGAAACCAATCGCAGTCGAAGGTTTTATGAAATGATTGATGAGTATGAAAAAATTGATTGGAGCGATTTTTTGAAGATAAAATACGATAACAAGTTTGCTTCAAAAGTTACCATGCCATTGCGCAATCTCGACATTTCGGACTTTACAGAAATGAACGAAAAAGAGTTCCCTGATATTGCCGACTTGATAGTTGCTTTGAAAAAATGGAACAGAACTACCGAACCCGATGATACGCTCATGGGGCTATACCTAAAAAGCTTTTGGAATTTATACAACGAATTGGGTAATAGCGAAATCGAAAAAAAATGTATTGAAGATAGGCAGTTCCGCCATCAAACTTATGCTCGGCATCTAAGCAAAGGGCGCGATGAATTGCTTAAAGATTTTGGTAAAGTGTTTGTGCCGTATGGCAAATTATTTGTGCATCAACGCGGTGATATTGAACTGCCGGTTTCGGGCGGCCCCGACCAATGGCGCGCAAAGTATCCCGACCCATACAAAAACGGAAAGTTCAGAGTGGTGATTGGCGAATCATACATCTGCTTGGTAAAGTTTACAAAAGATGGACCAGAGATTCACACCATATCTCCTTACGGTGCATCAAACAAACCAGAATCGAAACACTACACCGACCAAATGTTACTTTACAACAACCAACAAACCAAGTTGATGCCCCTAAACAAAGACTATTGGTACAAACATGCCGAAGCTATTTACCACCCCCAATAATTGTACTCTGAACCAATGCGATAGCAGCAGAAACAGAAATTGAAATTGCTGCACTTTTACTTCAGAAATACTACCAAAAATTAATCGCTATCAATTTTCAACCACCACATTAAACGGATACATGCCGCTTGAGTGATTCTCTAAATAAGTTTGAATTTCGCGCCCCACCAACATTGCTTCTTCTCCTTGAATTGCATTTGGTTTAAAATGCAGATTCACATTGATACAACGCACATAATTTCCTTCTGTACCGGGTTCAATTGTTACACCCTTTTCAATCTTTACATTTAGAAGATTGCTGCCACCAATCATAAAACATGCAGTTTCTATATCTTTTGGTGTAACAATACGTTGACGGGTAAGCACTGCATTTTTGTAAACCGAAACGCTTTCAATTGGTGAAAGTGAATTCCTGCCACCTGTTGAAGATGTCATTAAGTAAACACTATCGCGCATAAATGCACTGCCTTGATAGGAATTCAATTTCGTGCCAGGCCGAACTTGATTGGCCGATTCTGCATTGGTGTGCCAA